>QWCE01000094.1_pt1 | contig 153024 bp, 142 predicted proteins | sample 1972531 | NCBI WGS metagenome assembly QWCE01 (sample SAMN09866716, study PRJNA288562) | Human gut metagenome isolate term4_stool, whole genome shotgun sequencing... | reverse complement strand
TATACAGCCTAAAAACCAAAAATATTGACTGCGGGTGAGCCAATAGTGCTCAAAAACAATAATGATAGAGGATGGGGTAAGGTTTTGCAGAGGTCTCAATTTTTACAATACGATGCAAAGGTACATTAAAAACATCGAATATAAGAATTACTTCTGGTCCTTTTATATATATTTAATTGTTTCTTAAAATACTCTTCTATAATAATTTTACCAGAAAGTCATAATATGAATTTGAGGCTTAAGCCGCACGACTTAAGCCTCAAACAAAAAAATCAAATATTCTTAGATAGATTTTACTATCAACTTGCGGAAGTAGAGGGATTCAAACCCCCGATACGCGGAAAGGCGTATACCGGATTTCGAGTCCAGCGCATTCGGTCACTCTGCCATACTTCCAAATGAGAAAGCAAAAGTAATAAAAAAAAATCAAAGCACCAAATCTATCCGAAAGACAATTTGTTAAGTTTCGTTCGCAACTCTTCAGCAAGGGATTGACGGATGGATAAAGTGAGTTCACAAGTATTATCAAATTTCTGCTCTACAATTCTCGGATTCAGCTCCTTAACAATCCTCATAACATCATTCATCATCGGGTAAGAAAAAGAATAGTGAATAAGCTCTTCTACAAATTTTTCTTCGATTACAGAATGCGCAATCGCATCTTTAGCAGCTTCCCGATAAGCAATGATAAGTCCGCTCGTACCTAATTTGACTCCTCCAAAATATCGGATAACACAAACCAACACATCGGTTAATTCTGCACTGACAATCTGCCCTAAGATCGGTTTTCCGGCAGTTGATGAGGGCTCACCATCATCGTTCATTCGAAACTCCTGTCCCTCTGCACCCAGTCGATATGCATAACAGCAATGACGCGCATCATAATATTTCTTTTTATATTGCTTGACAATGCTCAATGCCTCATCAGCTGTCTCAACATGATGCGCAAAAGCGAGGAACTTACTCCGCTTATCAGAGTAGAATCCCTCGCTTATTGAATTTGATATAGTATTGTACTTATCTGTCATGTTGTGACGATAGCCTACTTATCAACAATCAATCATTATGAAAGTTTGTGGATAATCAGACCAGAACGCAACTTCGGCTCAAACCATGTAGCCTTTGGAGGCATGATCTTGCCGCTGTCTGCGATATCCATAATCTGCTGCATGCTTACAGGATAGAGAGCAAGAGCAGCTCTCATCTCACCGCTATCAACACGTCTCTTTAACTCTTCCAAACCACGAAGACCACCTACGAAGTCGATACGGTCGCTTGAACGCAAGTCCTTGATGCCGAGAAGCTCATCGAGAATAAGACGGCTTGAGATGTCAACATCAAGAACACCAATCGGATCCGAGTTGTCATATGTACCTTCCTTTGCAGTAAGCGCATACCACTCACCATCCAAGTAGAGTGAGAACTCATGCAACTTAGCTGGCTTGTAAATAGCAGTACCCTTCTTCTCAACGATGAAGTTTTTAGCCAATGCTTTCAAGAATTCCTCAGAACTCATGCCATTCAAATCTTTTACAACACGGTTGTAATCGAGAATGGTCAATTCAGATGCCTGGAAGCAAACTGCCATGAAATAATTGTACTCTTCTTTACCCGTGTGATTTGGATTGGCTTTAGCCTTTTCACCTCCAACAAGACCTGCTGCAGCTGAACGGTGATGGCCGTCTGCTATATAAAGACTTGGCATCTTCGCAAACTCTTCTGTAATGGTCTTGATGTCTTTATCGTCAGAGACTACCCAAAGCTGATGACGGAAACCATCAATAGGAGCAATAAAGTCATATTCTGGAGTGGTAGCAGCATAGCGTGTAGTGAGTTCTTTCAATGTTGCATTGTCTGGATAAGCAAAGAATACTGGCTCAATGTTAGCATCGTTTACACGGACGTGCTTCATACGGTCTTCCTCTTTATCGCGACGTGTAAGCTCGTGCTTCTTGATTACACCATTGACATAGTCCTGACAAGCAGCACCAACAACAATACCATACTGGGTCTTGTCGTTCATTGTTTGAGCATAGATATAGTACTGCTCCTTTTCATCCTGTACCAACCAGCCCTTATCTTGGAACTTTTTAAAGTTCTCTGCTGCCTTTTCATAGACACGTGGATCATACTCGCTTGTTCCTTCAGGGAAATCAATTTCTGGTTTGATGATATGATAAAGGCTCTTTTCGTTACCTTTAGCTTCTTCACGAGCTTCTTCAGAATTTAAAACATCGTAAGGACGGCTCTCTACTTGTTCTACGAACTCCTTTGGAGGACGTACGCCTTTGAATGGTTTTACTATTGCCATAATTTATTGTTGATATAAAATAAAAGCAGATTATCAAGGCTTTTGCTGCTATTTGAGCATAGTTCCTAATAATCTGCTATATGAATTTGATAATTATTTATTTACTTGGAATTTCTTATCGCCAGTAGCGAAGAAAGCATTGATCTGCTTTGCAGCAGCAATACCAGCATTGATATTTGCCTCGGCAGTTTGAGCACCCATCTTCTTAGGTGTGCTGAAATAGCGACCCTCAAACTTAGCGAAGTCTGCATCAGCATCTGGCTTAATGTCAGTGATGAACTTCAAGTCTTCGCGCTCACCCATCAACTTAATAAGCTCAGCCTCATTGATAACTTCCTTGCGAGCGGTATTGATAAGAATGCCACCCTTATGCATCTTATTTACAAGTGCATAATTGATGCTCTGCTTGGTCTCAGGAGTTGCAGGAATGTGAAGAGATACGATGTCACAAGTTTCAAACAGTGCATCTTGATTATCTACAGCCTTAACACCTGCAGCCTCAATAACATCTTTAGGACAGAATGCATCGAAAGCATAAACTTCCATTCCAAAGCCCTTAGCAATGCGAGCTACATTACGGCCTACGTTACCAAAAGCGAGAATACCAAGTTTCTTGTCCTTCAATTCTGAACCACTCTTACCATTGTAGAAGTTACGAACCCCATAAACGAGCAAGCCCAAAACAAGCTCAGCTACTGCATTTGAGTTCTGGCCTGGAGTATTTTCTGCAACGACATTGTGCTCGGTAGCAGCTGCCAAGTCGATATTATCGTAACCCGCACCTGCACGTACAATCACCTTCAAGTTTTTAGCGGCTGCCAAAACTTCTGCATCGGCCTTGTCAGAACGAATAATCATTGCATCAACGTCCTTTACAGCGTCCAAGAGCTGTGCTTTCTCTGTATATTTTTCAAGCAATACAAGCTCATGACCTGCACCTTCAATTTCTTTTCTAATGCCATTGACTGCTGCTGCAGCGAATGGCTTCTCTGTTGCAATTAAAACCTTCATAGTAATAAATTTTATAACGCAATTACACGGATATAACCAATCATGGCTTTATCCGTGCATTTGCAATGTTAATGTTAATTAGTGCTTAGCTTCAAATTCCTTCATTGTTTCAACAAGAGCCTTGCAACCTTCAATTGTCATAGCGTTGTAGCAGCTTGCACGGAAACCACCAACATCACGATGACCCTTGATACCTACCATACCTCTGTCGGTTGCAAACTTGAAGAATTCATCCTGAAGGTCAGCATACTCGTCGTTGAGAACAAAGCAGATATTCATGTAAGAACGATCCTCCTCGCACTTAACAGTACCATGGAACAACTTGTTACGATCGATTTCACCATAAACAATTTCTGCGCGCTCCTTAGCAAGCTTCTGCATTGCTTGAACACCGCCATTAGCCTTAATCCAACGGAGGTTCTCCATTGCAGTGTAGATTGGCACAACAGGAGGAGTGTTAAACATTGAGCCCTTCTTAATATGTGTACGATAATCCAACATAGTTGGAATCTCGCGCTGAACACGACCAAGAACATCATCCTTAATGATAATGAATGTCACACCGGCCATAGAGAGGTTCTTCTGTGCGCCACCATAAATACAGTCATACTTAGCAACATCAACAGGACGGCTGAAAATATCTGAAGACATATCGCCAATCATACGAACTGGCACGTCTAAATCCTTATGCAACTCTGTACCATAGATTGTGTTATTGGTAGTTACGTGCAAGTAATCCAAATCTGTTGGAACTTCGAAATTCTTTGGAATGTATGTAAAGTTCTCATCAGCAGATGAAGCAACTTCTACAACTTCGCCAAACAATTTAGCTTCCTTCATAGCTTTCTTTGCCCAAACACCAGTATTCAAATAACCAGCTTTCTTTACCAAGAAGTTGAAAGGAATCATGCAGAACTCAAGTGACGCACCGCCACCCAAGAAAAGCACAGAATAGCCTTCTGGGACATTTAAAACGTCTTTAACCAAAGCCCTAGCTTCATCCATAACTGGTTGGAAATCCTTTGAGCGGTGGCTGATTTCAGCTACTGAAAGACCGATACCGTTAAAATCCAAGATAGCACTTGCTGTTTTTTCGATTACTTCACGTGGAAGAATGCATGGACCAGCACCAAAATTGTACTTCTTCATAATGACATTAAAAATTTAAGTTTTTATATATTAGTTATTATATTTCAAAAGGTAATTAAAACCCTATGTTGTCTGCGAAGTTACTACTAAAAATCGATATAAACAAATGTTTTTAGTTATTTTTCGTAAAAACGCAAAGTAGCAATATATTGACATCAAACCATAAACAACCAAGTAAATAACGTCACCTTGACAGCTTTTTTAAGAAACATCTTCCACGACGGTATTCAGTCCCTTTATTTTTTTTCCTTTAGTAAGTTCTATCACGCTGTTTTTTTTCTTTCTATCCACTGCTACGTATGAAAATCTAGGCATTACATCTATCCTCCCTATTTCAGATTTGGTCAGACCTCCAATTTTACAAAGGAACCCAACTATGTCACCTTTTGAGATTTTATCCTTCTTTCCCTTACCAATATATAATGTACACATATCAGGCTGCACTATTGGGGGAAGTCTATCTGGAATCTCTATCATATCGACTGATTCTTTAACATATTCTGGCAAAAACTCGTTTGGACCTAACAGAAAATAAACTTTCCCTTCTTTGTCCCATCTTGCTGTTCTACCAATCCTGTGTATATACTCTCCCTCATTTTCAGGCAAATGATAATGAATGATGTTATCAACATCAGGAATATCAAGTCCTCTTGCAGCCAAATTGGTGCTGATAAATATATTGGCTGAACCATTTGAGAATTTGTACAATGCACTTTCGCGCTCTTTCTGTTCAAGCCCTCCATGAAAAGCCGCAATGCCGAAACCCATCGAAGATAAGAAACTGGCTACACGATCAACAGATTCTCTATAATTCAAAAAAACTATACTGCTCTGATTGCCCAATAGCAATAATAATTGTGACAACAAGTGAAGTTTGTCTTTCTCACTGCTACGTAAATGATAAAAATGTATTCGTGTTACGTCGCTTTCATTGTCATATCTATAGTCTAATCTTGTAACTCGATTAAGATTTACGAAATCAGGAATAATGTCTGAATCGGTAGCAGAGAGCAGGATCCGACGTTTAACAAAAGGGAGTTTAGCAATAGTTTGCTGCATTTCTTCTTGAAATCCCAATTCCAGACATTTGTCAAATTCATCAATAACCAGCAACTGAATTTCAGATGACTCAAAATTGTTTTTATCTAAGTGGTCGTTTATTCTTCCAGGAGTAGCAAAAATGAGTTGTGGCTTAGTGTCCCGTATAAGTCTATGCTCATCCATGGTACTTCTGCCACCGTACAAAGCCATAGCTCGCACTCCACACTTCATTTCCGTTACGACATTCATGGTTTGCTTTGCAAGTTCTCTGCTTGGAACTAATACGACTGCTTGAACATTATCTGATTGAACATCAACTAATTGAACAAGTGGAATCAGATAGGCATAAGTTTTTCCTGTTCCTGTTGGAGAAAGCAGAACAATATCTTTGTTTGTCTGGAGAATCTCCTTGCATGATGCTTTCTGCATTGGGTTTAAATCGATCCCCAGTTTATCTAAAATTTTATTTTTTTCCATTACGTAATTTATCTATGGCATCGAATTCCTTTCCCATATTCAGATTAAGATAAATTGTATAAAGAGGTGCAAGCCACTTATCTTTCTGATTGGGTGATAATTCTTTATACTTCTCCAAGTAAGGCAATGCCTTTTCGTATAATCTATCTATCTTTAAGCGCTTAGACTTGCTTTGCTGTACTTTATCCATCTCGATTGCCTGATCGAAATAGGCCAAACCCAAATTGTAATAAGCATCAGCATAGTTTTCATTTTGTGATATCAATTGCTTGCAAATATTGATACATTCGTCATAACGGCCTAAATTCAACAATACCGTACTCTTTGTGAACTGAAAAAGAACACTTGTAGAATCTGCTTTCAAAGCGCGTTCAGTCACCTGTAGTGCTGTTTTGTAATCACCCCTACTGGCATAATATTCAAGTAGTCGCGGGAAAAAAAATACAAAATTCGGAAATTCAGCAAAGCCGCTCTTTAGCGATTGAACATAACGTACAGTGTCTTTATTTATCAAATATGCTTCCGCCTCATATTGACGAACAAAATTCAACATGGAACTGTCGCGTTCTGCAAGCTTCAAGTGGTTCAATATCTTACCAGCATCTTGTAATTTATACCCACAATACATCGCCCAATATGCAGCATGTGGGATCAGAGCGTCATCATCCAAGTAGTTATACTCATGAAATAGGGGTTGATTGGCACACAAGATATAATCATCAAAGTAGGTATAGGCAGTCTTATAATCTTTTTTGTGCATCAAAAATACCCCTCCATTGAATAAATTTGGACGTATCGAATTAAGAAAGCTCGCATGTTTCTCGCGGTATTTAGGACGGATGCGCCCTCTTGCATCAGGCATCGCATCAATAGAGTCAAAACTTGCCATTGTATGATAGAGACGCTGTGTAATTGAGAACAAGGACGCTGTATCATATTTTTGCTTTAAATACAGCTTTTCATTTCCATCCTCATATTGTTTTGTAAGTGCCTCACACAAAACAATCCAAGCTTTTTTATTGTGACGATTGACTGAATCTTCAAGCACAATTCTCATAGATTTCTCGGCTTTTTCCAAATGCTTACCTGATTTGACAAGGTCGCGAGCTATCATTATTTGCTTTTTTTGAGCAAATAATACCAATGGAATGACCAACAACAGAAAAATAACAGTATTTCGTTTCAAATTATTTCTTATATTTATTTACTAATGGTTCAAGCTCTGCAGCTTTGATTTTATCATCTAAAACAGTATAAACCATATATAAAGGACTTACCCAATCTACTTTGTTTCGTCTAGGGTCTTTCGCTTTTACTCTTTCCAAATATGTTCGCGCTTCTGCAAAAATATTTTTATATTCATCATCGGAGACGAACTCGCCTTTTTGCTTCTTTTCCAATACATTATTACTTGCTTCTATGCCTTTCATATTCAAGCAGACCCCTATATTGTAAGCAACGGGAATACTACTTTGATCCAACTCATCAGCTGTCTTATACGCATCAATTGCTTCATCCCATCGCTTTGCATGCATTGCAATTTCCCCTTTCAATATCCAAGGTATGGTTGAGTTATATTTTTCTTCCAATTGACGATCTATAAAACTTTCAATATTAAAACGAGGAGTTGGGTTTTGATAGAACTTCATAATCCATGAAAAATAAGTCTCATTCGTTGGATCAGTCTCATAAAGTTTTGCCAAGACAGTAATATATTTCACAGAATCTTCCTCCGTTATCATATTTGCCTGCATACACCTGGCTTTCAATTCTGCAGCTTCCAATGCTGTCTCATCATATTGCATTGATAAGTCGGCATATTCATCTGCTGCTTTAAAGTCATGCATCTTCAAATAATAGTAGGATAAATAGTATGCAACTGTACCACTTTCATCTGGCAGGTGGGCTATCAACGGATTCTGCCTTGTATTTAGATAAAGTTTCAAAGCGCTCAATCCTTCTGAACGGGTGTAATCATTCTTTGACAAATAAATGCCGGCATCTATAAGCATGGGATACAACTCAGAGGCACGCTTTAAATTTTCCTCAGCAAATGATTGCTTAATCTTGCCCTTTCGATTAGGCATTCTGTCATATTTATCACTCTCAAGGGTGAAATTAAAAGCATCTACCACCGAGCGGTAAAATGCCACAGAATCTCTATTCGATTTAATATGAACACGATTGTACGATTCCTTTGCTTTTAGATTCTTTTCAGCTGCTATTTTCCTATTGTCCTGCGCACTAAGATGAAGAACATTTATTGAAAACAATAATATGCAGAATAAAAGTCTGTGCATTTTTCTAAAAGTTTAAAACCACAATTCCCCTTCTTTGAATGAAAAAACAAAGAAGGGGAACAGTATAGTATTAATTTTCCACTCCGGCATCGCTGGCTGCTGCGAGAGTCTCTGCGGCCTTAGGACCTTTTACAAAGTAGTAGCACCCATAAAGAGGATAAGCCCAAGAGCTCTTTTTCTCTTTCATAACATCCATCTTTTTGGCTGCTTCCAAATAGGAAATTGCTTCGTTATAGACAACATTGAACTGTTCGCGAGCAGCTGGCGTCAGTACACCTTTAACCTCTGCAACGCGACCCTGTGCCTTATAGAACAGGCATTGACCGATAGATGCATTTACAGCAATGCGAGTATCGTCGTCCTTTGCCAATGGTAAGGCCTTCTTAAGAGCTGTTGCAGCTGCATCATAGTTTTTCTTCTGACTCTCAAACTGGCCCTTCATTACAAGCGCCCCGAAACTGTTAGGATCTCTTGCCAACTGATCATTGACAATCTTGTCAGCTTTATCTTGCATTCCCAAAGCACTATAAGTAGAAGTAAGTGTTGTCAAGACAGCATCATTCGACGGATCCTGAGCATAAATAGCTGCCAACTTGTCTGCGTAAGCAATGGAATCCTGACGAGATGTCAATTGTGATCCCAAGATTGCCAATTGTAACTGCTGTGCTTCCTTTGCCCTGTCAGGATTTTTCATTGCATATTCAACATACTTCTCTGCATTAGCATAATCCTTGTTTTTGTATGCATAGTAAGACGCAAAATATGCAATCTCGTTCAAATTCTGATCCTGTGACTTGTCAAACTTCGCAAACATAGGGTCATCAGCAGTTTCAACATAACGTGCTAAGAATTTGTATGCTTTCACTTCGTCTTTTATATTCTGAAAATAGATGCCTCCATTAATCAATTGACCACGAAGCCTGTACAGTTGGTCCACAATAGAGCCAAATTTTGGTTTTACTTTACCTTTTGCATTTGGCATATTGTCATATTTCAATGCCTCCAAACCAGCATTAAAAGCATAATCCACGTACTCGTAAAGTCCAGGTTCGTCAACAGGTTTATTCCCCTCTTTACCCATTTGTTGTTGGGTTTGGTTTTCAATCTGAATAGTCTGTTCAGCATTGACTTTCTTCATAGCCAATTCATATAGCTTGTTATAAGCTTTGGCTATTTCAGCATTATCAGTTAGCTGTGACAAATTTGATTTCAATAATGTGGAGGCCGTAACATAATCCCCTGCTTTCAGGATAGCTTTCAGTGGCTCGCTATCGCCTGCAAATGCAACAGATGTACCTAGTAACATCAATGCTGCGATCATTAACTTTTTCATTTTGTTCTATTTAAAGGTTTATTTTTCTTTCCTTATTTGACTATTAACGCAAAAAACCGTTTAATATTTTATTCAAAATCTACTGGAGGCATATTATCATCTGAATCGGAAATGTTTTCTTCAGAATCATCCGTTGCCCCCGCAAAGCTATTTTTTATCTCTTCATTGGATTTATTCCACTGGGCACGACTTTCTTCTTCTATACGTTCTTCGAGTTCGGAGCTCATCACCTTACAAACGGAAGCGATAACATCATTCTTTTTTGCAAGATTGATCAATCGGACACCCTGAGTTGCACGCCCCATCACCCTACATTCAGCGACGGACATCCGAATGACGATACCACTCTTGTTGATTATCATCAAGTCGTTTTCATCCGTTACATTCTTGATAGCAACAAGTTTGCCAGTTTTATCCGTGATGTTTAAGGTCTTAACGCCCTTTCCTCCACGATTCGTCAATCGATAGTCCTCTACCATTGAACGCTTGCCGTAACCTTCTTCAGAAACCACCATGACGGTATCATTTTCAGAATCATTAATGACAATCATTCCAACAACTTCGTCTTGCCCGTCATCGTCCAGTCTCATACCACGTACACCAGTTGAAACTCGACCCATTGAACGAACGGTGTCTTCGTTGAAGCGACATGCGCGACCATTTCGATTGGCTATAATCAACTCGTTGCTACCATTTGTCAAACGTACATCAACCACTTCGTCTCCCTCATTGATATTGATAGCAATGACACCATTGGTTCGTGGTCTTGAATAAGCGCGCAAGGAAGTCTTCTTGACAAGACCTTTCTTGGTAACGAATACGATATAGTGGCTATCGAGGAAATCTTCATCCTCCAGACCACGAATACGCAAGAATGCATTTACGCTATCGTCTGGATCAAGTGCCAACATATTTTGTATAGCTCGCCCCTTCGAATTTCTGTCACCCTCTGGAATATCATAGCATTTCATCCAGAAGCAACGTCCTTTCTTGGTAAAGAACAACATTGTCTGGTGCATCGTGGCTGGATAAATGAATTCCGTGAAGTCCTTTTCACGGGTTTTAGCTCCCTTCGATCCTACTCCGCCACGCGCTTGCTCTTTAAAGTCGGCCAGCGGTGTACGCTTGATGTATCCAAGATGGCTGATAGTAATAACAACAGGATCGTTCGGATAGAAATCCTCAGCATTGAACTCATGCTCATCAGGGATAATCTCTGTGCGACGATCGTCGCCATATTTTTCTTTTACTTCAAGAAGTTCATCTTTCATAACTTCCTTACAGCGTTCAGGATTGTCGAGAATTTCTTGCAAATCCTTTATGGTCTGCATCAATTGGTCATATTCCTCATGCAACTGATCCATCCTCAATCCTGTGAGCTGCGACAAGCGCATGTCAACTATAGCCTTCGATTGAAGCTCATCCAAATCAAAACGTTTCTCAAGGTTGACCTGAGCGTCTGCCGGTGTCATGCTGGCACGGATAATATGAACAACCTCGTCGATATTATCGCAGGCAATAATCAACCCTTCCAATATATGGGCACGCTCTTGCGCTTTATTCAGATCAAACTTTGTACGACGAATTGTCACATCATGACGATGCTCTACAAAATATTTAATGCATTCATGCAAGCTCAACAACCGTGGGCGACCTTTCACTAATGCAATACAATTCACAGAGAAAGAGCTCTGCAAGGCTGTCATCTTGAAGAGTTTGTTCAGAATGATATTGGCGTTAGCGTCACGCTTTACGTCAACGACAATACGCATTCCCTGACGACCGGTTTCGTCGTTGACATTCGAAATACCCTCTAAACGTCCTTCCTTCACCAAGTCAGCAATGTATTCTATGAGCTGTTGTTTGTTTACACCATAAGGAATCTCAGTCACAACAATCCTGTCGTGCTGGTCATCACTTTCAATCTCGGCTTTAGCACGCATGACGATACGCCCCCTACCCGTTTCATAGGCATCTTTCACCCCTTGCAAACCATAGATATAAGCACCTGTAGGAAAATCGGGGGCTGGAATATACTCCATCAAACTCTCAACAGATATTTCGGGATTGTCGATATAGGCGCAACATCCATCTATCACTTCTCCGAGATTGTGAGTTGGCATGTTGGTGGCCATACCCACAGCAATACCATTACCTCCATTCACGAGCAGATTTGGAATCTTTGTAGGCATCACAGCAGGTTCCCTCAATGTGTCATCGAAGTTGTTTACCATATCAACGGTATCTTTTTCGATGTCATCCATAACATGCTCACCCATCTTTGCCAAACGACACTCGGTGTATCGCATGGCAGCTGGAGAGTCTCCGTCAACCGAGCCGAAGTTTCCTTGTCCGTCAACAAGTTTGTAGCGCATATTCCACTCTTGGCCCATTCGCACCAAAGCACCATAAACAGAGGAATCACCATGTGGATGGTATTTACCCAAAACCTCACCAACGACGCGGGCACATTTCTTGTATGGTTGATTGCTAAAGTTACCAATACCTCGCATTCCAAAAAGAATGCGGCGGTGTACAGGCTTGAAACCGTCACGAACATCTGGGAGAGCACGTGCAACTATCACCGACATTGAATAGTCGATGTAAGAGCTCTTCATCTCTTCCTCGATGTTGATTTTCAAAATCCGGTCTTGATCTATTGTCTGATTTTCATCCATTATATAATTTTATTTATCTTGTTTTGACAACTTATTCTTAACAGCCATCATTTGTTATATAAAATCGCTCAAAATGCCATTTATCTTCGATTTAAGCTGTTTTTGATTTCTTTTCAAGGTGTAAAATTACAAAATAAAAATGACAATCAAATCGCTTAAAGCGAAAAAGATTGCCATTTTAAGGATTGTTATAGTTGCAAGGTTTTACCATAAGTCCGCCAATATAAATTGTCCACAAAACAAACTATATCAAAGCTGTCTTTTAGTATTTTCGTGCCAAACAAAACAGTCACAACAACTATTGGGTGCAGCATTATGGTCTATTTATGATGTTGTAAAAAGGCCTTTCCCAAACTTAAGTATTGGCATTATAAGTGGAAAAAGAATTTTCCATTATAGACTTACTTGCCAGAATCTCATCAATTTTCAACATTTTCACACATCGCTGATTTAATTAACAACCGAACCGTTTGCTACCACTCAATCACGCTATCATCATCAGGTATGACAGGTGCCGCATTTAACGTATCAACAAATAGGATGGTATAGACATAATCGTTCAATTTTTCATCATATTTCAATCCTAATTGGATAATTCCTCCTGAGATGGAAAAAGTAGTAATGAATGGATCAGTAGCCAACTGTGACTTTGCTTTACTGAAATAGTCCATCGGTGCATAATAATTGTCAAAAATAGGCTTCCCGTAGCGGGAACGATAGAAATTATTGAGAATCTTGTAACTGATAAGTGGATTGTTGATATTGACAAAATAAACACAAAGGGTGTCAACACCACCAGAAACACTCTGACCAATTTCAAGAATGCAATTGAGGTTCTCAAATCTGCCATGCATATAAGACTTAGCCTTCACGCGGTGGTGCCACTTCGCAGACAATCCATCCTGATAGCCTTGTGTCTTCAATGTATCAATAAAATCAAACAAGGGAGATGCCATTGAAACTCCAGAGAATTTCAAATGCTGGTTGGATTGATTGAAGATATCCTGAGCTGACCCTTTCAAACAACTAAGAAACAGCACAAGAAATAGAGCGTACCTCATATTTGTACAACGTAGAAACAAGTCAGATATTATAAAACGAAGATGAAAATCGGAGAGCTTGGTAGTAATAAAAAACAAAATGTAGTTATCGGCGCTAACCAATTTTATTATAGTTTTGTACGAATGTTGCTTAATTGACAGACAGATGAGATTGTTGGCTGTTACAAGACATAGCAGGTACGTCGAGACTGGATTGTCTAGTTCCTCGCATTCACAACAGCATTATTGAAGACGGCCTCAGAATGCGCATGACTACAAACATCATAGGCTAACCTCATCAGAATCAAGTTTACAAACAACTGACCATAAACGAAAAAAGAGTGATACATCAAAAGGTCAGGCATTGTGCTTCAAAAGCTGACCTTTTACCATTCAAAAGCTGACCTATTTGATTGCATTTCATAAACAACATAATTGCATTGATCAAAATCTTGAATAACAAGTCGTATCAAACCGTATCACAATGAAAAGGAGCTGTTATGGGATTTCACAACAGCTCCTTATCATTATTTATTTGATGCCTTATACTGCTGAAGCAATCCACTCATAAATATAGCTGCATACGCCAAAGAGCACAATGCCTGTGGTACAGAGGGCCAATGCGAACTTTGTGTTATTGTCGCTCTTGAATGTTGGCAATGGTGAATCGCAATGATTGATATACATTGCCTTCACTATTTTCAGATAATAGTAAAGTGAAATAACTGTATTAATCAATGCAATGAAAAGTACTCCATAGATCCAAGCACCCTGAAAAGTGGTAATATCTGCCCCCTTCACTCCAGCCATGAACACAAAGAACTTGGAGAACATACCAGCGAATGGAGGAATACCTCCCAATGAGAACATGGCAATGGTCATCAGAAATGAAAGACGTGGATTGGTCTTGTAAAAACCATTGTAGTCGGATATTTCTGTTTTACCGCCATTATTTTGTTCCACAACTGAAATGATTGTGAACACTGCCATATTAGCAACAACATAAATGAGAACGTAGTAGCTCAATGAAGATACGGAAGTGCTCCAATCGTTGCCCAAAGCTGCCAACATGATGTAGCCAGCTTGTGAAATAGAACTAAATGCCATGAATCGCTTGAGCTCGCCTTGACGAACAGCAAAAAGATTGGCGATAGTTATGGAAAGTGCTATCACAATCATCATCAAAACATGCCAATATTCCATCATACCACTAAAAACGTGAAAGAGTATGCTCAATAAGGTAAAGGCAGCAGCTCCTTTCGATATAACACTTAAATAGCCAGTAATGGTGGTAGGCGCTCCCTGGTAGGTATCAGCTGTCCAGAAGTGGAATGGAACCAAGGATATCTTGAAGCCTAAACCACTGAAGAAGAACACCAAACCCATAACTGTGAGTGGCGTAGCCTGTAGTTTTGTTGCGATATCATCAAAATAAAATGTACCGTAAGCTGCATAGATGAAACTGATACCGTACAACATCACACCACTTGAGAAGGTCGCTGTCAAAATGAACTTTGCAGCAGCTTCAGCGGAGTATTTACGATACTTGTCAAAGGCAACGGCACATGCCAAGGGGACAGAAGCCATCTCCAGGCCAAGAAAGAACATAAGGAAATTCCCAGCACTCATCATCATATTCATACCCAACAGGGTGGAAACAACAAGCATATAGAACTCGCCCTCTTTTTCACTACGTACTGCCCATACACGGCTCTGCAACAGCACAATGAATGTACCTAAAGACAGAATTGCCTTCATGACATCTACTGCTGTTGAAGTCACGTACATTCCCCCAAAAGCATTTTGCGCATCCATTGGAACAAGGCAAATGACAGTATTCACAAGCATGAGTACGCAAGACAGCGGATTGAACCACTTGCGGTCTTCTTTGTTTGCTGAGATAAAATCAGCAATAAACAAGATTATCAGAATGGCAACAAGACTTGCCTCTGGAATCATTTTAAAGAAATCACTATAATTCATTTCGCCAGTTTATTAAAGATTACCCAAATTTGGTACATAAGCAATGATATGGTCGAATATTGGACCAACTGCGCTGATAATCATGTCCTCAAAAAACAATGGACACAAACCGAGACCAGCTACGCAGAAAATTAATGCTCCTATCGAGAAGCGTTCATCCCAGGTAGCATCGTGGAGTTCAAGGAACTTCGGATTTGGAATTGTCTGGAATAATATCTTACCAACCACACGAAGAATGTAAACGGCAGTTACAACGATTGAAGTACAAGCTACGATTGTACAAACGCGGTGGAACGTTCCGCCATTCTCGAACGACCCTACAAAAATTGTCATTTCGGCTATGAAACCAGAAAAGCCTGGAAGGCCAAGGTTTGCCAAACCAGCCACAACGTATGAAACAGCGAGGAATGGGATGACTTTCATCAAACCGCCAAGATAGCGAACATCACGAGTTCCAGCACGGTGGTAAATCATACCGATACATGCGAAGAACAGAGCTGTCATCAAACCGTGAGAGAGCATTTGAAGAATTGCACCAGTGATGGCGGTCTGAGTCACCATTAGCAAAGCAAAAAGCACCATTCCACAGTGAGACACTGAAGAATAAGCATTGATATACTTCAAATCCGTCTGAACGCAAGCTGAAAGCGCTCCATAAACAACCGATATAGTAGTTAACACGAGGAACACTGGCGCCCACATTTCAAGAGCATCAGGCATCATGAACATTGCAATGCGGAGACAGCCATAACCTCCCAACTTCATCAACACTCCAGCATGAAGCATAGATACGGCCGTAGGGGCTGAAGCATGACCATCAGGAGACCATGTATGGAATGGGAATAGTGCGCCAAGAATACCAAACCCAACAAATACAAATGGGAAGAAAATATTTTGAATATTCTTTGGCATTGCGTGCATCTTTGCCAATTCCACAACGTCCATCGTCGTAGCTCCACTGAAATAGTAGATGCCAAGGATTCCGAAAATCAACAAACCAGAACCACCCATCAACATAAGGGTTAGCTTCATAGCTGAATATTCCTTGGCGCCTGTTCCCCATACACCTATCAGAAGATACATAGGAATCAAAGCTACTTCGTAGAACATAAACATGGTGAACATGTCGGTCGAAATAAAGAAACCGAATACACCTGATGAAAGCAATACGAACCAAAGGAAATACTCTTTCTTCATCGGTTCAAGCTGCCAACTTGCAAATGTACCAGTGAACACGATAATTGCAGAAAGCAAAATCATCACCACAGAGATACCATCTACTCCAACGGCAAATGCGATGTTCAATGGCTTAAACCACATCGCAGAGTTAGCCAGCAACATGGTATCGGTATTGCCAGCATTACGCTGTTGAACAAAATAGACGGTCAGCCAAATAGCTCCAACCAGCAATGCTGTGGAACCTGCTACCATCACGCCACGTACTTGATTATCATTCTTAGCAACCCAAAGGCCTAAGAGCATCAATACGGGGATTATCACAAATATTGTTAATATCCAACTCATCTCTCTAAATCAAGCAAAGTATTACTAATGTTAAAGCTATTGTTCCTGTAATGAACCATATTGCATAATGGCGGACATCACCGCTCTGCCATGGACGAATGCTCTCTCCAGCCTCCTGTGTTCCCCAGGCCATGAAATTGAATGTACCGTCGATAACATTTCTATCGAACCATGCAATAGGAATTGAGAAGCACTTGAATACAATCTTATGAGTAAAGAATTGCCAAGCATTGTCGATGTAGAATCTATTGAGTGCTGCCTTGTGAAGTCTCGGCATCTTTTTCGCCAGCGTATCAGCGACAGGATTATTCTTTGGCATATACATCCACGTTGCAAGGCTGATGCCAATGGCAGCTGCTAAGAGACTGAACCAAGCAACGTTTGAAAAATGGAAATGCTGTAAATGAATTTCTGCTGTCTGTCCTGTAGCTGTTACAAAATGTCCAAAAGGAATCCAACCTGCAAAAATTGAAATGATAGCAAGGAATACTAATGGTCCCCACATGACAAATGGAACTTCCTGTGGCTTACGACGATTCTCAGGATCTTCCTCATAGTAAGACTTTCCCCAGAATATAACGTAATACAAACGGAACATATAGAACGCTGTCATACCTGACACCAAAGTCATGAACCATCCTAAAGCTGGAGAGAACTGGAAACAAGCTGCTACAATTTCATCCTTTGAAAAGAACCCTGCAAACGGCCACACACCAGAAATAGCAATACAACCTATCAGGAAGCATGCGTTGGTAATAGGCATATACTTGTGCAATCCGCCCATATACTCCTTGAAATTACTGCCGATGATAACAATGATGGCACCAGAACAGAGAAAAAGGAGCGCTTTAAACATTGCATGAGTGAACAAATGGAACATTGACGCCATGTAACCGAGACCACCATCTTCATTGTCTATTGCGTAGCAAACACCAAGTGCAACGAGCATATAAGCTATCTGAGAGATGGTGGAGAATGCTAAACCACGCTTGATATCGCGTTGAGCACATGCAACTGCCGCTGCATAAAATGCTGTAAAGGCGGCGATATTGGCAATCCAATGAAGCTGCTCAATAGCCCCAAACTTGATATAGATTGGGAACATACTTGCAACCTGGAATACACCAGCAACCACCATCGTAGCAGCATGAATCAATGCAGAGACAGGAGTCGGGCCTTCCATAGCGTCGGGCAGCCAAATATGAAGTGGGAACATGGCCGACTTGCCCGCACCACCTATGAACATTAAGAAAAGTGCAGTCGGGATAGCCCAAGCTGTTTCTGGATTAGAAGCAACAGCAGCCAACTTATCGGCAAGACTTGCATCAGCAGTAAGGTCAAAATTGAAAGTTCCAACATAGAAACTAAAGAACAAAATACCTATCAAGAAGAACAAGTCAGCAAAACGTGTAACGATGAAAGCCTTCTTGCTCGCATGAACTGCAGTGTGCTTTGGATAATAGAATCCAATGAGCAAGTAAGAACATACACCAACCAACTCCCAAAAGAGATACATCTGGAATACATTTGTTGCAACAACAAGTCCTAACATTGACATTGAGAACAATGAAAGGTACGCATAAAAGCGTTGGAAACCGTGCTCATATTCTTCAAACTTATAGTCCTTGTCACGTTCCGCCATATATCCAAAAGAATAAATGTGAACCATAAAACTGACAGTGGTGATAACAATTAACATCATCACACTAATAGGACTGAGCCGGAAACCGATATTGAAAGTCAACAACTCTGTAAATCTCAACCATGTGAAATTGAAAACAGTCACTATCGGGTAAGTGCCGTTCGTCAATCTTCCATCTACAACCTTAAACGTCTCTCCCATAGAGGTGTATTCACCCGTATAGAAGAAATAGTTATAGGCTGTATAAAGGCTCAACACAAAGAGTGCCCCCAAAATACATGTACCAATGATACCTGCTACCGCTTTCGGCATCTTCATTCCAAACAATCCCAGAACTATAGCGCTTAGGAATGGGAGAAGAAGTATCAAAAATGCGTAATCAAACATAACCTTATTCTTATAATTTCATATTTTCAATACTGTTCACCTGGTCGCTATGAAGATGACGGTAAACATTGATTATTATAGCAAGAGCAACTGCTGACTCTGCAGCACTTACACCAATAGAGAAAATGGTGAAAAACATTCCCTCATATCCTTCTGGATAGAGCAAACGATTGAATGCTGCAAAATTAAGGTCAACACTATTTAAGATTAGCTCTACGGAGATAAGCATCGCAACAAGATTACGACGGGTGACAAAACCAAAGACTCCAATAAAGAACAACAATCCACTGAGGATGAAAAAATATTCTACTGGTATCATTTTTCTACCTCCTCTTTTTTACGAATATTCAAAATCACCAAACCTCCGATAATACAAGCCAATAAGAAAACGGAAATAAACTCAAATGGTAGTACGTATCCGTATTTATCAGCACTCATGAGATTTTTACCGATAACTTCCATTGAAACTTCTGTATCAGCAGTTGTAGCCTTTGAAGCAACTTCCATTAATATATTATTCTTCAAGAACACGCCAACTACTGTAGCGGCCCCAACCAAGGCTATCAACCCAGCAACAACACTTCTCTTGCCAAGCCAGCTCTCAGAAAGTCCTTGAAGAGTATTTTTACTTACCAACTGGATTGCAAAGATATACATTACCGTTATACCTCCGGCATAAATACTAATCTGTGCTGCCCCAAGGAAGGTATAGTCCAGCAGAAAATAAAGTCCTGCCACACCAAAAAGTACAAACAATAATGCTGTTGCAGCTCGCATAATACGCTTGGTTGACACGCAGAACACAGCAGAGCCGAGAATTATCACTGCCAAAATAGCAAATATAATTAATTTACCCATATCTTTGTTCCTTATTTGGTTTTAGTGTTAAACGTGCCGACTTCCCAATCAGCACCTCCTTCGACGATATTTGGTAATGAACCACCCTTATAAATTTCTTCATTAAGGTGCAAAACAAGCTTTGAGCGATCAAATACGGCATTCTCGAAATCATTTGTGAACTTAATAGCGTCGAAGTTACATGCGTTCACACAAAGCTGACAGAACATACAATCGCCCAAGTCATATTGATAATCGAGCAATTGGCGTTTCTTTTTTCCCGTCTCTGGGTCTGTTCGCATCTCGCTGTTGATCTTGATTGTTCCGTTTGGACAAGCCTTCTCACACATCAAGCAAGCAACACACTTATAATTCTCGTTTTCGTCACGCTTAAACACGAGGCGACCACGATGGCGTTTGGCCACATGCAGCGTTGTCTTACGGTTTTCCGGATACTGCTCAGTTGACTTGGGAGTGAAGTACTCCTTCATAGTAGTCTTCAATCCCGTTGTCAGAGTTTTAAAAGCAGCTCCGATTTCTCCGAAATATGATTGTTTATTTTCCATTAGAATTATAAATTCTTATTATTCTATTTTAAAACATAGATTCGAAATTGAACGGATTAACCCATCCAAATGCCACACATACTGTCATCATCACAAGAATGATAAGACTTAATGGCATAAGGTATTTCCATTCTAACTTCAATATTTGGTCAACTCGTAATCTTGGGAAAGTCCAACGTACCCACATGAGTAGGAATACTACAAAGAAAGATTTTCCGAGGAACCAAACTATACCTGGAATCAGATTCATAATGTTATCGAAACTTTCCACCCCAATATTAATTGGTGCCCAACCTCCTAAGAACATAGTTGCAGCAAGGGCAGAGATAACAAAGAGGTTAAGATATTCAGCCAAATAATAGAAACCAAATCCCATACCACTATATTCTGTATGATAACCAGCAGTCAATTCACTCTCAGCTTCAGCCAAGTCAAACGGCCCACGATTTGCCTCCGCATTACCAGCTACTAAGAATACCAAGAAGGCCAACAATGCTGGAATGTGTCCTTGGAACAAAAGGTATCTCCATGGACCAGTTTGGTATTCAACAATCTCTGAAATCTGCATTGTTCCCGTAAGAATCACCACAGAAATCAAACAGATACCCAAAGACAACTCGTATGAAATCATCTGAACTGCAGCACGCATGGCTGAGAGCACAGAATACTTGTTATTACTTGCCCAACCTGCAATAAAGATTCCAAGCACACCAATTGAACTAATTGCCGTAACAAGGAAGACACCTACATTAAAGTCCAACACTTGTGCGCCCCTATTCCATGGGAGGAATGAGAATGTTCCGATTGAGGCTGCTATGACAAGGAAAGGAGCTAAGTAATAGAGTAATTTATCTGCCTTATCTACTACGAAAATTTCCTTTATCAACATTTTAAGCACGTCGGCGAACACTTGTAAGGTACCCCACCATCCAACACGAACTGGACCAATTCGACACTGAAAATAGGCACAAACCTTACGTTCCATGAAAATGAGTATGATAGCAAGAACAGCATAGCCAACGATAATGGCCAAGCCAACTATCACACACTCGATAAGAATGGCCCAAAAATCACCAAGCCCTAAGTTTATTCTCAGCAACTGGTCGAACCAATTCGTTATAATACTAAAATCGAACATGTATATGATTTATTTCTTAATTCATTTCTATTATCATAGTTCACTCTTAACGATCAATGTCGGGAATAACGAAGTCCAGCGCGGCACCGACTGTCACCAGGTCGGCCACTTTCAGGCCGCGTAACATCTTATCCATTGCGCCGACGAGCGTCAAGCCCATTGGGCGGAACTTCAATCGATACGCACTCTTGTCGCCACGTGAGTCAAGATATGCACCGAATTCGCCACTTGCTCCTTCAACAGAAAAGTACCACTGGCCTTCTGGAACCTTAATAATTGGTTTCTGCTTGATATAAAAATCACCCTCAGGTATATTATCAATGAGTTGTTCGATGATATCAAGACTCTGATACATTTCCTTGATATGGCAGTAATAGCGATCCATAGAATCACCATTGTCCATCACAACTTCCTCAAAGTTAACCTTATCATAAACTGCATACGGGTGATACTTGCGGACATCGTTTCTCCAACCAGCGGCACGTCCAGCTGGACCTGTTACACCATAGCTGATACAATCTTCCGCATTCATGACACCAATATTCTCAAAGCGCTGATGAGTAATCACATTATCGCCAAATACATCAAGATACTCTTGGATCATCGGACGAAGATATTTGCACAGTGCCTTCGTATTAGCCACGAAGTTAGGATCAATATCGTCTTGCAAACCGCCAATCCTATAATAATTCTGAATCAATCGCCCACCTGTCGTCTCTTCCATAACATTCAGCACATGTTCGCGATCACGCATGCCATACAGCATACCCGTGAGTGCACCCAAGTCCTGCGCACAGCAAGAAGTATAAAGCAAGTGGTTGTCAATACGCTGCAATTCATCCATAATAGTACGGATGTAGAGAATGCGCTCCGACAATTCGATTCCCATAGCCTCCTCTATCACGCCAACCAAGGCATGGCGGTGCATCATGGCTGACAGATAGTTCATTCGGTCTGTCAAGGCTAAAGTTTGAGGATATGTATAAGACTCGCACATTTTCTCTATACCACGATGGATATAGCCAAGATGGGGGTAAATTTTCTTAACTTTCTCACCATCAAGAACAGTTTGCAAGCGCAATACACCGTGAGTAGATGGGTGTTGGGGGCCTATATTGACAACAAACTCGTCCTCTGTAAACAATCTGTGTTTTGTAGCTTTCAGATCACCGTCAGAACTTAAATTCCATTCGGTCGTTGTATCAACCTCGATATCATCCTCTGTTGTGAACATATTCTTGGCGGGGTCCATGTCGTAATCCTTGCGAAGTGGATAACCCACAAAATCATTTCTCAAGAAGAGACGACGCATGTCTGGATGACCAAGGAACTTGATACCAAAAAAATCATAAACCTCGCGTTCCAACAAGTCGGCATCAGCCCAAATGCTATAAATTGAAGGAATAACATAATCCTCATCAACTTTCTTGGCAAGTTGTTTTACAGAGCAACGTTCATGTGTTTGAGTATTTTCGAGAATGTAGATACAGCCGAGTCCCTCTTCTGCGCCGAAGTCCTCTCCCACTACAGTAACAAGGTAATCGAAATGCTGTTCTCTTTTCAGTCTTGCCATCTCTGTGGCAAAACTATCAAAACCAAATTCTTTGTTTTCTAGTTTCATTTTTTCGCACCTTATCAATTAGCTGTTGTTGGATTAGTATCAATTGGCTTGGTTGGATTCTCATTATTCAATTGATCCAGTTCCTTCCCCAACTTTTCAACATCTTCCTTTGTAACAGGCTTATCTACAACAATCGTATTAGCTTTCTTTATAACCTCTTCAGTCTTCGGAGTCACCGCAGGACGAGCTGGCCTTGCTGGCTTGACAGCAGGTTGTTTTGATTCGGCAAATTCAGCCTCGCGTTGGACTTTTATTTCCTCTGCCTTGATGCCTAATTTTTCCTCAAAGATGATGGCAGAGTTACTCTTTCCCAACAAGCGTTCTTCCTTGTTCTGTTTCTTATTTGCCCCACCGAAGAATTTCTCTATCTTCACTTTCCGTTGCAGCTGCATCATACCATAGATGATTGCTTCAGGGCGCGGAGGACATCCAGGGATATAAACATCAACAGGAATAATCTCGTCGATACCTCGCATGACATGATAACTATCCTTGAATGGGCCTCCAGAGATAGCACAACCGCCAACTGCGATGACATATTTGGGCTCTGCCATCTGGTCATACAAACGCTTCAACGCAGGTGCCATCTTATTCGTGATAGTGCCTGCACACATAATTAAGTCTGCCTGACGTGGAGAATTTCTCGTAACTTCGAAACCAAAGCGTGAGAAGTCATAACGTGCACAACCAACGGCCATAAATTCAATACCACAACATGATGTTGCAAAGGTCAGCGACCAAAGCGAGTTGCTTCGCCCCCAGTTTATCAACTGGTCCAGATTTCCAAGAACGAGATTCGTGCCACCATCATTCAAATCGTTGGCCATTTTTTCCAACGCTTCGTTGTCTTTCCACTCGCCATAAGGCATTGACTTGATTTTCGGCTTTCTTATTTCCATTCGAGCGCTCCTTTCCGCCATGCGTAAGCAAGGCCAAATACCAATACCAACATGAAGAATCCGATGGTGGCAAGTGCCAAAGGACCATATGTCTTTACAACTACTGCCCAAGGATAAAGGAAGACTGTCTCCACATCGAACATCAAGAAAAGAATGGCAAAGAGATAGTATCCCACGTGCAATGGAAGCCATGAAGGTCCATAAGTAGGAATACCACACTCGTAAGGCTCACCCTTTACCGGATTGTAAGAACGGGGACCTATCAGTTTTGCCGTTACATAAGCAGCAACAACCAAAAAGGCAGCCGTAATAAAAACGGTGATAAAAAGTGTGAAATACATAAATTTATATAGCTATAATTTTAATAATTCGCTTGTAATTTTATTAGGTTGTTTTAAAACGTGTGCAAAGTTACAAAACATTTTGAAAATAATGCAAAAAAGAAGCGAAAAAAGAATGGCTATTTGTCAACTCAACTTTACAAATCAGAAATATTTGATAAAACTTCGTATTTTCGGCGAATTAAAAATTGCGTGGAGATATAAAGCCCACAAACTGCTGTATTCCTATTACATCACATACAATTGAAAAGATTAATGATAGAGCACAGCATCAAAATCAACATTGAGAAGGTCAATGAAGAGAAATAGAATAGGAAAAATATTTACAAAGCAACTGTTTCCACACCTACAGAAAACTGCTGATTTTGAGAAATATACAGAACTGTCTCTAAAAGATTACGTTTTGCATGGCAAAAGGTCACTAATCGGTGGGCAATAGATGACCTTCTACGTTACAAAACATAAGGTATAACTGTGCAGCTATAAAGATTTTTGACAAAAAATATTATTCGCATGCACCAAACCATAGACAGGAAGAAATGTCAACTCATCGGTGCTGTTGATGGTATGACAACAGTCCCTCCAATGGCGACTGCACAACATCAATCACTTCATAATCATTGTCTTTTGCTATCTCAATAAAGAGATTCTTAAAGTAATGTGCGATACTTCCTATTGCCGAAATTTTCATGTTCCCGAAATCATCATACTGACGGATATTATTTTTAAAAAATAGATCAAAGTTCCGTCTCACCAAATCTTGAAGCTCCAGCTCTGAAATATTTTTCAGAATAAATTTTGAAATAGATGCCAAAAACCGATGGGGCAAGGGTTTTCTATAAACGGCTTCTATCACGTCTGTATAGACAAATCCTTCATTCTCCAAATACCTGTCACGTATCTCATTCGAAATTGTTCCCTTGAAAATACCATTAAGAAATAATTTCCCCATGGAAGCCCCACCTCCCTCATCGCCAAGAATATAGCCAAGGGGCGGTATATTTCGCAACATTTTCCTTCCATCATAATAACAGCTGTTAGAGCCTGTTCCCAAAATACATGCAACACCTTGCTCATCGCCGAAAAGTGCGCGGGCAGCACCAAGCATGTCGCTAGCAACATCGATAGTCGCAGTTGGAAATATTTTTTGCATGATATCTGTCATCATCGGAATGGAAGCCTCATTGCAGCCTGCTCCATAGAAGGCGACAGAGGATATCGCGTTTAAAGGGGAATCTGTTCCCATCTCATTGCTCAAATGTGTGATCAACTCGTTTTGCATGATTGCTTCAATTCTATCCATGGATTGATGGAACGGATTGATACCTTGAGTCTTCACTTTTGTGAAAGAGTGGTCGGATTTATTTGAAGAACAAGTATCTGGCGCTAAAACCCAATCGGTCTTTGTGCTTCCACTATCTGCTACTAATATCATAAGAAAGAATAATTATTTCATGCAAAAGTAGTAAAAAAATCTGGAATGCTATATCTATAACGCCAAACTTTAGTATCTTTGCAATATTAAAATAAAATATGGTATGGAGATGCCATTTTCTCAAAGAAAACTACAGACAACAAAGGTATCATCCGCAATATGAAACATGTCAGGATTACTACTTAACTTGTTTGGGTTTCAACAGAATCATAATTTTTAAGATGTCATCAGCTTAGAGTTTCATTTCGCTTCTGCTGACTTTGTGAAAATTATAACAACGTGGGTACAACTGGCAAATCCTCTCCTTGCATTCCTTATGATATGAAAAATAGAAATGTTTTTATTGCAGGACCTTGTGTCATTGAAAACATGCAATTACTTAAAACTGTTGCAGAAGAACTTGTGCGCTTGAACAAGAAATACGATTTGGATATCATTTTCAAGGCAAGTTTCGACAAAGCTAACCGTACCAGTTTAACGTCTTATCGAGGACCAGGTCTTAGAGATGGACTGGCAATGTTGAAAAGAATAAAGGAAGAATTTGGACTTAGAATTTTAACAGACATACATGAAAGTCATCAGGCAGAAGCTGTGGGCGACGTAGCGGACATTATTCAGATTCCGGCTTTCCTTTGCAGACAAACCGACTTGCTTGTTGCGGCCGCAAAGACGGGGAAGATTATAAACATCAAGAAAGCGCAATTCCTCAGCGGGAAAGACATGAGATACCCTGTAGAGAAGTGCATGGAAAGCGGAGCAAAAGAAGTATGGCTGACAGAGCGTGGCAATAGTTTCGGTTACAATAATTTGGTTGTTGACTTTAGGAACATTCCTGACATGAGGGAAATAGTACCAACGGTGATTATGGATTGCACGCATAGCGTACAACGGCCGAGTGCAGGAGATGGCAAGACTGTCGGCGACAGAAAGTTTGTCCCCTCCATGGCATTAGCTGCTAAGGCTTTTGGGGCGACAGGCTATTTTTTTGAAGTGCACCCCAATCCTGACCAAGGCTTAAGTGATGCCGCCAATATGCTGGAATTATCCAACCTTGATAATCTTATTGACAAATTACGATGAAACATTCAGAGGATAGTCTTCATGGCGTAAGGGAATACGCAACACAATGTATCAGAGAAGAAGCAAATGCAACTCTGGCATTAATCGACCAACTCGATGAAAATTTCGACAAGGCAGTCGAATTAATGTATCACTGCAAAGGAAAAGTCATTGTCACAGGTGTTGGCAAAAGTGGCAATATCGGTGCAAAAATCGCTGCTACCCTATCATCTACAGGAACACCAGCCTTCTTTGTCAATCCGCTTGATGTCTATCATGGAGACCTTGGAGTCATGACAAAGGATGATGTTGTTTTAGCACTATCCAATTCAGGACAGACAGACGAACTATTGCGATTCATCCCAATGGTGCTCCACATGAATATCCCCATTATTGGAATGAGCGCCAATCCTAAATCCCTTCTTGCAAAATATTCTACTGTTCACATCAAAGTTTGGGTTGAGAAAGAGGCTTGTCCGCTGAATCTCGCCCCGACAAGCTCAACCACAGCTGCATTAGTAATGGGTGATGCGCTTGCTGTAGCACTTATGGAAGTGAGGAAATTCCGTCCTGGAGATTTTGCCCATTTCCATCCTGGCGGAGAATTAGGAAAACGTTTGCTCACAACAGCTCAGGATGTCATGCGTTCCAATGACTTACCCATCATCCCATCAGACACGCACTTGGGGGATGCTATCATTTTGGTAAGCAAAGGCAAGTTAGGACTTGGCGTATCGCTTGAGAACGATAAGATTGTAGGGTTGATCACTGATGGTGATATTAGGCGTGCCATGGAAAAATGGCAATCAAGGTTCTTCGACCATACTGTCCACGACATTATGACAGAGAACCCGAAGACAGTATCGCCCACAACTAAGATTACTGAAATTCAACGAATAATGCACAAATACAAGATTCATACAGTTCTTGTTTGTGATAAAGATAGAAGATTGTTAGGAGTAGTTGACCATTACAGCTGTATGATTTAATATTTATACTCCAGCAAACATAGAAAGTTAGTGATATTTAGCAAAAAGACAAATCACGTCCTCGCTATTGTATTTTGGTGTTTTACATCAATTATACAAGCATCTGTTCCCAAAGTTACCATTTGGGGAATAGATACAACATGCTACAGTTCTGACTCGCTGATAGTCAAACAACTTCGCTCAAAAGGCGTTAAGTTCTCAAACAACAACTCAATAACCCTGCTGACCAATGGTCAACAGAAATTTGACGACTTGTTCAAGGCCATCGAACAAGCGAAGTCGAGTATCCACCTTGAATACTTTAATTTCAGAAATGATTCTATCAATGCGGAGCTCATTAAAAGATTAGCCGTGAAGGCGAGCCAAGGTGTTGAGGTACGGGCCATTTTTGATGGGTTCGGAAATGCCAGCAACAATCAGCCTATGAAAAAAAAACACCTTAGATCCATTAGGGAGAAAGGCATTGAAATACATGAGTTCAAGCCTTTAAGATTTCCATGGATTCACGACATTTTCAACCGTGACCACAGGAAGATAGTCATTATCGATGGCAAGATCGCATACACAGGAGGTATGAACGTTGCTGATTATTACATTAAAGGTACTAAGACCGTTGGTTCTTGGCACGACTTGCACTGTCGTATTGAAGGAGAAGAAGTAAACACGCTTCAGAAAATATTCATTAAGATGTGGTGGAAAGTTGCAGGAAAGAAAATACAAGGTGCCAAATATTTCCGGGGGATATCGAATGCAGAATATATAAAAGGACTAAAACCAGACTTATGCAAATCAGCAGGCAGTAAAATGCTGGGTATCATCAATAGAGAGCCGCAGGTTTCCAATGAGATAATAAGATATTTTTATATTAATGCTATCAACAATGCCAAAGACAGTATAAAAATCATCAATCCTTATTTCACTTTGAGCTGTAGTCTGAAAAAGGCACTGAAAAAAGCGGCTAAGCGAGGTGTTAAAGTGGAAATTATGCTCAGTGAGAAAAGCGATATTCCACTTACTCCCGACTGTGGATTCTATAATGCTCACAAATTAATGAAATCAGGATGTATAATATGGATTTACAAACCTGGATTCCATCATACAAAAACAATTTTGGTTGATGGAAAGTTTTGTACTGTCGGTTCTGCTAATTTAAATTCAAGAAGTCTAAGATGGGATAGAGAGGAGAATGTGGTAATCATTGATAAAGAAACCACAAAGGAAATTGACACCTTATTTGAGCATGAGAAAAAAGACTGCTTTAGATTAACCGAGGAAGTTTGGGATAATTGGAGAACACCATGGCAAAAAATTAGAGGGTGGATTGCACATTTATTCGCCCCCGTATTATAGTTTAGATATCGTTAATATCAACATATCCATGCATAACGGCATAAATTGTTAGGGCAGAAACGCTTTTTATTCCCAATTTTTCCATTATATTCTTACGATGTGTGATTACAGTTGTCAGGCCGATACACAACTTTGCTGCAATTTCCTTATTGATATAGCCTTGAACTATTAGAGCCAACACTTCTATCTCCCTATTTCCAAGAATCTTGTTTTTAGTCACCTGTGGCATATCTGGAAAGTTTTTGCCTCCAGCGTGACCTTGTTGCTCAACCCTAAGAATATTTTTAATCAGTTGATCTTCTGTGTCATTAACACAAAAGCTATTAAACCCAGATAACTGGGAGTTAGGATTTTTTGATGTAGTCAACACAATTGTTTTGTTGAGTCTTTCTGTAAAGAAAGCCCGATTTTCCAAAGCAATAGTTTGAGCTACGAAATAATGGTAAAATGAATCAGGAATGGCATTAGCAAATTCTTGAAAATTAGAAAAGGCTTCTACTGTTATAATGGGAATTACCTTCTGAAGTATTTGCTTCAATCCCAAAACAGCCAACATGTTAGGGTCAACTATTGCCATTCGTGGACGACCGTTCATCATCTTGTCAATACCCATTTTTACCTCTTCGCCCATCATCAAACTTTTATCCATACTAATTAGGGGTAATTAAAATATTCAAAACTTAAAGACTTACACTGCTAATATCAACCAAATTATTGACTATCGCATAAATTGTCAAGCCTGCAGGAGAATGAATTTGCAGTTTTCGAGCTATATTTCTTCTATGGGTAATGACCGTATTCGTTGAAATGCACAGATGATTCGCAATCTCCTTATTTGTCATGCCTTGCACCACACAGATAATAACGTCTTTTTCCCTGTCGCTCAATGTCTCAGTGGTAACACTTGGCTTAAGCATGGTGGAGATCTTCACAGAAACATCATTTTGTTTAGTTTTCATCTCCAAATGACGAATAGCCGGTATAAAAATTTCTTCCTCAACCTTTGCATGTTGATCCAACCAATCTTCACAATTATAAATATCATACAAAGTAGAGGTTAGCTGATTATTATGTTGAGCATCTATAGGAAGATATTTGATGATAATATTTTTTAGTTCCCGTAATTTGACATCTGTCTGAGTATGGTGTTTTGAGAATGTTTCTATATCATATTTTTCATCGGCATAACCTGCCAACAATGAGTCAACATAAGGAAAAACTGTCCTCTCCTCATATTTCATATGTTTTTGAATATCATGGGCATATTCATCATACAGTTTTAGGATTAAACGGGCAAAGTTGTCATTTTCATCAAGGGAATCATTCAACTTCTTCCGAATAAAAGGTAGCTCATAATCAAGATAGTAAGTATGGCTCGCTTTAAGATATTGTACTAATGTGGGAATTGACAAACGCTCAGCATCGTCGAATTCCTTGTATCCATTAATCACAAAATTCACCACAGTCAGGAAAGTATATGTATCAACATTCTGGCTTTCGCAAACTTCACGAACAATTTTATCGCCAAAGCCAAGACTTATACCAAAACTTCCCAATGTTTGCAACAGGTCATAATTATCGCTGATAAGAGTTATCATTTTATCATCAGCCTCATACATTTTTTGATTTTTCATGTGATTCGTTTCCTATAAAAAATATTCCCACAGTCAACAAAATATAGATATCAAACATATAACCATCAAAAAGGTTTTAGCGAATACCTTATCGTAAGAATTGCATCTGCGGGAAAGATTTATACCTGATTATTGCCAGCGCATCTACTTTAGAATAAAACACAGAGTGGTTTGACTAAGCATTTTGCTATCACCAACATGGCTAACAAGACAACTTTCTGGAATTTATTATCTTCTTCTGCAAAAGTACAAAGTTTTATAGAAACTCACAACGATATAATAGGAAACCTTCAAAAAATATGAAAAGAGCCACTTCAATACTCGCAATTCGAAGATTAAAATGGCCCTTTCGTATAATATTAACGATTATCGTTCGCTTAAAATAAATTCATTACCGTAATGGCTGGGGAATGTATTATTCTATCACTTTGCATAAGAAACACTTCGGGTCTCACGAATGACAGTGATCTTTACCTGGCCTGGATAAGTCATTTCATTTTGTATTTTTTCGGCTATTTCAGTACTCAATTTCTCGCTTTCAACGTCATCCATCTTATCAGCACCAACAATTACACGCAACTCGCGACCTGCTTGTATTGCATAAGTTTTTGTCACTCCAGGGTAACTCATGGCAATCGCTTCCAAATCATTTAATCGCTTGATATATGCTTCGACAATTTCGCGACGCGCACCAGGTCGAGCACCAGAAATAGCATCACAAACTTGAACAATAGGCGCTATCAGGCTTGACATTTCAACCTCATCATGGTGTGCCGCAATAGCATTGCAGATTTCTGGTTTCTCCTTATATTTTTCTGCAATCTTTCCACCATACAGTGCATGAGGCAATTCTGTTTCTTCATCAGGCACCTTGCCAATATCATGCAACAACCCAGCTCGTTTCGCCTTCTTTGGGTTTAATCCTAGCTCGCTCGCCATGACGCCACAAAGATTTGCGGTCTCGCGTGCATGTTGCAAAAGATTTTGTCCATAAGAAGAGCGATATTTCATCTTACCGACAATACGTATCAGTTCAGGGTGGAGTCCATGAATACCAAGGTCAATTGCTGTTCTCTTTCCTGTTTCAATGATTTCACTGTCAAGCTGTTTCTTCACCTTGGTCACAACCTCCTCAATTCGAGCTGGATGAATTCTTCCATCTGCTACTAACTGGTGCAAGGCCAAACGACAAACTTCACGACGTACAGGATCAAAAGCAGAAATAACAATAGCCTCCGGTGTGTCATCAACAACTATCTCTACACCAGTAGCTGCTTCCAAAGCGCGAATATTTCGGCCTTCTCTTCCAATGATTCTTCCTTTTACTTCATCACTATCGATATGGAACACACTTACTGAATTTTCAATTGCAGTTTCAGTAGCTACTCGCTGAATAGTTTGAACAACAATCTTTTTAGCTTGTTGATTGGCATTTAGTTTGGCTTCATCAACAATCTCATTGATATATGATGCCGCATCAAGTTTAGCCTGATCCTTGAGGCTCTCAACCAAACGACTCTTTGCCTCATCAGCGCTAAGGCCAGAAAGTTCTTCCAATTTTGCCCTTTCAAGCTCTTGCATCTTAACAAGTTCATCTTGCTTGACCTGAAGCAACTTTTTCTCGTTGTCGATACGTTGCTGCATCTGCTCAACTTCTTGCTTACGTCGCCCTATTTCCTCCTGGCGCTGATTCAATGACATTTCGCGCTGTTTCAACCGATTCTCATTTTGTTGAATCTTCTGATTACGTTGCTGTACCTCCTTCTCAAGTTCGCTCTTCTTGTTGAGGAACTTTTCTTTCACTTCTAAAAGTTTTTTCTCTTTTATTACTTCGGCGTCTTTGTCCGCCTGCACCATTAACTCGTTGTATTTACCTTTAACTACATAACGGAAATAAGCATATCCGCCAAAAATTCCCAGGAAAAGGCATATAAGTGCAATGATAATTGCTAGTATAGGACTCATGTACAATTGATTTATTATTATTATTCTTGATTACTTTTTCAGCACATCTTCAATCTCAGAAGTGAGTTTACCAAGAATATCACTATAAGGAGCTGTATCATTACGAGCGCCTTCTTTCTTATATCGCAATGCAATATCGAGCATTGACATATATAAGATATCCTTATCACTTTTCTTACCTTTGAAAAGCGTAGAATAAGTATTTACCGTATCGGTAATTAGTTTAGATGCAGAACGATAATATTCCTCGTCATCGCGTGGAACGTTAACAGAGAGATCTGTATCATATACATGTAATCTTATATGGAGTTTATCGTCTGACATTCTTTTCAAGGTTATTTTTCACTTATAAGTGTGATGCACTTATTAACATCTCTAATGAGCTTGGCGATCCTCTTCTGAGCAGAATCCATGTCTGTATCAGAAATTTCAATCATCCTTGCCATCTTTAATGAGTTATAGTCATTCTGCGCTTGAGCCAGCCGTGCCTGAAGTCTTTTTATCTCCTGATCACGCTGATCCACCAATGTGTACAACTCGTCATTTTCTCCTTTTACCTCTTGGTATTGGAGAATCATTTGCCTTACACGAGTTGCAAATGTATTCAGTGTTTTCTCATTCGCATTCATATACTTAAAACATTTTGGCTACAAATTTACATTAAAGTTTTAATTTAACAAAATTATTAGCTGATTATTTTCCACCAGTCTAATCCAAACGGAGAGATATTTTTACGGTTTATTATTACTTACATCATCCGTTGAAGGTTTTGGTTCTTTCTTTGCCAACAAGATAATCTGAAAAACAAAATCAGTAATCCATTTTCTGGAGAACCCGAGCCTATTATTGACCTGACGAATCGACATAACCGTCTTAATTATGCCAGAATCTGTAAAATCATTCTTGTCAAAGATATCATTTACAGTTTTTTCCGTCATTGCATAAATCGCTTTTTTAAAGAATGCTGGCATGCGCAACTTAAACTTCATTAAATTACCAATCAACATCATCAAATCTTGTGTCAATGCCTGAAACTGATAAAGATATGCCTGAACATCTTGTATCTTCTTACAATTCTTCTTTATGCTCGCATCAATTTCATTAAAAAACTGATCTTCAACTCCATATAAACTTTTCATCGTTTTCCGGACACTGTTTTTCTCCCCAACTCCCAACTTGTTGTTAACTGTAGAAACATGAAAGGTTTGCTTATACGTTCTCAAATCTGGTAACGAGGCTAAATTGGTTATTCCCAACTTTGAGGCTAAGGCTGCTTGAAAATAAACTCTGACTAACGACATATAGTCATTCATTCCTCCTACCTTCTCTCCAGATCCACTTCTTCTTTTGAATATATCAGAAAATATTCCCATTATTTTATTTTTTCTATTCGATTTTGGATATTCTTTGACTGCAAAGTTAAGAAAATAAAATAAGATTTAGTAGATATTGGATATTTTTTTTAGTACATAACTGAAATATCAATTTTAATTATTACCTTTGCGAAGATTAATTAGGAATAACTCAGGAATGAATGAATCTAAATGTCGTGGAGCTGTGCAGTCCATCAAGCTGCCCATCACTGGCTTTGCTGCTAATGTCTTACAGTGTAATAGAAATTCATCGATCAACATAGATTTAATTCTCACTATCAACTAAGGAGATTGTGATGAAATTAACTCCATAATAAACTATTTGATTATAAACAATTTACAAAATAATCGAAATGAAAGGTATTGTTCTTGCTGGTGGCTCAGGCACGCGCCTCTACCCTATCACTAAAGGGGTTAGTAAACAACTGATTCCAATCTATGATAAGCCCATGATTTACTATCCTGTTTCAGTTTTGATGCTGGCTGGGATAAAAGAAATTCTGATCATCTCAACACCTTTTGATTTACCTGGATTCAAGCGCCTGTTAGGAAATGGACACGAATTTGGAGTAAAATTTGAATATGCGGAACAGCCGTCACCAGATGGATTAGCACAAGCCTTTATAATAGGTGAAAAATTTATTGGTGACGATAATGTATGTTTGGTTTTAGGTGATAATATCTTTTATGGCTCTGGATTTACAGGATTACTAAAAAATAGCGTCTCTAATGCGGAAAAGGAGAACAAAGCAACAGTATTTGGATATTTCGTTAATGATCCAGAAAGATATGGTGTTGCAGAGTTTGATAGTCTTGGAAATTGCATAAGCATAGAAGAAAAGCCAGAAAAGCCAAAAAGCAACTATGCAGTAGTAGGTCTTTACTTCTACCCTAACAACGTTATTGAAGTTGCCAAAAAGATTAAGCCCTCTGCCAGGGGGGAACTCGAAATTACTACCGTTAATCAAGAATATCTTAAGAATAATGCGCTTAAAGTCCAGACCTTGCAAAGAGGGTTTGCATGGCTTGACACAGGAACACACGACAGTTTGTCTGAAGCAAGTACCTTTATAGAATGTATTGAGAAAAGACAAGGATTGAAGATCGCCTGTTTAGAGGAAATTGCTTATAGACAAGGCTGGATAACTAAAAAGCAATTGATTAAAAATGCCCAAACAATGGCAAAGAATCAATACGGTAAATACCTATTGAGATTATCAGAAAATTCTTAATCGAGAAGTCAAAACTTAGAAAATATGGAAGAAATAAGAAACAATGAAATAGAGAATGACAAGAATCAAGATGGGAAATCCTCATTTGATTTTTCTACTATTTATAGCACTATTATTCTTAACTGGTATTGGTTTATTCTTTCGCTCATTATTTGTTTGGGCATAGCTGCCATCTATTTGCGTTACACCACTCCAACATATAATACTACGGCAAAACTTTTGATTAAAGGTCAAGATAATAATAGACGACCATCTTTACAAAACATGTCAAACCTAGGAATTATGTCTAATTCCACGGGGATTGACAACGAGATGGAAATTCTGACATCCCGTTCTTTAGCTCAAGACGCCATTAGGGATCTTAAACTATACACCACATACGCTTCGAAAGGAAGAGTAAAAGATCAAAATATTTACGGTAATCAACCATTAATTGTTGATATTGATGCTGCGCATTTGGAAAAACTTAATAGGCCTATAAACTTATCTATTAAGAGAAATGGTGCAGCCTATAACATTAGTGGGACCTACTCCGTTCCAGTAGATGAAAATACTGCAGAAGGACCTTTTTCCATCAATAAAAAGCTTTACTCTTTACCAACGAGGATAAATACCCGTGCAGGTATAATAACCATAGATTCCAACAATGGCCATACATTGAGAGATGGAGAAGAGCTGCTTATTCGTTTAGAATCACCTAAAGTTACGTCTAACAAATTCGTTGCTTCACTTAAGGTTTCCCAAACCTCAAAATCCACATCTATCGCCTTGCTTCAACTTACAGATGAAATTCCACAACGAGCAATTGATTATCTAAAGCAACTTGCAATTGTGTACAATAGACAAGCTAATGAAGATAAAAATACAATAGCTTTACGCACCGATAATTTTATCAACTCTCGTCTGGAAAAGATCAACAACGAACTGGGTCAGACAGAAGGGCAACTGCAAAGTTATAAGCAGAAAAATGGGATGGTGGAGCTTAAAATGAATGCATCAAACAGTGTGGCAAACCAAAATTCATTCGAGCAGAAACTTGCAGATATAGATATACAAACTGAACTTTTCAACAACATAGCCTCTGAAGTCAGAAACTCTGCTAAAAACCTTTCAGGAACGATTCCATCCAATATCGGTTTGAATGATGCCAACACATCAAGCCTCATTCAAAAATACAATGAACTAGTTTTAGAAAGGAATCGACTACTGAGAAGTGCCTCAGAAAATTCTCCTGTTGTTGAGCCCTTAACGGATCAAATTCGAATGTTAAATGCGAATATACTAAATTCGATAGAAACCTCGAGAAGAAATCTAGAAATTCAAAGAACAGGAATAATCGAACAAGTAAATAAATATAATACAGAAGTTGCTGAAACACCTCAACAAGAGAGGATGTTAACACAGATTGGTCGCCAACAAGAAGTGAGAGCAGGACTATATTTAATGCTTCTGCAAAAAAGAGAGGAAAATAACATTTCGTTAGCTGCTACAGTTGATAAAGGAAAATTAATTGATGAACCACAATTTGTGGGAAAAGTTAGCCCTAACTCGTCGGTTATCATGATAGGAGCATTTGCATTGGGTATTTTTATCCCAGCCCTAATTTTATTCTTAATTCAATTCTTTAGATATAAAATTGAAGGGCATGATGACGTGGCTCAACTCACCAAACTACCTATTATTGCCGATATTCCTATTGCCAGCAACAAGGCTAAGGGTAAGGCTGATATTGTTGTCCATGAGAATCAGAATAATCAGATGGAAGAGGTTTTCCGGTCAATGCGTACCAACCTTCAATTTATGTTGACAGAGAGACAAAAGGTTATCTTATTTACTTCATCAACTTCTGGAGAGGGTAAAACTTTCACTGCTGCAAATTTAGCTATTAGTTTTGCACTATTGGGCAAAAAGGTCATTTTGGTCGGACTTGATATTAGAAGACCAAGATTAGCTGAATTATTTGGACTTAAGGACTATAAAAGCGGTATTACTAATTTGTTGATAAAACAAGCTCCAACGCAAGAGGATGTTAATGCCCAAATTCTTCAGTCAGGTGTCAACAAGAACCTTGACTTATTAATGGCAGGCCCTGTTCCTCCGAATCCAACAGAGTTGATTGCAAGAAATTCTTTAAATATTATTTTCGATATTCTAAAACAAGAATACGACTACATCCTTATTGATACAGCTCCTATTGGATTGGTAACAGACACTCTCCAGATTGGTCGTGTAGCTGATGTATCTGTTTATATGTGCCGTGCAGATTTTACTCCAAAATCAACCTTTGACATGATTAACGAAATTTCTAATGAAAAGAAATTGCCGAAAATGGCCCTTGTTCTAAACGGCATTGATATGTCAAAGAAAAAGTACGGCTATTATTATGGCTACGGAAAATATGGAAAATACAGAAGATATGGCTATGGAAAATACGGCAGATGTAGCTCTTCATCATATGGGCAATATGGAAATTATAGCAATAGCAATTATGGAAATAAAAATGACAATTCAATAAAACGATAATCAAATCATCAATAAAAGTGTTGCACTATATAAGGCAACACTTTTATATTCGGAAATTTATAAGATGGTAATAGCAGTTGACTTTGATGGTACAATAGTAGAACATAAATATCCTAAAATCGGTGAAGAAATCATGTTCGCAACCGATACACTCAGGGAACTTATTAAAGATGGACACCAACTCATACTATGGACTGTGAGAGAAGGAGAATTATTACAAGAAGCTATTGATTGGTGTCGTGAAAGAGGTGTTGAATTTTGGGCAGTAAATAAAGACTATCCAGAGGAAGAAAAAGAAAAGAATAATCATTTCTCCAGAAAGTTAAAGGTTGAAATGTTTATTGATGACAGAAATATTGGTGGATTACCTGATTGGGGCACCATCTATAAAATGATAAAATATAACGAAACATGGGAAAGTATGGGATACAACCACCAACATTATCATAAAGAAGAAGAGCCCAAAAAGAAAAAGCATTGGTGGAGTAGATAACAGTCACTGATCTGCTTGAGAAGAGCAAAAATTATTGGATTGAAATTTCCTTTGAAGATGACTAATCCAGACTTCTTTTTTGTAAGGAACGGATTCTAAAATCTTCTTGCCTATGACATTTTTGCAAGTAGAATTATGTCACATTCAGTTTATGGGCATCTTAGCACCATTTCGCCAATATGATGCAAAAGCAGTAAATCTTATTTTATAACTTTATCCAACACTGAATATTCACTATTGTTACTAACATATTCAGGAACGATTTCCTTCATTTTACGGACTATATCCATACTCTTGTAATCATGGCTAATCTTAACGAGCTCCTCAATTTGTTGGTTAATATCCTCATAGTTATATTTACTTACCTTTGCAATTCTTATTTTATCATGGAAGCTTGGCAAAGTGTTTTCTGACGTGCTTAAGACTTCTTCATAAAGCTTTTCCCCAGCACGAAGCCCTGTATATTTTATTTCTATGCCCGTTGCTCCCGAAAGTTTAATCATACGCTTTGCTAAGTCAGCAATTTTCACTGGCTTACCCATATCAAAAACAAATATTTCTCCACCTTTTCCATGCGTACCTGCTTCCAAAACCAACTTACAAGCTTCTGGAATCAACATAAAAAACCTGATAATGTTTGGATCGGTTACAGTTACAGGCCCCCCATTCTTTATTTGTTTCTCAAACAAAGGAATGACGGATCCATTTGAGCCAAGCACATTTCCAAAGCGCGTCGTGACAAACTGAGTTCCTTTAAAATTCCCATCAGAAATTAGCTTGTCATTCAAACTCTGGCAATATATCTCACATATACGTTTAGAGCACCCCATCACATTTGTAGGATTAACTGCCTTATCCGTAGAAATCATGACGAATTTTCTTACTCCATATTTCACACTGAGATCAGCAATAACTTTTGTCCCCCAAATATTGTTTTGAATACTTTCTGATGGATTATTTTCCATCATTGGCACATGTTTATAGGCAGCAGCATGGAAAACATATTCAGGTCGATATTTACTAAATATTGTTTCCATTCTATCATAATTAGCAATATTTGCAACTATGGTCTGAGCCTTTATCTTGGGCCATTCATAGTGCATCATCAAACGTAAGTCGTGCTGTGGTGTTTCAGCTTGATCAATTAGAATGAGTTCTTCGGGATTATAAGATGCGATTTGCTTGACTATCTCCGACCCGATAGAGCCTGCAGAACCTGTAATCATTATCTTTTTTCCACGCAGCAAATTACCAATTGAATTCATATCAACCATAATCTGATCACGTGGGAGCAAATCTTCAATACTTATTTCTTTTAATTGAACATGAGTAAGGTCATCTTCCTCCGACCACGCTTCTGTCCGATGTGTAAAGTAAATCTTAACCCCTGCACTTAATAATATATCTTGGAGTTTTGAATCTAATCGAAATTGTTCTACTTGAATTGGAGAGACGAGAACCGCCTGAATATTCAATTCTTTTAGATGATTAGCCAATTGATCATTGATCATAAAGGTTTTTTCACCCAGCAAAAGGCGTCCCTTGTAAGTTTTGTCATGTGAGATAAAACCTTTCAGTCGAAATTTGCTATTTTTCTCATTTCGAATATTCTTTGCTAATCCTATTCCTCCACTTTGCACGCCATAGATGAGGGTTCTAACTCCTTTACTGGAATTAACCATGACATCATAGAGGGATTTTACAAGAACACGGAAAGCTATCATGCCAATTGTTGCAACTATGTACATCGCCGCTATTTGTCTGCCTTGCAAACGCACAAATCGTAGATCCCAACCATAAATAATGTAGTGCATTATCTCCGCAATAACTAAAGATAACAGCATCGCAAATACAACACGCTGAAGATCAACAAATGAAGAATAACGTATGATTCCCGAATAGGTTTTGAATACTCTAAAGCCTATTAGGTTAAAAATCATGTAAACAAGAATAGTCTTTGACAATAGCCCTAAATTAGCCAAGGTTATGACACCATGATAATATAACCAAAATACAAATACCCCAGATAGGTAGCAAATCAAACTATCTACAAACAAAATCACCCAATAGGGTAACGCATTTTTAGTAAAATACCAGTCAAGAATTTTTTGTATTGCAGTCATATATGTACCCACTTAATTAAGAAGAACCTTTCTCTAAATTCTAAATTCTTCGCAAAATTAGCAAAAAAAAGTATATAGACCAAGAAGTTTTGTTAAATTTTGACAAACCCTTGGCTTCTTAAAATTACTAATGACAAATATTCAGAATAAATACTTCTATTTCTTTATTTTATTCCAAATCCAAAGTAAAAGTATTGATCCAACTAGAGCCGTACCCAAGGAGCCCCAAAAGCCGCCTCCCCAATCAATACCAAACCAGGATAATACATTACCGCCTATGAAACCTCCTACCAAACCGATGAGGCAATTCCACAAACATCCATCCTTACTTTTTGACACAAAAAATCCTGCTAACCAACCCGCAAGAAGTCCAACAATTAATGATCCAATTAAACTCATATTTTCTTATATTTAGATGAAACTATTTACTCTTTAAATAATAATTCATAACTGATTGAAAACCATTCAAGAATGACCTTACATCCATTCTCTTTTTCCCTGACATTTGAACGAGTTTCAATTCTAATAGATAATCTTGTGTATTTACGAACAATCTATTTTTCTCTAAATGAAAAGTTCCAGGCAAGCCAGTATTCATTTTATCTGTTTTTACTGTCTCGAAAATTTTCATTACTGGCATTTGGTTCAATGGAATGCTTCCTTCGGTTCTACCTTCAGTAATTTGTTCCATGATAGACCACGCACCAGGGTAAGGGGACAGACCTCTAATGAAATTATAAATGTTTTCTGATTTCTGATTCCAAACGATTTCACAGGTCTCCTTAAATATTTTCGGTGCTTGCCTCAGTTCCTTGTCCTCTGCAACCTGTTCCCTACTAATGCTTTTGAGAATTGGAAAAAATCCATCTTTATCGGTATTAGACTTGACATTGTCAAGGATTATACCTACCGTTTCAATGGCTATTTCTGCTCCTAATTTCATCAAACCACCATAAACATATTCAACATCAGCTGTTTCAGGAATAGGAAACTTTTTTTGAAGAATAATACGTCCTGTATCTATGTCTTTATCAAGGAAAAATGTAGTAACCCCCGTTTCTGATTCACCATTTATAACAGCCCAATTAATCGGAGCAGCCCCTCTAAATTGAGGTAACAAGGCAGCGTGAACATTAAAGGTCCCAAAACGGGGCAAATCCCACACAACCTCAGGTAACATCCTAAAAGCAACAACGATCTGAATATCAGGTTTATAACTCTTGAGTTCTTCAATAAATCCAGCGTCTTTCATCTTTATGGGCTGAAGAACTGGTAGCCCTACAGAAAGAGCATATTCCTTAACAGCAGAGGGTTGAAAAGTGTCATGGTGCCTCCCTACTGGCTTATCCGGTTGAGTTACAACAGCCACAACTTTATATCCCTGTTCTACCAAGGATTTCAAAGATTCTACTGCAAACTCAGGAGTACCCATAAATACTATTCTCAAATCTTTTTTATCCATAATCATTATTGGCGAAGCATTTAACGAACTTCTATCAAATTATTCTGCACTGTAATCAGCTACAACCTGTCGATACATATTGAACAAACGAGTCCTCGAAATATAGCCTACAAGCCTGGAGTCCAAATCAACTACCGGCAGATTCTGAGCATCTGTGCTTTCAAATACTTTCATTATCTGTTCCATGGGATCATTGACATTCAACAATGCAGCGGGTTGCGTCATCAATTGACTGACTGAAAAGCGCTTGTACAGTTCGGTTCTAAATATTATATGTCTTATTTTGGTAATATCTACTTCCCCCAACAACGTCCCGTTATCATTGACCACCGGCAAATAACTATTCCGACTGGCACTAATGGCATGAATTAATTTGCCCATTTGCATGTTGGGATCAACAGATGTATAGTCCTTATCTATTATGCTGTCAACGCTCATCATGGTTAGAACCGACTTATCGGTGTTATGCGTCAAAAGTTTTCCTTGACGTGCCAGGCGCACGGCATAAATACTATGATGTTCAAAGATATTAATCGTTAAATAGGAACTAATAGTCACTATAATGAGAGGAATGAATAAGTTGTAACCGCCTGTAAGCTCAGCTATAAGGAATATTCCTGTTAAAGGCGCATGCATCACTGCCGCCATAACTCCAGCCATACCATACAACGTAAAGTTTTTTTCAGGAATATATACCCCTATCTGATTCATATTCCAGATTCTTGCAAAGAAAAATCCACCAAATCCACCGATAAAAAGCGACGGGGCAAAGGTTCCTCCACATCCTCCTGCGCCATTTGTAGCACTAGTAGCAAATACCTTCGTGAGCATAACCAGACCAACGTAAAGTACAAGGTATTTGCTTTCTCCTGCAAACATCGATGTGCCTAAAACCTGATTCCAATCCGCTTCAGTTTTTCCCTCAATAAATATTCCCAAACTACTATAACCTTCTCCATATAATGCGGGGAACAAGAAAATTAAAGAAGATAACACAACGCCTCCTACCAACAATCTGGCAAATCGACGTTTGGTAAGTTTGGCATATCTATCTTCACACCATGACATAACGCGCATGAAATAAAGTGAGAGAAAGCCACAACCTATTCCAAGCAAAATGGTAGCTGGCACTCGATTTAGACTCCAAAGATAATCTATCTTGAAATCATACATAGCAGAGCTTCCCGTAAAAAAATAAGAGAAACAGGTTGCTGTCACAGATGATATCAAAATGGGTAAAAGCGAAGCCATTGTCAAATCTACCATCAACACTTCGAGAGTAAAAACAAGTCCTGCAATCGGTGCCTTGAAAATACCAGAGACTGCAGCCGTAGCACCACATCCAACCAGCAACATCAACGTCCGCTTATCCATGTTGAAAATGCGGCCCAGATTACTACCGATTGCTGAACCTGTCAAGACAATTGGGGCCTCTGCCCCGACCGATCCACCGAAACCAATTGTAATAGCAGAGGCAACTATCGATGTCCACGTGTTATGCGCTTTTAATTTAGAACGTTTTGAGGCGATGGCATATAAAACACGGGTTATACCATGTGAAATATTATCACGCACCACGTATTTCACAAAGAGACTTGTCAGCCAAATACCAATCACTGGATAAAGAAGGTACAACCAGTTGATAGTTGTAACTCTAAAGCCTGACGTTATGAGAGATTCGATCTCACCAATGATGATATGAAGAATATAAGCTGCTACCGACGCAAGAAAGCCCACAATGAACGCCAAAAGCAATACAAACTGACGGTCAGAAATATTTTCCTGACGCCAATGATCTATTTGGCCAATGAAATTTTGTGCGAGCATTAATTATTATCTATTCTTTTAATTAGGGAATACGGTAAATCCCTTTACTTGCGTAAAATACTAATCTCACCTGACATTCCAATCTTGATAATAGTGGATGGGAGATGTGGCTTATGTTCTTGACGACGAGTTTCACATACATAGTCAACAGCATTTAATATTTCCTCCGAAATATCACCATAATTTTGAGCAGCGGGTTCACCACTGATATTAGCTGAAGTGCTTACGATGGCTTTTTGAAAGCGAAAACACAATTCTTTTGAAAAAGGTTCTTTGGTAATCCTTATTCCTATAGAGCCATCCTCTCCTATGAGATTAGGAGCCAAATTCACAGCCCCGTCAAGAATCAGTGTTGTTGGCTTTACAGCTGCATCTATCAATTGCCAGGCTGCATCAGGCACATTTCGTACATACCTCTGCAGGCGCACATCTGAATCGACCAGACAAACCAAAGCTTTTGAGTCATCACGATGCTTAATCTTATAGACTTTAGCAACAGCTTCGGGATTAGTAGCATCACATCCAATTCCCCACACCGTATCTGTAGGATATAGAATCACTCCTCCACCCTTCATTACCTCAATAGCCTTTTGGATATCTTCCACTTGTTTCATATCAGAAAATCAGTTCTCTCACTTTTAATACTATACGTAGGGCAAAGATATTGTAAAAATATGATAACGCAAAAGAAATAAGATAAAAACATTAAGTAACATTCAATCTTTTCTTCTAAAAACCAATAGTGCCATAAAAAGATGTAAAACCTCATGCGTAATTACATCCTATTTGTGAGATTTGGCGTATTTTGTTCCGATGCTGAATAGCACCGAGCTCTTCTTGTTCTCGAATTCGTATTCAAGCGGTGGCAAACAGATTCTTGATACCGAACGAGCGACCGAACCATCTCCATGAAGTTATACGGCAAAACGGCAGAAGTAGGTGCATATCGTAACGCACTGATATTCAGTACAATATTAATTGGTATCTGAAAGGTAACCTTTTACTCTTCCATTCATGCTATATCGCATTGCAAAAAGTCAGCTTTCATAAAGCGAAAGTTGGACCTTAAAAATAGAATGATAAAATATTTAGAACACTATTGCCTAAAAAACAAATAGGCCAGTACTTATAGTACCAGCCTATCGCTCATATATATCAAACTTTTTATAGTTCCCATCCAATAGCTGATGCTCCCAATACAGCAGCAGCCGCATCGTCCAGAGAACTAATCAAAAACTTAGGTTTATCCCTGAAGATTTCAAATGCATGTTTTGCATAAGAAGTCTTGATGGGTTCCATCAGCAAATCACCGGCCTTTGTCAATCCCCCGAAGAAAATAAATGCTTCTGGTGACGAGAAATTTGCAAAGTCGGCACATGCAGCACCCAACATCTCACCTGTAAATTCATAAATGCTTTTAGCCATTTTATCACCCTTACCCGCAGCAATAGAAACATCTAAAGAAGTTATTTTATCCCGATTAATTTCTCGTAATTCAGAAGGCTCATCAGAATTGAGAAGAAACTCACGGGCCGTGCGGGCCACCCCTGTAGCTGAGCAATATGCTTCTAAACATCCTGTACGTCCGCATCCACACATACGTCCGTCGTTTCCACGAACCATCGTCACGTGCCCCAATTCACCAGCAAAGCCATCGGAGCCGTAAACAACTTGCCCATTGATGACAATTCCTGATCCGACACCTGTACCCAATGTAATCATGATGAAATTTTTCATTCCTCTGGCAACCCCATACTGCATCTCACCAATAGCGGCAGCATTAGCATCATTTGTCAAGCCAACAGGAATGCCCAATTTTTCAGAAAACATTTCAGCCAAAGGTACTACACAGTCGTGTCCCCATGACAAATTGGGTGCATTCTCTATTGTACCTCTATAAAAGTTACCATTCGGTGCTCCAATGCCCATTGCCTTTATCTGACCAATTCCGCCAACTTTAGCGACAATAGGCTTTATCGCCTCATAACCAGCTTCGACGAAATCTTCTACAGTTTTATAACTTTGGGTTTTAATAGAATTAGTTGCAAGCACTTGCCCTCGCTGATCAACAATTCCAAAAACTGAGTTTGTCCCTCCTAAATCCAATCCGATCACGAATGGTTTCTGTTCCTGTACATCCATTTGCTATAAAGTTTTAGTTTAATTTGTAATGGCAAAGTTATGAAAAAAGTGGAATACATCAAACTTTTGTAGAGTATATTTGCGTATTCCGTATTATTTTTGCAATTTTGCACTCTAGTTATGAACATGCCGTTTCCAATCCAGATAGATATACTCGATTTCATTTTCAAGGGTATATTAATAGGTATCATTGCCTCTGCGCCAATGGGCCCCGTAGGTATCTTGTGTGTCCAGCGTACTTTGAACAAAGGTCGTTGGTTCGGTTTTATAACAGGTGTAGGAGCAGCCATCAGTGATTTCATCTATGCATTAATTGTAGGATTAGGCATGAGCTTCATCATGGAGCCGCTACAAAATCCGGAGTATCAATTCATTCTACAGATTACGGGAAGTGTCATTCTCCTTCTTTTCGGAATCTACTGCTTCATTTCGAATCCTACTAAGAAAATTCACAAGAGTGGAAATGCCAAAGGAACCCTTTTACATAATGGACTTACGGCATTCTTAGTCACATTCTCAAACCCACTTATCATTTTTCTTCTGATGGCAACATATGCGCAGTTCGCATTTGTACAACCTTCACGTCCTTTTGAGATGGTAATAGGTTTTGCCTGTATCCCCATTGGAGCCCTGATATGGTGGTATGGACTCACATGGCTGATAAATAAAATCAGAGGTATTTTTGACGTTAACGGCATATCGATAATTAACAAGGTTATCGGTTCTATAGTGGTTCTTTTTTCACTGATTATTCTTATTGGAACTATATTTAATCTATATCATTTGCCCTCATACTATTAAAAAATTGGTGACTTTTTCTAAAACATGTTTATAGCTAAGGAATTAAGAAAGAAAAATATAGCAGAATACTTGCTTTATATGTGGCAAATAGAGGATATCATTCGTGCTTACGGATGTTCTCTTAATAGAATATATCAAGAGTATATTGAAAAATTCCAATATACAGAGGAGCAAAAGCAAGAAGAAAAGGATTGGTTCGGCGATCTGGTCAGAATGATGAATCAGGAAGGATGCCGCGAAGGCGGACATTTGCAAATCAATAAGATTCTAATGCAAGATCTGACAGAACTGCATACACAGTTGTTAGCATCTTCAAAATACCCTTTCTATTCAGCCGAATATTATCGCGTTTTGCCATTTATAGTTGAACTTCGTGCTAAAGCCAAGCAGGTTGCTGACCGCATGGCCAGGAAAAATGAAGAAAATCTCAAGGAAATAGCTGCCAATTTAAGCCATAGCGAAATAGAGACCTGTTTCGACCTACTCTATGGAGTGATGATTCTGCGCCTACAAGGAAAAGAAATAACACAGGAGACATCAAAGGCTGTAAACGAAATCACTACATTGATCGGAATGCTATCCGACTACTATTTAAAAGATAAAAAAGAAGGACTCATCCTGAATGATGATTGAATATTCCAAGCCCAATTATTAGCTTTTAGAAAATAACAATAAATAAAAAATAAGATTATGAATATTTTAGTCACAGGTGCTAATGGGATGTTGGGAAATGCAATTCAAAACGTTGCCAAGAACAGTAAAGACAACTATATCTTTACTGATATTTGTGATGGATACCAAAAGCTCGACATTACCAATATCGAAGATGTACGAGAAGCTATCAGGGTAAATAATATTCAATGCATAATCAACTGTGCAGCATGGACGAATGTGGATAAGGCAGAGTCTGCTGGCGAAATAGTTGAGATTTTGAATGCAATCGCTCCTGAGAATTTGGCCATAGCCATGAAAGAAGTTAATGGTCTCTTGGTTCACGTGAGCACTGACTATGTGTTCGGTGGCGACCCCTACAATACCCCGTGCAAGGAGGAACAAAAAGGAACCCCAACTGGAGTTTATGGACTAACAAAACTTCATGGAGAGCAAAAAATCCAAGCATCAGGGGCAAAGTATATCATTGTGCGTACAGCTTGGTTATATGGCGAGTACGGACACAATTTTGTCAAGACGATGATAAATCTTACAGGAACAAAGCCTGAATTAAAAGTTGTTTTCGACCAATGCGGTACGCCAACTTATGCTGTGGATTTGGCCAATGCCATCTTCGACATAGTTGAAAACAGGAAATATGAAGGCAATACCGGTATCTACCATTTCTCCAACGAGGGAGTGTGCAGCTGGTACGACTTTGCAATAAAAATAGCAGAATTGGCCAACAACAAGAATTGCAACATTCAGCCATGTCATAGTGAGGAATTTCCCTCACCAGTAAAACGCCCTGCTTATTCTGTTTTCGACAAAACAAAAATCAAGGAAACTTTTGGAGTAAAAGTTCCATATTGGGTTGACAGCCTAAAAGTATGTATGGCCAACCTATTGAACAACAAATAAAAACTTATGAACGAAATAGAACGTAGAAGAACCTTTGCCATCATTTCACACCCAGACGCAGGAAAGACAACCTTAACAGAGAAATTTCTGCTTTTTGGTGGACAAATTCAAGTGGCAGGTGCAGTAAAAAGCAATAAGATTCAAAAGACAGCCACTTCTGACTGGATGGATATTGAGAAGCAACGTGGAATCTCAGTATCAACATCTGTTATGGAGTTTGACTATGAAGGCTACAAGGTAAACATTCTCGACACTCCTGGACACCAGGACTTCGCAGAAGACACCTATCGCACATTGACAGCTGTTGACTCTGCCATCATTGTAGTCGATTCGGCTAAAGGTGTGGAAATGCAAACGCGCAAATTAATGGAGGTTTGTCGCATGCGCAATACTCCGGTTATCATATTCATCAACAAAATGGACCGCGAAGGTCGTGACCCATTTGATTTGCTCGATGAGTTGGAAGAGGAACTTCAAATTGGGGTACGTCCACTCTCATGGCCAATAGGACAAGGGCATCGCTTCAAAGGTGTATATAACATCTACGAACAAAAGCTCAATCTTTTCACGCCAAACAAGCAACGTGTCACCGAGACTGTTGAGGTGGACGTTGATTCTACAGAACTAGATAATAAGGTAGGGGCAGATTTTGCTGCTCAGTTGCGTAACGAGTTGGAACTTGTTAACGGTGTCTATCCGGAGTTTGATGTCAACACCTATCGTTCAGCAGAAGTTGCTCCAGTTTTCTTTGGTTCTGCCCTCAATAATTTCGGAGTCAAAGAACTTCTCAATTGCTTTGTAGAGATAGCACCTAGTCCAAAGCCGACCATGGCAGAAGAACGAATAGTTGAACCAAAAGAGCCAAAATTCACTGGCTTTATCTTTAAAATCACAGCTAACATCGATCCTAACCACCGTAGCTGCATCGCTTTCTGCAAAATATGTTCGGGCAAATTTCAACGAAACCAGCCATACCTTCACGTCCGAAATGGCAAGACGGTACGTTTCTCATCCCCTACCCAATTCATGGCTCAAAGAAAGAGTACGATTGATGAAGCCTATCCTGGAGATATTGTGGGCTTACCTGACAACGGAGGTATCTTTAAGATTGGTGATACACTAACAGAGGGTGAAAAAATACATTTCCGTGGATTACCAAGTTTCTCCCCAGAACTTTTCAAATACATTGAGAACGACGATCCAATGAAAGCAAAGCAATTCATGAAAGGCTTGGAGCAGTTGATGAACGAAGGTGTAGCACAGCTGTTTGTCAACCAATTCAACAATAGGAAGATTGTTGGAACAGTCGGACAACTTCAATTTGAGGTCATCCAATATCGATTGGAACATGAATACAATGCCAAATGTCGCTGGGAGCCCGTCCATCTTCACAAAGCCTGTTGGATTGAAGCTGAAAGCGAAGAAGAGCTTGAAAATTTCAAAAAGCGAAAGTATCAGTACATGGCAAAAGACATTGAGGACAGGGATGTGTTCCTTGCAGATTCTGGCTATGTACTTTCAATGGCGCAACAAGACTTCAAGAAAATCAAATTCCACTTTACATCAGAGTTTTAACTGGTAAAGTGGGAGTATTGACTTTCTTGCAAAAGGTCAATCTTGTTTTTCTGGAACACAGCACCAACGCGATACTTTCATCATCACACTGATGCCTGGAATCTCCGACAGCAAATAATACTTCTTGCTGGACCTCACCAAACGCCCACGCATGCCTTTCAGCGGTCCAAATTTAACATACACCGGATCGCCAGCTTTCATTTTAGCCTCATCCGTTGATATAAATTTCTTAATGGCTATCTCCGGATTGCACATCAAGCGAAATTCATACATTTGGTCGTGGGGTATCAGGTAGAAAGAACGTGAATCGTCTGATTTAGTAAGTACAGATATTTTCTGATTGGAATTAAATACCATTGACTTGAAATCCTTATCGCTTATAGTCTGCTTGATGAAGATTAAGTTCCGAACAACAGGTTTCAACCTATGATGCAACTTTCCCTTAGCATCCTCCTCATCCACGTATTGCATGGGAATAAAACTCTCCAAGCCATTTTCCTTGAAATAATTTTCAACCTCTTCGAGTTTAGTAGAAAAGAGTCTGACGGCATACCATGGTTTGCCATCATCTACAATTTCATCAACATATCTTTTTTGCATCTGTTTCATAATACTAAACTTAAATCTGTTGCTCGAAGATTCACATTCCTAATATGTATTAGTAGGCCGAATGTAGCCAATTATTTAGCATATCCTTACCTAAAGGAGTCAAAACGCTTTCAGGATGGAACTGAATCCCGTGCACATTCAAGGTCTTATGGCGAAGAGCCATGATCAAGCCCTCCGAATTCTCGGCAGTTATTTCCAGGTCTGATGGAAAAGTTTTCTTCGACACCACAAAACTATGGTATCTTCCTACTTTAAAATCGTCACCCAAATTTGCAAATATCGAATCGGCAGCTTTACAGCGAATAGTGTCTGATATGCCATGGAAAACATTGCTCAACCTTTCCAACTTCCCACCGAAGACCTCAGCTATTGCCTGATGCCCAAGACAGACACCCAAAATTGCCTTTTCACTCGCATAAGTTCTAACAACATCCAGTAAAAGGCCCGCCTCGGAAGGAATCCCTGGACCTGGGCTCAATATGATTCGGTCATAGCCCTTTAATTCTGAAATTTCAAACTGATTGTTTTTCAAAACATCTACTTCAACATCTAATTCTCGCACAAGATGAACGAGATTAAAGGTGAAAGAATCATAGTTATCAATAATAACGCATTTCACAGCACACAAATATTATTTGCAACAATCGGTTTAACGAACTTTATTGATATAGGCTTCTAATCTTTCAATATTCTTTAATGCCGGAGCATCCTCAACTTGCTCATTTAAGTTCACTCCTAAGAATCGCGGATGGTGAAAAGTCTTCAACAATGCCATGTCATCAAGCGTAATGTCACCACCTATGAGAAAAGGAGTCGCACCGTCATAGCTGTCAAGTAATTTCCAATCAGTTCTCTGCTCAGCACCAGCAGTTACGGAAGCGTGAACATCGAAAAGAAAATAATCAGCAACACCTTCAAATTCCTTGTACTTCAAAATATCGGCTGATGAAGATACCGCAAGTTTTTTCATAATCTTAATCCCCGGATGAATATCAGGATCAAGTGTACGACGCAAATTATCTATCATAACAGGACTCTCCGAGCCGTTTAACTGAACAATATCCAAATTAAAATTCACGACCCTGGTCACGATGTTTTGTGGCATGTCATCTTTAAAAATCCCACACACCTGTACTCGCTTGTCACTCTTGAGTGCTTCGTTGGTTTCTTGCTTCCCGCGAGCTGAATCCATACTACCATAGTCAGGAATAATTCCCGCTCGAGAAGAAACTTGTCGCACAAATCGTTCACTGCTGGGAATAAACACGAGTCCCAACCAGTCAATGCCCAATTTTGCAACGTCGTGAATATTCTGGGCCTCACGCATGCCACAAACCTTTATTATCATTGTTAAGATGGTTCTATTATTTTTCTAATTCCGAAATCAGATTCCTCAAAAAAACACCTGGATTCTCCTGACGCATAAGAAATTCACCAATCACAAATCCTTGGTAACCTTCTTCTTTCAACAAGTTGATTTTTGAAAGGGAATTGATTCCGCCTTCACTTATTTTCAATATATTGTCAGGCAAATGTCTTGCCAATTCCAAGGAGACATTGATATCGACCTCAAAAGTCCTCAAATCCCGATTGTTCACAGCGCAAACATCTGGTTGCAAGTCGAGATAATACAGTTTATCAACAGAATGTATCTCAAGCACCACCTCCAAACCAAGCTGATGTGCAAGAGACTGCAGAGAATGGCATTGTTCGATACTCAGAAGCAAAGAGTTCAACACAACAGCCGAAGCCCCTACCCGCCTGGCTTGAAACAGTTGATATTCATCTATGATAAAGTTATTATAAACTATTGGAATGGTCACTCCTGTAGCCTTGGCCTCCTGAACATATTCATCATAGCCACCAAAGCAAGGTTTATCTGTCGGAATACTAATAGCAACAGCTCCTCCCCTCTGAAACTCGTATGGAATCTTACTGGCCTTTGCCCCCTGATTAATCCATTGGCGCAAAGGAGTCTTCCGTTTGAACTCCGCAATAACTCCTGTATTTGACTTTTCCAAGGCCAGTTGTAGCGATGGTTGTTCTATCTTGTCAAGCTTGCCATATTCCATCATGCCGTAGAGTTGCTTCAAGGGAATATACTGTTTCCATTGCTCCACTTCCTCACGCTTATATGTCAGGATTTCTTCCAGAATATCATTCATGTCACAAAGTTAATGAAAAAGAAACATTTTACTAAATTTTTAGAACGCTATTTAAAAGAAAAATTAAACAAGGACGAAAAACACCAAACCCAACTCAAGGAAAAAGTCCCTGTATGGATTGCCAATAAACAGAAAAAGAGAAAAACATCACACTATTATATAATAATCTACAACATGGTTACGTTCTATTTATAATTGTAACACTCAAACATTTAGCCTATGATGGAAATATTTACACAAGAAGAAATGAATCCGTCTGAAAAGACATTAAGTATCATTCGTCAAATAGCATACACATATCGTGCGATTAAAGTCAATAACAAACTTGAATCTTACTGTCTGAATTAAAATGAAAACACTCGTTTCCCCTTCACTGCTCTCAGCAGACTTCCTTCACTTGGATAAAGATATTGAAATGATCAATCAAAGTGAAGCCGATTTTATCCACATGGACATTATGGACGGGGTTTTTGTTCCCAACATCTCTTTTGGATTTCCCATCTTGAAAGCAGTAGGCAAAGCATGCAAAAAGCCAATGGATGTTCACTTCATGATTGTCCATCCAGAAGAATACATTCAGCAGACTGCCGATGCTGGAGCGGCAATCATGAGCGTTCATTACGAAACCTGTATTCACTTGCACCGTACCTTACAGCAAATTCGTCAAGCGGGCATGAAAGCTGGCGTGGTATTGAATCCCTCAAGCCCTGTCTGTCTTTTGGAAGACATTATCAACGATGTAGATTTGGTGTTGCTGATGAGTGTCAACCCTGGTTTTGGAGGACAGAAATTCATTGAGAATACCATTGGCAAAGTTAAACGCCTCAGAGAGCTAATCAACCAATCAGGCAAAGATGTCATCATCGAAGTCGATGGAGGTGTTCAGGCAGAAACGGCACCAAGACTGGTGGCGGCAGGCACCGATATGCTGGTCAGCGGTAGTTATGTCTTTAAAGCTGATGACCCCATTGCCACAATTCACGATTTGAAAGAATTGTGAGAAGCAAGTCTGAATAATTGATTAATATCTAAATTCACAATAGTTCTCCTCACAGGAGTTTGATTTGGGGCACTCCGCAAAAGCCGAAAAGGAAAACAAGTCGGAGAATATTTGATACACTATCAAAAACGATCTCCGATCTGTTTTCGTTTTTTTCGCCCCTATACCAGCTGCAAGGTCAATTCATGTTCTCTCACCATCCTTCTTAGGTTCAGAATGGCATATCTCATACGACCGAGACTTGTATTGATGCTAACACCCGTAGTCTCAGCTATTTCCTTGAATGACATTTCCTGATAATAGCGCATGAAAACAACCTCACGCTGGGGAGCAGGAAGATGATTCATCAGATTCTTAATGTCTGACAACGTTTGGGAGCTCACAAACTCATTTTCTATATTTCCAATCTGTACATCAGCCCCACCAATATTCGAAAGGTCGTTCTCTCTTGGTGCTTCAACTATCTTATCGGCTTTTTGGGCGCGATACCAGTCCATGATTACATTATGCGCTATACGCATGGTCCATGCTGCAAACTTACCTGTTGGCGAATACTTACCCTGCTGTAGGCGAGTGATTATTTTAACGAAAGTCTCTTGAAAGACATCATTTGCTATGTCGCGGTCGCGCACAACAAATAAAATATATGAAAACAGTTTTGACTGATTGCGTGATAACAATAAATCAAAGGCTCTATTATCTCCTTCAATATAAGACAGGGCCAATTCCTCATCGGCCATCTTATTTAGATTCTTCATTCCTTAAATAGTTTATATTAAGTAATGTTGTTTCAATAGGCATTTCTGATTTAGAAATTAATTTATTGTATTATCAGATGCAAATATAATTACTTTTATCATTTTAGACAAATTTTTAACAGAAAAATGTGCATGTATGGCTGGTTAAGCAATGGTAAATATTTGTGTGATGCCTAACACAAAGTAGATTCAATTCATAAGTTTTGACGTGTTTTGTCCCAATGCTAAATAGCACAGCCAAACTTTTTCCCCAAAAAATTCTTATTCAGGTGGTGGCAAATAGATTCTTGATACCACACATGTAACCTCATTATCTTCACAAAATTATTTGACAAAAATAGAAAATAAAATACATTTCGTAATCTACTGATAATCAGGATAATATTAATTGGTTTGCAAAAGGTGAGCTTTTACCGATCCATTCATGATGTATCGCAGTGCAAAAGGTCAGCTTTCAGCCAACAAAAGTTAAGCATTGAATAGAAAGAGAAAATTTTTTTGCGATTCAACTCATTCATCAGCCCATCCGTACCCTCCAATATCATTCTTCATTCCCGGAACTCCCAAATATTTTTGCTTTGTTCCGTAGAAGCAGGCTTTCCTCCCATAATTGTCAGGATTAAGATGGAGACTGAACAATTCTCTTAATTCTCCAGCCCTTAATTGTATGGCTATTACTTTTTCGCTATCCGTTTCACCAGATTCATCAGCAAGCAAAATAGCAGTATCGTATGTGAATGGCTTTTCCCACTCTGCATTTTTAATGTTTTTCGTACAATCACCTACTATATATCCCACCACCCAAACTGACTTATCACCAAAATCGTGAGACATAAAATCAGTAACCGAAAAGAATTTATCAGGATTCTCATCATCTTCGACGTCATAATCTCCATCGTCATCGGTGGTCTCCGTTGGTTGTTTTCCACCACCGTCAACCTCCTCAAGTTCAACTCTGGAACAACTCACTACTACAAATAATAGGAAAATAAAAAATAATAATTTTGAAGCTTTCATCATTAATCATTTAAGGTTATCTGATGCAAAGTTATAAAACTCGTAAGACATGCCAAAACAAACAAGTAAAAAATCAACCAAATAGACCCATTCTACCATCTGCTCTCAGTATCAAAATCATAAAAAAAGAGGTTGGTGCAGGAAGCTACCAACCTCGAGAAAGAATTTAGAAAATTCTAAATTCATGAAAAACACATAGCAAATATACATTCTTTATGCAATATAACCAAATAATTAACTATATAATTATAAGTTTTAACACTATTTGCGAACACCATTGGCATTTTTATAGATAAAAAGGAAGTTTAAAACGGTTTTAATCATTTTTTCATACTGTATGGTTTGCATTATCCATATTTATTAAGTAACTTTGCGAAAGTATTAATTCACTAAAGTTTTTTAATTTAAAAAGATTGATTATGACTAAAATTTTACGTTATGCATTCGTAGTTGCACTTGCAGCTGTTAGTACACTCACTTACGCTCAGTCAAAAACTGTTACTTTCTCAGCAGCGAGTGGAGACAAGACTTCGGCAAAAGAAGTGCATACGCAGACAAAAGATGGTGTTACACTAACTCTTTCCGAAGATTCTCATTCTAAAAATGGCCCTGGTGACATGAGTAATAAATATGCTTATCGCATTTATAAAAATTGTAAATTCACTATTTCATCTGATGAAAGCAACATATTAAAGATTGAAATGGTATGTGATAATTATGATGGAGGAAAATATTTAGCTGATGGTTTTTCTGCATTAGAAGGTCTGACAATTGCATCTGACAAAATTAATGCTACATGGGAAGGTGATGCTAATTCTGTAACTTTCAAAGCAGCGAACCACCAAGTACGTGTTAAAAAACTTACAGTGACATTGAAGGATAAAAAATCAGATGGCATTGAGACAGTTGAGACTATCTCTGTAAATGAAAACGCTCCAATGTACAATCTTGCTGGTCAGCTTGTAAACAAGAATTTCAAGGGTGTTGTTATTCAGAACGGCAAGAAATTCATCAACAAGTAATAAGGTATCATTACTTTACATAAAACAGAAGAGACCCACATATATGGGTCTCTTTTTGATTATTAAGCCAGCGCTTATCATTACGCTTTATTTCAACAAATTGAAAATGTGCTTAAACACGAATCAGACAAGAAGTCATCTTGATCTAATCGTGAAATTGCAGTTTAATGATCAATTTGGAGTTAATACTTTTCATCTCTGTAGCAAAGCCTACGATGATAATCCATATTAGTCTTTGGTACTTTATTTTGAAGTTTTCGATTTACTGACAGTCGTTTTTTTCCGAGATGCCGCAGATGTTGAAGCAATAGACTTCTCATCTAATTTTGCCCGTAGCTTATCAACCTCCAACTCCAATTTCTCGGCCTTTGCCAGCAGAATCTCCATCTCTTTCTCCTTCATCTCTATTTCCTTGCCTTGATTGTGAATCGTAGTCAGCAATCCATTGAGTTCATCATTGTCTATTTCTTCCGGATATCTACTGTTCACCCGATTGATAAAATCTCCAAGAATATTCATATAATTGGTAAAAGCATCAAACGGACTGCTGTATATACCTCGATTGATGCCCACCGATGATGATTTCGTCGTCATGGCGCTGAAGTTGTTGCTTGCCTGAAGATAATCCCAGTCCTGATTAATGCGCGGATCATTGACAATTCTCACTCTATCGGCGATACTATAGAGTTTATTGAAAGCCTCACGCTGCATGGGATTTCCCAGCCATGTGCTCACATCACGTTCCTCATCCATCCAGCTTAGGGTATCAGGAACATTGAGCGGGCCCACACTCTTCATTTTCATGCAAATTTCAGTTGGTGTTGAAAAACTGATGTTTCGAGATTTGGCACAGGCTGGCAACGCCTTAAAAAACTCCAAAATGTTGCTCGACAGTGGCTGTTCCATGCCCAAGGCAGACAAGTTCATAAATATGCCAATAATCTGTTGGTCATCAGGCAATGACGCTATTCGATCCATGTAATTATCTGCGAACAGTGGATAGCCTTCCCAATCGGAATTATTGAAGCGGAGAGATATGTCATCGCTAAGCGTCACATCGCGCAACAATAGTTTGAGGGATGGTGCCAATACGCAATGATAAAGATAATGTGGGCTCTTCCATCCGAGAACGTGCTTGGCACCTTCTGTCAGCATTCCCTTGAATCTCATCTTAGAGGTCATAAGCCCAATCTCGTCACTATAGATAAGCGACGAATTGCGCAAAACTTTCGGTGTTTGATTGAAATACTCCTGAATCTTTTTGCACTGGCGCTTCACTTCCGACTTAAAACACTGCTCGTTGCCAAGTGAGGAAAGACCGTGAGAGTAAGGTTCTGCCAAAAACTCCACACACCCAGTTTCCGACATTTCCTGAAGTTTTTCCAGTACTTCGGGTGCGTATTGCTCTAAACTCTCTATGCCAACCCCCGATAAAGAGAAAGCCACCTTGAAGAACTTACCATTCTCTTTAATCATCTGATGCAACGTTTCGAGAGCGGGCATATAACTGCGTCGGGCAATCTCTGAAATGCTTCGCTCGTTCTCATAGTCATCGTAGTAGTAATGGTCTGTTCCGATGTCAAAGAAGCGGTAACGTCGGAGATGAATAATCTGATGTATCTCAAAATATAAACAAATTGTTTTCATTTTACTGTATTTTAAATTACGAGGTCTTTATATAAAAAAGCAGTTCTACTTCCACCCGAGTGTTCTGAAGTAGAGTTCGCGAATCCATGCTCCCACCTTTTCCCATGTTATCTGATCAACCTCGCGCTTTCCTTCAACAGAGAGATAGTCGAACAGGCTTTCATTATGACAGATGGAATACATGGCATCGGCCATCGCATGCACATCCCAGTAGTCAACCTTGATACAATTGTTGAGTATCTCTGCACAACCACTTTGTTTTGAAATGATGGTCGGGGTTCCACATTGCATAGCCTCAAGAGGAGAAATTCCAAAAGGCTCGCTAACAGACGGCATTACATAGACGTCTGAAGCCTTCAGACATTCATAGACCTGGTTGCCACGCATGAATCCAGGAAAATGAAAACGGTCAGCAATACCTCGTTCTGCAGCAAGGTATATCATCTGATCCATCATGTCACCCGATCCAGCCATGCAGAAACGAACATTACGAGTTCGATGCAAGACCAAATCTGCTGCCTCAACAAAATATTCCGGTCCTTTTTGCATGGTCAGACGGCCAAGAAACGTGACTACTTTTTCTTTGTCTATATGCGAGGGACGTGGCATTTCAGCAACTTCGGCTCGCAAAGGATACACCGCATTATGAACCGTGAAAACCTTACGTGGGTCCTGATAATATTGGTTGATGACAGTTTGGCGCGTCAGCTCTGACACACACATGATGCAATCAGCATTATCCATACCGTCTTTTTCTATCGAATAAACAGTGGGGTTGACCTTTCCGCGAGAACGGTCGAAGTCTGTCGCATGGACATGTATGCAAAGGGGCTTTCCTGAAACTTTCTTTGCATGGATGCCGGCTGGATATGTCAGCCAGTCGTGCGCATGAATAATATCAAAGTCAAAGGTGCGGGCCACCACTCCTGAAATAATGGAATAATTATTGATTTCCTCATGAAGATTACCCGGATAGCCTCCAGCAAATTCCATAGCCCCAATGTCGTTGACACTCATATAGTTGAAATCGGAATAGATATGGTCGCGCAATTTAAAATAGAGATTGGGATCCATTATATTCCCTATCCGGTCTCTCACATAGTCAAAATCCACATTGCGATAGGCAATCGGAACACAGTTCATAGCCACAATTTCGGCATAGGTCCGTTCCTCGTCTCCAAACGGGTGAGGCAGACAAAGAATGGTATCGATGTCACCTTGTGCATGGAGTCCCTCTGAAATGCCGAAATTGGCTGTTGCAAGGCCTCCATATACGTGAGGTGGGTATTCCCATCCAAACATCAATACTTTCATATAGATTCCTCCTACTTTAATATTTATATTTCTCAAGAAGTTCCAAAGTGCGAAGAACTTCTGCCACATTCATAGCAAAGGATATCGCACCACGCCCCCGATAAGGCGGATTTCCGTCAAAGAGCTCTGGCAAAGTGCCCAGACAATGTTGGAAAGCCTCATCCTCAAAGCCCACCATCTGTCGTTCAACGAAACTGAGCCGGGTCCGTTTATATAATTTCAGACATGCTTCCAGATAAAAACCACCGAGCCAAGGCCAGACGGTTCCTTGATGATAGGCATAATCCCTCTGCGTTTGTGGTCCTGTGTACATCGGATTGTAGCCCACGCTCTTAGGCGAAAGCGAGCGAAGACCCTTAGGAGTGAGCAGTTCACGAGTACAAATGTCAAGCACACTCTTCTTCTGACTCTGTTCCAAAGGGGAGTAATCCAGCGCTACGGCGAGAATCATATTGGGGCGAACGCTCCAGTCAACCATATTACCATCCACATAATCATAGAGATAACCATAGTCATTGAGAAAAACCTGAACGAAGGATTCCTTGCATTTTGCAGCCAACTCAGCATAATGGAGAGCCTGTTCTGGATTCTTGTTCTCCGTTGCCATCGACTCCATAAACTTCAAGTCGTTGTACCAAAGGGCATTGAACTCAACGATATAGCCGGTACGCGGCAATACGGGACGCCCATCAACAGTGGAGTTCATCCATGTTATTGCCTCCGTTTTACCATCGGCAAACAGAAGCCCGTTATCATCTATTCGCAAATTGGGATGGTTTCCATCCTCAATGAATTGAATGATATCTCTCAACAGCTGGTAGTAAAGTTTCAAGCAGCTTTCCTTCCCTGCTTTCTTGGCATATTGCTGAATTGCCCATATACACCATAAAAGGACATCGGGCTTCTCTATCTCTGAGATATGAACAGTCAACGGTTTTCCCTCCATGAACTCACGCAATCCCCGTTCAGCTGGTTTCATGACAAGTTCGAAATAATCTTGCTCCTCAATGCTCAAGGTTAGGCCAGGCAAAGCTATGAACTGGTCGCGTGCTCGACACTTGAACCACGGGTAACCAGCAAGTATGTAACGTTCGTTATCTTGGGTTCTGTTATGGAACTGATGAGCTGCATTGACCAGGCAATGAAAGAAATTGTCCCTGGGTTTTCTCGATTCAACTTCCGTTTCAAAAAGACGCTTCAGGTCACTGGTCTTGATTTCAGATGTTGAGGCGGAGAATACAATGCTTTCTCCTTTGCGGATAGTCATCTCGAAATAGCCTGGAACATATAAATCTTCATTCGATGTGTAACCGCGCTCTTTTTCCTTGGGATATTCCAATCCACGATACCAATAAGGATCGAAATGAAATTCATTTTTCTTAGAGAACTGCATGTATAACATTGGATAACCTTCGTACATACAGGTGGTAATGCCATTGTCAATTTCCTGATAATCCCTGCTCGCCACATTGTTCTCATGCGTAAACTGCCGGACGCTTCTGAAAGCAAGAAATGGTCGGAACTGCAAGACGGTCGGTGAATGTGCATCTTCCAAAGTGTAACGTATCAGAATACGGTCTTGATAATGTTGAAATACGACTTCTTTTTTTAGCAGCACGCCACCAACACGATAAATCGTCGTGGGGACACTATCGCAGTTAAATTCCCTGATGTATTTATGTCCGTTGGGGCTAAAACTTCCGCCTTGATACTTATGCAATCCAAGGTTGAAGGCCGCACCATGCTGAATCACCGTAGGGTCGAGGGAACTCAACAGCACATGATTGTCATCGTCTAGTTCGGGTACTGGCACAACAAGCAATCCATGATATTTACGAGTATTACAGTCAACAATGGTAGAACAAGAATAGGCCCCTGAGCGATTGGTTCTCAGCAACTCCCTGGGGAGTGAATCCTGTAAATTTGTCATCAGAGCCTTTTCAAATTTAAGATAGCCCATATATTAGTAAGGTATTACATTTTTTGATTTGTCAATATGCCTACCAACAAAACAAAGAATCGATTAAAGCCTAAAACACCCTTCAAAGATACAAAAAAATATCTAAATTGTATCATACTTGATATTTTTTATGGTGAAATTTTATTTTAAAATATTGCCATCAGATTAAGCACTCACTATAGTGCACAATAGATTCATCAGCCAGTAATTCTATCATTCAATATAGATTGCACCGCATCTCACGGCTTTTATCAGCTAAAGGAAATTTGCCTGCTGTCCTCTATCAACTTAGCCCGTCACTCATTCAACGGAAGCACAGACCATCTGACAATCAACTAAATAGAAAACCGTACCAAAAAGGTCAGCATTCACCGTGCGATTGAAGAGTTTCGGCTGACAAGGAGGCAAGGCGTATCGGACAAAGCTAATCAAGGGAAAGACGGACATGGGACTGTATTGGGGAATAACTGGGCAACCGTATGCCTGAACACGTACTTTAATTTCCAGACATTAATCATGGGCATAATGGTTATACACTTCACAACAAAAAGCCCTCTATCCCTGTGAAATGCAGATGAAAGTCCCGTAATCGTTAATCAAATGACCTTATTCGGGAATCAGAAAGTTTAAAACTTCCTTTTCAACTGTTATCCTAAAAGGTCCGACTGGCGTGTTTGACATCAATCGTCCATCAATTCCGACTAACGTGTGTGGTTCGACATGCATCTCTATATCCTTTGTTCTGAAAGGATGTACGCTCTTATAGTTCAAAAATTTACCTCGCAAGAAAAGATAGATGCCCTCAAAGAGCTGGGTAACTTCAGGATGATAAACAACCGAGACATCTAACAGCCCGTTGTAGGGTACGGCATTGGGTGTCTGCCCATAACCCAGCGCATTACCAACACAAACAGTCATGACCTTACGCTTTATCACATCGGTGTTGATTTTTATATGCATGCGGTAGTCCATCCTCTGAAAAGTCAGAAGGATAAATGAGAAGATGAATGACAAACTCCGAGAACCCAGGACGTGACGGGTACGGCGACGGAGATTCATAATCGTTGCAATCAGCCCGATATTTATACAATTAAGGAAGTAACGGTGGCAAGCCTCGCCTCGCCTGTTCTTGTAACGAATGCATCCAAGGTCAATCTTTCTGACCCGACGCTTCAGCAACCAATCAATGGTTTGCTCCACATTATCCTCATCAAACTCCCAGAAATGGGCGAAATCGTTCATCACACCGTTTGGAATGAGCCCGAAAATGACACTCTTCCGAACAGACTGTTCTTGCTGCATCAGACAATTCACCGCATCATTCAACGCAGAGTCGCCACCAAAAATGATGATAGTCTTATAACCATTGTTGATGAACATGCCTATGAGACGGTCAACGCTCCTTGTATTCTCACTTTGAACCATGTCATAGTCTATCCCACGCTCTTTCAAACAACGCTCAACGCGTTCCCAACGCTTGCGATGTTTCCCGAAAATACCACCTTTAGGGCAATAAACTATACCCCATTTCGTTTCATCTACCATCTTTTTATCTGTTTATTCGAAGAACTTCAATCTATAAATATAATTCGTTGATTTCAATTGATGATATTATCATTCCCAAGTAGTGATTCAGCGAACTTGATTTTCTCATCCATAGGCAGGGAGGTATTGAGCCAATGAATTTGAAAGCCCCGCCGTTCCATTCCCCTGAACCATGTCATCTGACGTTTGGCAAATTGATGGATTGCTATTTCCAATGCGGCGAACATCTCATCAAAACTTAATTCGCCTATAATGTATTGTGTCACAAACTTATATTCCAAACCATAATATATAAGATTCTCAGCGGGAATCCCACTATCTAACAACGACTTAACCTCCTCGACCATTCCATTGGCCAAACGGTCTTTCAGTCGTTGAGTTATCTTTCTTCTACGCTCATCACGGTTGATGTCAAGTCCTATTATCAAGGAGTTAACTTTCGGCATCTGACGCTCCCCCACAGGATGACTCAGCTGGTAAGTTTCAATTTCGATCGCTCTAATTGCCCTATTCGTTGTGTCAACATCCGTCTTATTGTGCATGACGGAATGATTCCGAGTTTTAAGCTCAACCAATATTTTCTCAAGCTCGCTAAGAGACTTTCCCTCAAGACTTTCTCGTAAAACTGGATCTTGCGGCACCGGAGAGAGTGCATAACCCTTTAACACGGCTTCGACATACAGGCCCGTTCCTCCACAAAGCACAATGGGACGATTTTCGGACTGCAACTTGTCATATACGGTATGGAAATCCTGTTGATACTGAAACAAGTTGTACTGAGTCCCTGGTTCAGCGATGTCAATCAGATGATATGGTATTTTTTTTTCATCAACCACATAGTCATCGAGGTCTTTACCCGTACCGATATCCATTCTGCGATATACTTGCCGACTATCCGCACTGATTATTTCTGCACCAATCCGTGCTGAAAGAGCTGCTGCAAATGAGGTCTTACCACTCGCAGTTGGTCCTATTATGGTGATCATCTTATCCATTTACCGCACAAATATAATAAAAAAAAGCCATTCGGCAAATAACCGAATGGCTTTTAATAGGGTTTTATTCTAAATTAGATTAGCCATTAACCTTTGCCATGTGCTTGATCAAGTCAATCACTTTGTGTGAGTAACCAATTTCGTTGTCATACCAAGAAACCACCTTTACAAATATATCGGTCAAAGCAATACCTGCTTTAGCATCGAAAATAGACGTACGTGGGTCACCAAGGAAGTCTGAAGAAACAACTGCATCTTCTGTGTAACCAAGGATACCCTTCAATTCGCCCTCAGAAGCTTCTTTCATTGCTGCACAGATTTCCTCGTATTTAGCTGGTTTAGCCAAATTAACGGTCAGGTCAACAACAGAAACGTCCAAAGTAGGAACACGCATTGACATACCTGTCAACTTGCCGTTCAATTCTGGAATGACCTTACCAACTGCCTTAGCAGCACCTGTAGATGAAGGGATGATGTTGCCAGAAGCAGCACGGCCACCACGCCAGTCTTTCATTGAAGGACCGTCAACGGTTTTCTGTGTAGCTGTTGTAGAGTGTACGGTAGTCATCAAACCATCTGCAATACCAAACTTGTCGTTCAATACCTTTGCAATAGGAGCGAGACAGTTGGTTGTGCAAGATGCATTAGAAACAAATTTTGTACCCTTTACATATTTATCCTGATTAACACCGCAAACGAACATTGGGGTGTCGTCCTTTGAAGGAGCGGACATAACAACGTACTTTGCACCTGCATCGATATGAGCCTGTGACTTTTCCTTTGTCAAGAAGAGACCAGTTGACTCAACAACGTATTCAGCACCAATTGCATCCCACTTCAAATCAGCTGGGTTGCGTTCTGCAGTTACGCGGATAACGTTACCATTTACAATAAGCTGTGACTTTTCAACATCAGCTTCGATTGTACCGTTGAACAAACCATGCATTGTGTCATACTTCAACATGTATGCGAGGTAATCTACAGGGCAAAGATCGTTAATACCAACTACAACAACGTCTTTTGCGTTTGCTTCTTCGAGACTTGCGCGGAATACGAAACGACCGATACGGCCAAATCCGTTAATACCAATTTTAATCATTTGACTTTTTCTATTATAAAGTGAATAATATTAAAATAAATCATTCGTTAAAGAAACACTTTTCTTTCTATTTCTCTGCAAAGTTACAAAAAAATTCTTATATTTGCAACTGTAGATAGTATTAAACAATATTAAATAAAGGTATGGTTTACATAAAGACCAACAACATCAACTTTACTATGAATATAAGAAAGCTGACAAAATAATATGATGCATAACCATACATTATAAAATTAGAATTATGAGTTTTATAAAAGAATTCAAAGAGTTTGCCGTTCGTGGCAACGTTGTGGACATGGCGGTCGGTGTAATCATCGGCGGTGCCTTTGGTAAGATCGTCTCTTCACTTGTAAATGACATCATTATGCCACTCGTTGGTGCTGTTACAAAAGGTTCCGATTTCTCGGAATTGAGCTGTATGATTGGCGATGCTGAAGTTAAGTATGGTTTATTCATACAGAACATTATTGACTTCGTCATCATCGCATTCTGTATCTTCCTGATGGTCAAAGGAATGAATAGTCTAACAAAGAAAAAGAAAGAAGAGGTGGAAACCCCTGCCGAACCAAGCAACGAAGAGAAACTTTTGGGTGAGATCCGCGACTTGCTGAAGAACAAGTAATATTAAATTGCTGCTTTTACAACATACCAAATGGCGCATCTAACAAGGTGCGCCATTTTTGTTTTATGTAAAATAAATTCAAAATCGTGTGGCAATTCCTTATCGTTCGCTTTGCGATAGCTCACTTATCATTTCCCAAAAGATGACCTATTATCGAATAAAAGGTAACCTATTAGAAGAAAGAAATAAAACGACTGACTGACAGATGGTTGCGAATGGGCTTTGAAAACATCAGGCTGTAAATATTTTTTACTCATCCGCTACCGGTTACTGTTCATTGTCGAGAATCGGTTTTCACAAAAAAAAGCAGGAAAATCTCAGATGAGCATATTCCCGCATATACGATAAGCCGACGGCTATTCTTTATTTTTACAAAACAGTGTAACCATGATGCCAAACGCTCTCTTTGCCTTAAAAGACTTAGTTGTCGGTTCGAAGCATATCAAACACAACCGTTTCTATTATTCCCACTCGATTGTCGAAGGTGGCTTTGATGAAATATCGTAGCAAACACGATTAACCCCTTTCACCTTATTGATGATCTCATTGGAAACCTTTGCCATGAAATCGTAAGGTAGATGTGCCCAATCAGCTGACATTGCATCGGTACTCGTCACGGCACGGAGAGCAACAGGATGCTCATAGGTGCGCTCGTCGCCCATTACTCCGACACTTCGGATGGTGGAGAGGAGGATTGTTCCAGCCTGCCATACCTTGTCATAGAGCACCTCACCATCATCGCAAACATAGTTGTGCATGTTTTCGATGTAGATGTCATCGGCTTCTTGAAGGATGCGTACTTTCTCGCGAGTGATATCGCCCAGAATACGGACCGCCAATCCAGGACCTGGGAACGGATGGCGCTTGATAAGGTGCTCAGGCATACCGAGTTCATAACCCACACGGCGCACCTCGTCCTTGAACAACCATTTCAAAGGCTCGCAAAGTTGAAGATGCATATCCTTGGGAAGTCCGCCAACATTGTGGTGACTCTTAATAACCATGCCCGTAATGCTCAAGCTCTCAATGCGATCGGGGTATATAGTGCCTTGCGCTAGCCATTTGGCATCGGTTATTTTCTTTGCCTCGGCATTGAAAACTTCAACAAAATCACGTCCTATAATCTTTCGTTTCTGTTCCGGATCGGTTACTCCTTCTAAATCCTTAAAGAACTTTTCAGAAGCATCAACTCCAACAACATTCAATCCCAGACCCTCATAAGCCTCCATTACCTTCGAGAACTCGTTCTTGCGGAGCATGCCATGATCAACGAAGATGCAGGTAAGGTTCTTGCCAATGGCCTTGTTAAGCAATGTGGCGCATACCGAAGAGTCAACACCGCCTGACAAACCGAGGATAACCCTGTCTTTTCCTACTTGCTCTCTTAACTGTTTGACGGTGGTTTCGACGTAAGACGCAGGGCTCCACTCTTGTTTGCTGCCGCAAATATCCACCACAAAGTTCTTCAACAATGTCTTGCCTTGCAAGGAATGGTACACTTCCGGGTGGAATTGCACCGCCCACAACGGATTCTTTATCGATGCATAAGATGCAAACTTCACGTCTGTCGTGGATGCTATCACATGGCAGTCATCAGGAATCGCAGTGATGGTGTCACCATGGCTCATCCACACCTGCGAATTTTCGTTGAAACCCTTGAACAGAGGATTGTCGAAATCGACCGTTGTCAGGTTGACACGACCGTATTCTCTCGTACCCGTCTGTTCCACCCTACCACCATTTTTGTGCGATATGTATTGCGCACCATAGCAAATGCCCAAGACCGGCACTTTGCCGACAAACTGACTCAAATCGACTTTAAAGGCTTCTGGGTCATGTACTGAATAAGGAGAGCCAGAAAGGATAACGCCGATTACAGTTGGGTCATCTTTAGGGAATTTGTTGTATGGAAGAATCTCACAAAACGTATCTAATTCACGTATGCGACGTCCTATTAGCTGCGTAGTTTGTGAACCAAAATCCAAGATAATGATCTTTTGCATATTCTTATTTTCTATTTTATGTATATTCTTTGGGGTAAAAACATTCTTTAATGAGTATGGGGAATCATCAATAACAGTTTCCTTTCTGATGAATTAAAATCGTGTTTTGCCGCTACTTACAAATTCCTCTGCTTCGTGAAGAGTGTCGAGCTTGCCGACATCCATCAGTTGCAAGTCATCTTTCACATAACCGTAGAAATGCAACTCGTGGGCATTCTGCAGATAAAAGTCCATGATTGGAAATTTATCAGGCCATCCTTCCATTGTCTTGAATATAGAGAAATTGACGACATGGATACCAGAGAAGGCAAACAGGCGATATCCATTCTGCACGTTGTTGGCCTTATTGCCATACGGTTGCTCGAATGTCAATGCCTTCACACTGGCAAAAGGCGATTTCACCTCTCCAGTCTCAACATTTGTCCAACCAACCAAACGCATGGTTTCGTCGAAGATGAGATAGCGTTTCGTCTTACGACCACTCACCAATAGTAAGGCATCAACTTGCGATTGCCTTTCCGCCAGAGCGACGCGGTCATAAAACGCATGCAAGTCAACGTTGCTAAGAATGTCAACATTGTGGATGAGGATGGGACTTTCTGAATCAAAAAGCGGAGCAGCCTTTTTGATACCACCTCCAGTATCAAGAAGTTGCTCCGTTTCATCAGATATACGAATGTCGATTCCGAAATCGTTTGCGTTAAGAAAATCTATGATTTGATTGGCGAAATGATGGACATTGACAACAATATTCTTGCATCCAGCCATCCTCAACCTTTCTATTGTGTGCTCAAGCAGTGGCTTGCCACTAACTCTTACCAGTGCTTTCGGCATCCGATCAGTAAGCGGCTTGAGGCGAGTGCCAAGACCTGCTGCAAAAATCATTGACTGCATTATAGACTTTTTTAATGCGTGCAAATTTACTAATTATCTTTCAGATAGCAAAGGAAAAAGAGATAAAACCAAAAAGGGATATTGAACGTTCCATGGTTTCTGTTCAAAGGTTGACTCGTTAGTCGTGATATCTATTTGGGGTTCTCCTCATGCGATGCTGACCGTGGAGGTAATATTTCTTCAATACCCTGCTCCCTGTGTGTGATATGTACCTCTACTCCATACTTTTGATTCAAGTGCTCTGCCAAATGTTGCGCACTATATACTGAGCGATGCTGACCTCCCGTACAACCAAAACTGAACATCAAGTCGGTGAATCCTCGCTGAATGTATCGTTCTACATGATGGTCTGCCAATTTATAGACAGGTTTGAGGAACTCAAGTATCTCGCCATCATCCTCAAGGAATCGGATAACAGCCTCGTCCAATCCGGTAATCTTTTTGTAAGGTTCGTAGCGACCTGGATTATGTGTGCTTCGACAGTCAAAGACATAACCTCCGCCATTGCCAGAGGTGTCTTCGGGAATGCCCTTCTTGAACGAAAAGCTATTCACACGCACAACCAATGGGCCCTTACCATCATACTTTGAAAATGTCGCAGGTCCGTCAAGAGGATTGGCATTATAGATATCCTTCTCCACTATCTTATATCCGTCGCTGCGATTAATGGCTGCGCGTTCTATCCTGGCAAACTGTGGAAGCTCAGTGACTTGCCTTAGCATATCCATCATGTAGGGATAAGGGAAAACTTTCGCGCCCATTGTCAAGACGTCCCTGAGATTTTGGATGGCGGGAGGTATCGAATCAAGGAAGTGTTTCTTACGTTCAAAATACCCTCGGAAACCGTATGCGCCCAAAACTTGGAGCAATCGGAAGAGTACGAACAAGGAAAGACGGTTGACAAAATGACGTTTCGAAGGCACTTCGGTATAGTTCTTCAAGCTCTGATAGTACTCAAATACCAACTCTCGTCGAAGTTTGAACGAATATTTAGCACTCGCCTGCCAAAGAAATGAGGCCAAATCATAATAGTAAGGTCCCTTTCTTCCGCCCTGAAAATCGATGAACTGCGGATTACCTTTGGCATCAAGCATAATGTTCCGTGCCTGAAAGTCACGATAAAGAAATGAGTCCATCTGTTCAGAGGTCAGGTCCTTGGCAAACATACGGAAGTCAGCCTCCAGTTTCAGCTCATGGAAGTCGAGCTCTGTGGCTTTTAAAAAGCAGTATTTAAAATAGTTCAGATCGAACAATACTCCTTCCATATTAAACTCTGGCTGCGGATAGCAGTTGCTAAAGTCCAGCTCACGTGCGCCCCTTAATTGGATATTGGGCAATTCACGTATTGTTTTGCGTAGCAATTCCTTTTCTGCAAGATTGTAACGGCCACCAGCAACACGGCCGCCTTCTATTGCATCGAAGAGCGATTTGTTACCCAAATCTGTCTGTAAATAACGAGTTTCATCGTCAGAAACCGCTAATATCTCAGGAACGGGCAACTGTCGTTTCGTGAAATGTTTGGCAAGATAAACAAAAGCATGGTCTTCATCTCTGCTTGTGCCAACAACACCTATCACAGACTTTCCCTCTGCATCATAAAAACGATAGTATTCCCGGTTACTTCCAGCACCAGGAATTTTCTCAACGCTTTTCGGTTCTGCCCCCGACCAGCTTTTATAAAGTTGAATGAGTTTTTCCATCGCTAAAATTATTTGGACTCTTCTTCCTCTTTATCGTCATTAAGATTCTTCAGAATCTCATCGGCCTGCCTCTCGCCTTTTTTCTTTAACTCATACTGCTGTATCAAACCGTCAATCAACAGCAGAAGAACCATGATGCCAGCAGTAATCCATATACTACGAGTAATATAATACAGTCCTCCGATGATGACGAAGAACACCAAGAACATTTTCCAATTTAACTTCAGCTTCATACCGCAAAGTTACAAATAAAAAGGAGAACAAACGAAAAAACAAAAACTTATTAGGTGGGAAAACACGAAAAAATGGGAAGTCAAAAGACTTCCCACGTTCATTATAAGTATTTACCTTTTCCTTACATCATACCACCCATTCCTGGATTTGCTGGGATAGCGGGTGTTTCCTCTGGCTGATCAACAATCAGGCACTCAGTTGTGAGGAACATACCTGCGATTGACGCAGCGTTTTCAAGGGCAACACGAGCAACTTTTGCTGGGTCGATAACACCAGCAGAACGAAGATCTTCGTACTTGTCGCTACGGGCATTGTAACCGAAATCACCCTTTCCTTCGCGAACTTTATTAACTACCACAGCTCCTTCATCACCTGCGTTGGCAACAATCTGGCGCAAAGGTTCTTCAATAGCACGGCAAACGATGTTAATACCAGTCTGTTCGTCGCCGTTTTCACCCTTCAGGCCCTTCAAAGCCTCCTGAGAGCGGATGTAAGTAGTACCGCCACCCACAACAACACCTTCCTCTGTTGCTGCACGAGTTGCACAAAGTGCATCGTCAACGCGGTCCTTCTTCTCCTTCATTTCAACTTCAGAGTTAGCACCAACGTAGAGAACAGCTACACCACCAGAGAGCTTAGCCAAACGCTCCTGAAGTTTTTCCTTGTCGTAGGTGCTCTTTGTGTTGGCAATCTCACTCTTAATGAGGTTCACTCGCTCAGCGATATTCTCCTTTGTGCCAGCACCATCAACAATTGTTGTGTAATCCTTAGACACAGTTACCTTCTTGGCAGAACCGAGCATCTCAAGAGTTGCCTTGTCGAGAGTCAATCCCTTGTCCTCACTGATCACGACACCACCTGTCAGCACTGCAATATCCTCAAGCATAGCTTTACGACGGTCGCCGAAGCCCGGAGCCTTAACAGCACAAATCTTCAATCCGCCACGAAGACGGTTTACAACCAATGTAGTCAACGCTTCAGAATCTACGTCCTCTGCAATGACTAGCAATGGGCGTCCACTCTCTGCGGCTGGCTGAAGGATAGGCAAGAAATCCTTAACATTGGAGATTTTCTTGTCATAGATGAGGATGTATGGATTTTCCATCAGTGCTTCCATCTTGTCGGTATCGGTAACGAAGTAGCTTGACAGGTATCCACGGTCGAACTGCATACCCTCCACAACATCGATGGTTGTGTCGCGTGTCTTGCTTTCCTCGATTGTGATAACGCCGTCTTTGGAAACTTTGCGCATTGCGTCAGCCAACAACTTTCCAATTTCAGGATCGTTGTTTGCACTTACTGTTGCCACCTGCTCAATCTTGTCGTAGTTGTCGCCGACTATTTCAGCATTTTCCTTGATATAGTCAACTACTTTATTCACAGCCTTATCAATACCACGCTTCAAGTCCATTGGATTTGCACCAGCAGCCACGTTTTTCAAGCCTTCAGTTACGATTGCCTGTGTGAGAATTGTAGCTGTTGTCGTACCGTCACCAGCGTCATCACCAGTCTTGCTTGCCACACTCTTTACGAGCTGTGCACCAGCGTTCTCAAAGTTGTCTTCCAACTCGATTTCCTTGGCAACGGTCACACCGTCCTTGGTAATCTGCGGAGCGCCAAACTTCTTTCCAATTACTACGTTACGTCCCTTAGGACCTAATGTTACCTTAACTGCGTCAGCCAACTGATCAACACCACTCTTGAGCAACTCACGTGCGTCTTTATTGAATTTTATATCTTTTGCCATTTTCTACTTTGTATTTTATACTAATCGTTGCCACGATTATGAATTATAAATTGTGAAATCTAATCGCATTTCAATTTATTTATTCTACCACTGCAAGTACGTCGCTCTGACGCATCATCAGGTACTTCTCGCCATCGTTCTCGATTTCAGTACCAGCATATTTGCCGTAGAAGACCTCATCGCCTGGTTTAAGAATCATTTCTTCATCTTTCGTACCGTTACCAACAGCCACAACTTTACCGCGCTGTGGTTTTTCTTTAGCTGTGTCAGGAATAATAATTCCACCTACTTTCTGTTCTGCCTCAATTGGGAGAACAAGCACTCTGTCTGCTAATGGTTTAATTGTCATAATTTTATATGTTTTTAGTTTAAACTTTCTATTATTTGCCGAACACTATTTCAAGTCTTCGCCTATCATTATACGAAAACCGTGCCAAAAATAATAAGCTGACATGCCTGACATGACAAGTGTGACACAATTGTCAGTTGTTCATTCTGATTTCACAGCTTTGAGGCTAACCTCAAAAGCGTTATTCATTTTTGTAAAAACAAAGTCAATAGCAATTTCGATAGAATAGTTATCAGATAGTAAAAGGTCAACTATTTGCGTGCAAAAGGTTAGCTTTCGGGCTATAAAAGGCCAGGTTTTGAGAGCAAACAGCTATCCAGCTCATTATCAACTGGTTACAAACAGTTAACGAAACTATTCACTTGTAAATATTTTTTACTATCCGAGATACGGTGTTCCTGATGTTTTCCATGGCAATATCGGGCTTCAAGGCTTTATTCTTTGGCATATCAGCGGGATTAATGCTACTAACCGAGGCAAAACCGGCATCAACGAGCTCAACCTCATTGAGCACTCTCCCAGCAATCAGGTGTACGGGAACCTTGAACGATTGAGCCAATTGAAGTACTTTCTGGGGAATTTTGCCCATCAGCGTCTGTTTATCAGCACTCCCCTCGCCCGTTATAATCAAGTCTGCGCCAGCTATCAAGTCGCTGAAGTGAGCTTCGCGCAACAGCAAGTCTGCTCCTGATTCTTTTTCGGTATCGAAAAACTCCATGAAAGCGTAGCCAAGCCCCCCTGCTGCTCCTGCTCCTTTCATGCCAGAGCAGTCTTTTCCCATCTTCTTTGCCGACATGGTAGCAAAAGTCATGGCACGGCGGTCGAGGAAAACGATGTCACTCTCAGTTGCACCTTTTTGAGATCCGAAAATTAAGGCTGCCCCTTTTGGACCATAAAGCGGATTGTCAACATCGGAAGCCAAACGAATGCGAAGCGATTTGAGCTGCGGATGGTTGTACCACTCTTCTCCGTATTCATCTTTGAAGGCCCTAAGCATGCCTAAACCGCAATCACTTGTCGCTGATCCGCCAAGTCCGATAATAAAATCCCTGCATCCATGCTTTATGGCGGCTATCATCAGTTCACCCACTCCATAGGTTGTGCCCCTTAACGGATTCAACTCATCTGCCTTTAACAAATTAATGCCACACGATACAGCCGTTTCAAGGATGCAGACTCCGTCTTTGCGCACTGCAAACGCCGCTCGAATCGGTCGCATGAGTGCATCATGACAATCTACAACAAATTCATCGCACTCAAAAAGCTCGCAAAACACATTCAGCATTCCGTCTCCTCCGTCCGTTACAGGTACTTTCAGTATCTCGGCACTGGGATATTGTTCACGAACCCCTCGCTCAGCGGCTGCCTCTGCCGCCTGCGAGGTTAGACAACCTTTGAAACTGTCAATCGCAAGTATAATCTTCATTGTTTTAACATTAAATAATCAATAATCCAAAAATTCTTACCGAGGTTTACTACAGTGTCGCCACTCATTGAACCCTACGTCAATCAAATTCTCAAAAATGCTGAAAAAGCCAGCTTCAGCTTGCAAAAATACGTATTTTGGACTCAACACATGACAATCATACAAAGAAATCTACAAAAATTTTGAGATTTAAGCATTTATGATTATCTTTGCATATATAAAAAGGTGTGAAAGATTGGGAAGATTATAAATACAAACTCCACCTCTCTTAATAATGATCTCTAAAACATTACCCTTATGAAAGATTTCTTTAAAAACGTACTTGCAACGATAGTCGGTATCTTGCTAACAGGTTTTATATTGGTTATCTTTGGTTTACTGAGTATTATCGGTATGGCTATTTCAAGCGAAAAATCGGCCAGCATTAAAAATAACTCTGTATTGTCTATCAACCTTTCTGGACAAATGACAGAGCGTGTTGAGGATGATTTCATGACGCAACTTTCCGGACAAGTTAGTAATAACATCAGCCTTGAGGACTTTATTTCAGGAGTAAGGAAAGCAAAAAACAACGATAAGATAAAAGGTATTTACTTAGAAGCCGGTGCTTTCGCACCCGATTCGTATGCATCCTTGCAAGCTGCACGCAATGCACTACTCGATTTCAAAAAGAGTGGCAAGTGGATTGTTGCCTATGGCGACATCTACACACAGGGAGCATATTATCTTGCTTCTGTGGCAGACAAGCTATATCTCAACCCCCAAGGACAAATCGACTGGCATGGACTTGCCGCCCAACCTGTTTTTCTCAAGGATATGCTGGCCAAGGTCGGAGTGAAAATGCAAGTGGCCAAAGTGGGTACATACAAAAGTGCCACAGAACAGTTTACAGGCGACAAGATGAGCGATGCCGACAGGGCACAGACTACAGCCTATTTGAATGGGATATGGCAAAACATCACAAAAGGAGTGAGCGAGAGTCGCAAGATATCCGTAGCCACATTGAATCAATATGCTGATAGTTTAATCACTTTCGCAGCGCCCAATGAGTATCAGAAATTGAAACTCGTAGATGGGCTTCTCTACACTGACCAAGTGAAGAAGGTAGTGAAAAAACTGCTGAACATTGAGGAAAAGAAACGCATTAATCAAGTCTCTCTTACCGATTTGAAAGGAATCGATGACGAAGATGATGGCGAAGAAATTGCCGTCTATTATGCCTACGGAAATATTGTTGATGGAAATGCACCCGGTATGTTCTCGCAAGGACATCTCATTGATGCGCAAGTGGTTTGCAAAGATATAGAGGATTTGATGAAAGACAAGGATGTAAAGGCCGTTGTTCTCCGCATTAATTCAGGTGGTGGATCAGCTTATGCGTCAGAACAAATCTGGCATCAGATCGTAGAACTGAAAAAAGTCAAACCAGTCGTTGTAAGCATGGGTGGCATGGCTGCTTCAGGTGGCTATTATATCTCAGCCCCCGCCAACTGGATTGTTGCTGAGCCTACCACACTGACAGGCTCTATCGGAATATTCGGTATGTTCCCTGACCTCGGCGGTTTATACTCAGAGAAACTTGGCTTAAAATTCGATGAGGTAAAGACCAATAAGAACGCGGCCTTCGGCTCAATGACAAGGCCATTCACTCCTGAAGAGATGAGTTATCTGGAACGATACATCGATCGTGGCTACAAGACTTTCAAAAATCGGGTGGCCCAAGGAAGGAAAATGTCCGAGGCTCAGGTTGAGAATATAGCTCAAGGGCACGTATATACGGGCCAGGATGCCTTCAAAATTAAATTGGTTGACGAGCTCGGAGGAATTGAAAAGGCAATCGCTAAGGCTGCAAAGCTTGCTAATTTGAAAGAATATCATACTGCGAGTTACCCCGTTCCAGTCGATTGGATGACACAGTTTGTCAACCAAATGACCCAAAAGAACTATCTGGATGAGCAGCTACGAGCCACACTTGGCATCTACTACGAGCCTTTTACATTGATAAAAGACCTCAACAATCAGGCTGCAATTCAAGCCAGAATACCGTATTATCCGAATATAAAATAACGATTTATGTGAGAAATGGGGTTGATAATTCACCTCATCTGACGAGTTAACAACAAGAAATGGAAGGCGACTTCATCAAAACAAATCCATGGTTGCTCCCCCTAAGCTGGCTCTACGGACTTGGGGTGGGCATCCGAAACGAACTCTTTGAGTTGGGAATCTTAAAGAGTCGCAGTTTTGATGTGCCCGTAATCTCGGTCGGAAATATAACCGTTGGTGGGTCAGGCAAGACCCCACACGTAGAATATCTTGTCGAATTGCTCAAGGATAGCACCCAAGTAGCTGTTCTATCAAGAGGGTATAAGCGCAAAAGCCGAGGGTATGTGCTTGCTGAAACAGACACACCCATGAAGATGATTGGCGATGAACCTTACCAAATGAAAAGCAAGTATCCGGAAGTATTTGTAGCAGTTGACAAGAACCGATGCAATGGTATCGAACGACTGACAACAGATGAGGAGACTAAGGAAACCGACGTCGTTCTGCTTGATGACGCATTCCAGCACCGTTATGTAAAGCCAGGCATCAACATTCTTTTGGTAGATTATCACAGACTGATTGTCTATGACAAGCTATTACCAGCAGGACGATTACGAGAGCCTCTATCAGGGAAGCACCGTGCCGATATTGTCATCATCACCAAATGTCCGAAAGATCTGAATCCAATTGACTTCAGGGTACTAAACAAGGCAATGGAGCTTTATCCATTTCAAGATTTATTCTTCACCACACTGGAATATTGTGATCTAAGGCCCGTATTCAAAGAAGAAGCAAACAAAGAATCGATAGCCCTCAACGACATTAAGCAAAATAACGTAATGTTGCTCACAGGCATAGCATTGCCCGAACAGATGGAGATTGACTTGGCACATTACATCGGAGAAAAGGAAATGACCAAGCTTTCCTTCCCGGACCACCATAATTTTAGAAAGAAAGACATTGCGAATATCAACGCTACTTTTGAGCAGATGGAGCAACCTAAGATAATCATTACAACAGAAAAGGACTGCTCTCGGCTTATAGAATTAGAAGGATTAGACGAGGAGGTCAGAAAGAATATATATGTTCTCCCCATAAAAGTGAAATTTATGCTCGGCAAAGGGGAACAATTCAATAATAAAATACTATCATATGTACAAAAAAATTCAAGAAACAGCATCTTGGCTAAAGGAAAGAATGACCACAAGTCCAAAAACAGCAATTATTCTGGGAACAGGCCTCGGGCAATTAGCTTCCGAAATTACTGATACTTACGAATTCTCCTACAAAGACATTCCAAACTTCCCAGTGTCAACTGTTGAAGGACATGCAGGGTGTCTTATTTTTGGAAAGCTTGGGGGAAAGGACATCGTGGCTATGAAAGGCCGCTTCCATTACTATGAGGGCTACCACATGCAGGAAGTGACATTCCCAATAAGAGTGATGTACGAATTAGGCATCGAGACCCTCTTTGTTTCCAACGCTTCAGGTGGCATGAACCCTGATTTCAAGATTGGCGACCTGATGATTATCACCGACCACATCAACTTCTTCCCAGAGCACCCATTACATGGACCAAATTTCCCCTCTGGCCCCCGTTTCCCCGATATGCACGAAGCCTATGACCACCAGCTCATTGAAATAGCAGATGGCATTGCCAAAGAGAAGGGTATCAGAGTGAGGCACGGTGTTTACACGGGAGTTCAAGGACCGACCTTCGAAACTCCGGCAGAATACCGCATGTACCGTATCTTGGGTGGCGACGCTGTAGGTATGAGCACTGTACCAGAGGTTATCGTAGCCCGCCATTCAGGCATAAAGGTGTTCGGTATCAGCGTAATTACTGACCTTGGAGGTTTCGACACTCCTGTAGAAGTAAGCCATGAAGAGGTACAGGATGCCGCAAACAAGGCACAACCATTGATGACAGAAATCATGCGGGAAATGATCAAGAGATCATAAGCCACAAGATAATTGATGAAACTTCAGAAGAGTTTATATCAAAACTCGAATTGAATAATTTTAAAATTATCAAAAGAAGGTGTCGCCTTAAAAGTTAATGGTTTAGGCGATACTTTCTCTAATATTTTTAAACTCCGAATCAAACGAACATGGAAATTAAAGAATTGGGAGAATTTGGTCTAATTGAGCGCCTCACAAAAGATATTAACCCCTCGAACCAATCGACAGTGAAGGGAATTGGCGACGATGCAGCAGTACTTCACTACAGCGACAAGGAGACACTCGTAGCGTCACACATGTTCATGGAGGGCATACAGTTCGACCTGACCTACATTGACATGCAGCATTTGGCTTACAAATGTGCAATGATTACAATGTGCAATATCTTCGCGATGAATGGCAAACCCAACCAGCTGATTATCTCCATCGGACTGGGGAAGCGTTTCAAAGTAGAGGATCTTGACCAGTTCTATAAGGGATTGAAAGCCGCATGCGACAAATGGAGTGTCGATATCATTGGCGGAGACACCACTTCCTCATATACCGGACTTGCCATCAACATGACTTGCATCGGCGAAGCTGCGAAAAACGAGATAGTATATAGAAATGGCGCCAAACCGACAGATATTATATGTGTGTCAGGCGACTTGGGATCGGCCTACATGGGTTTACAGATACTTGAAAGGGAGAAAACCGTTTTTTACCAGCAAGTAGAAGAATACAATAAGAAACTGAAAGCCGCTCAAGAGGCAGGAAACACGGCTGCTATCAAATCACTGAACGCAGAACGCGAGGTGATTTTCAATTTCCAACCCGATTTTGCTGGAAAAGAATATTTAATTGACCGCCAGCTGAAACCAGAGGCGCCAGGAAACATTCTTGCCCAACTGCGTGATTCTCACATTCACCCCACAGCTATGATAGATATCTCTGATGGATTGGCCAGCGATTTAAAGCACATTTGCAAGGACAGCAAATGCGGGTGCAGAATCTACGAAGACAAGATTCCTATCGATTATCAGACGGCAGCAACCTGTGAAGAGTTCAACATGAACCTCACAACGGCAGCACTCAATGGAGGAGAAGATTATGAGTTGCTTTTCACCATTCCTATCAGCGAGCATGCCAAGATTGAGAAAATGGAAAATATCCGTCAGATCGGGTATATAACTGAACAACAGTTGGGTGAATATATTATTACGAGAGATGGAAATGAGTTTAAACTCTTGGCTCAAGGGTGGCAAGAAGAATGAGAACAATGCGGCATGCGGAAGGTAAGTTATGATTTTGGGGTGAGTAAGAATAGCTGATTTCTTTTTTCTTATTTTTGCAAAGAAAAGTTAACACCAGAAATAATCCCTACAATATTTGTACGATTCAAAAGATTTATATACCTTTGCACTCGCAAATCGGAATTGACTCATTGTCAACGAAGAAAAAAGCAATTGGTGCCATAGCTCAGTTGGTAGAGCAAAGGACTGAAAATCCTTGTGTCCCCGGTTCGATTCCTGGTGGTACCACTCCTCCTTTCATTAGGGCGGTTCTCTTTGAGTCCGCTCTTTTTTGTTCCGATCATATCCAATTATTTACAAAAACAGCCCCTGTTAATCCTCATTTAAAAATCAGTGGGATGACCCTTCCATACCCATTAGGAATTAAACTCCAATCGGGCATTAGACCGCACGTAAACAAACGGATAATGACAACTTGCCCTCCTGACCGATTTCATTCGCGTGTCGGTAGATTTCTTGCCATTCTATATTACCGTAGCCCACTACGGTTGCAAAAGAACGACTAACAAGCTACTCTACAATGAAAGTAAATCAGTATAGTCTCGAATAAACATTTGAGGACGTATATAACCGCACATTGAAATTGTTCGTTCTGTTAGTGTTTGTAGTTTGCTCACCGTTCAATTTTTTTTGACTCAATCTGTCTCCCTACAGAATTTGCCTTTTATCGGAATACCCTGGTTTCCTCCAGCCCAAAGCTCAGCTATTACAATGCAATAGGTCAGCTATCGTTTGGCGAAAGCTCATCTATTGCGATATGAAAGCTTATCTTTGGAATTAATTCAAAAACATTACTGAAAATCAAATAGTTGCAAAATTCATCTATAATGACGCCTTACTTTGGGACTGATGTTCTTCTGATACGGGACGAATATCAGCTACGACATACTCTGAACGAGTCCCAATTCTGAACTTAGCTCCCCAAATACCTATCCCAGATGAAATATAATATTGTGTGTCACCCTTTTTAAGAGCGCCAAAAGCTTTCTCATAAATGGCTTCCTCTATCCAGCTAATTGGCCAGACCTGCCCATAGTGAGTATGGCCTGACAGTTGAAAATCTACTCCAGCCTGTTCTGCCTCTTCAAGGTGATAGGGTTGGTGGTCTAACAGGATGACGTATCGATTGTTAGAGAAACCTGATAGAAGCTCTTTTACCGATTTACGATTCTCGTTCACTCGATCATCCCTACCTATAAGTAAAATAGTATCGCCCCTCAACTCCACTTCTTCTGCCTCATCCACCAACAAGTGGATACCAGCATCTTTATAGAACTGTATGGCTTCTTTTCGTCCGCTATAATATTCGTGATTGCCCAAACAGGCATAAACAGGAACTTTGAGACGCCTGAACTCAGTCACCATGTCCTGTTCAAGCAACGCGCGAATGCTCCCATCAATAACGTCGCCAGCAATAAGTATCAAATCAGCATTTTCGGCCATGATGTCGCTCACCCATTTATGAAAATCCGCACGCGTATTATGATAGCCCAAATGCAAATCGCTCATCATTACAACACGAAGGGGTCGCTTTAAGGGTTTCGCTGTTTCAACATTCAGCTGCACTCTTTCCTTTCTTTCATAATTGAAATAGCCATAGATGAAAATCGCAACGACCAGTATTAAAATAGAGGCTGTGCCCAACCGACTACCGAACATGAAACTTTTGGGAATAAGGTGGGCAATTCTCCCGATATCCAAGATAATGAATACCATCGCCAGATATAGAGTGATGAATATAGATGAGTTTCCCAGTTCATAAAGAAACTTGGAGACAGCCATGGGATAATGGTCTAATCCTACAAAGAAGTTTGTAAAAAAGCAAATAATACACGCAAGCAGCAAACTAACTACAACCCATTTGGCAAGAATGCAGATGGGCAATATTTGCCAGATATGCCAAGAAACATAAGTTATACCTAACGACAGTAGGAGAAAGAAAATTACTGCCCAAATGATATTCATAACCTATTCAATATTTTATTTGTTGATAAACCTCTTCGATAGAAAGCTCTTAGCCCAGAAATATTGGAACAAACCCCTTAAACCGAGAAACAGCAGGAACGATATCCACAGAGCATTGTTCCCAATAGAACTCCATGCGAGATAGTAAAACAAGAAAAAAAACGCCATTGCTCCGACCGATGTCACCAGCATTCCCTTTGTCTCCGTCAAGCCGATGAATACCCCATCGTAGATAAAGGCAGCAACTCCCGTTAGCGGTATTAAATATACCCAAGGCAAATAGGGTCTTGATGCCATAATAACAGATTCGTCATCGGTCAACAGTCGCAGAAATCCCAATCCACCGAGAGCATAAACAAGCGTGAATGCAACTACCATGACACCACCAAAGCCAAACAGACGTCTGACCATTTTTCTGAAACCATCCAAATCCCGCGCCCCATAATACTTGCCACTCAAAGCCTCACCGGCAAAAGCAAAACCATCCATCACATAGGAGAATAACGTAAACATTGTCATGAGCAAAGTGTTCACGGCAAGCATCATGGCGCCTTGACTGCCTCCGGCACTTGTAAAGAAGAGATTGACGGCTATAAGGCACAAGGTTCGTAGGAAAATATCCCTGTTTACAATAAAAAACTGTTTCCATGCGCCCAAGTTCCGAAACGTGGAACGAAATAATTGCAGAGTAATGCGTTCGTTTCGCTCACTGGCAAAGAAATAATCATGCTTCAAACCATTACGCAAAATAACAATACCCATCAAAAAGCCGCTCCATTGAGCTACTAAAGTGCCAGTAGCCACTCCTTCGATCTTCCACCCAAGAATAAAAATGAAAAATAGTGAAGCAGCAATATTGACTAAATTCTGCACAATAGCAATCAACATGGGAACTTTAGTATTCTGCATTCCTATGAACCAACCAGTCAGTCCGTATAGCCCTAACATGGCTGGAGCTCCCCAAATGGTGATTCGAAAATAATCGCTCACGAGATGAAGTGATGAGGCCGGAGTGTTCATGATGCGAATCAGCCCCCACTCTATCAACCGCTGAAAAACAATGAACAACACACCTATACCAAGTCCTATCATCAATGCGCGTAATAAGATTCTCAATGTGTCTTCCCAGTTTTCACTACCGTATCCCTGAGATGTCATGCCGCTTGTCCCCATACGCAAAAAACCTAAAACCCAATAGATGATATTGAAAATCATAGCTCCTATTGCAATGGCACTGATATAACTCTCATTGCCTATATGTCCGACAATCGTTAAATCAACTAATCCCAGCAAAGGAACCGTGATATTGCTAATTATTGACGGAATCGCCAAACGCAAAATCTCATTATTCTCTCGACTCATACTTACAAGTTTACATATTCAATCGCATAAAAATAGCAAAATTATTACCAAACCACATCGAAAATATATTATACCGTAGTAATTATAATAAAAAACGCAATTATTGTAATAGCCTCATCGCATTGTTTAATTAATTTTGTGATGTCATTCAATCATAATAGTATTTAAATAGTTTAGGTAAAGAAAGTTTCAGGAAAGAATAAGTATTAGTTAGGGAAGAAGATTGTACGGAATGACGATTTTATGGTTTAAGTTTAACTTAACGCGCGGATGCAACACAGTTTGTATCCGCGCTGTTTTTATAACTATTTTATATAATCCTTAGCCACCATGTCATAATAAAGCGCTTCAAGTTCTGCCAGCGACAATCGCTCAACAGAATGTTCTATGATACTAATTAATTCTGCTGTCCGCATCTCGTCTTGCGTTGTATCAAAATTCATTTTCTAACCTCCCTTCCAAAAATTCTATAGCTTCTTGAATATCCTTGGCAAAAGAAGCATGATTCAGCAAAAAGCCTTCTCTTCCTTTCGACATTATCATGTACAATTCTTTGTTCATCTCTTCCGCATAGCAACCAACTGCATATTCGATGTCCTCTTTCTGCTTCTCCATCGTTGAGAATTGATACACTCTTGATTTTTGATGCAAAAACGCATGGGCGGTCTCTATACTGTGTCTTGTTATCATAATATCATTGTTCGACAATATGTTGCAAAGTATTTCCAAAGTGGGGCAACCATCATCGCTTGATGAAAATCGCCTCGCTTCAACATTTCAAATACCTCTTCCTTGGTTTTCAAAAGCAACTCTATATCCTCAGTATCATCAAAATTTGTATCCGATATTCGCGCAACACCTTTTGCATAATAGCAATGACAGAAATTATCCATTGTACTTGAGTTGGGAGCTATCTTCAGCAGTTCAGTCCACTCACCGCCACCATATCCAGTTTCTTCTTTTAGCTCTCTCTTTGCACCTTCGAGCGGATTCTCACCTTCTTCAACACAACCTGCACATATTTCTATGGAAACCTCCCGAACAGCATGCCTATATTGTCGTTCAAGAATCAACAATCCATCTGTTGTCTCTGCAATGACATTCACCCATGTGGGATAAGAAAGCACATAATATTCATCGTAAACCTTACCGTTGGGCAGTTTAACTTTATCTTTACGCGCAGTAAGCCATGGTCGTTTGAAGATGTACTCCTCATCAATCACTTTCCATAACATATCTTTATCAGAACGAATCATGATAAACTAAACTTTAAATATTAAACTATGGTATGACCTTGAAACGTATTCTAAATGTCTTTGCATGCTCATCCCAGTTGGTACCGAGCATTTCAAAGCGACCAATCTGAGCAGTTGAGCGCACATGCTTCCCGATACAGGGACAAACATCGTAGTCTCCAATTCTCACAAGTTGTATCTTTTCAGTCGCTTCCTCAGGCAACTTGTCAAGACTGACCCCTTCGGGAATATGCTCTCTGTCCACCAACTCATAAGTCACGGGCATATCGAGTTCTATGAGCCGATTCATTTCATCTTCGATAGCCCTCTCTATCTTGCGATCTGGCTTATGGTCGAGAACAAAAGTCATCTTGCTTTTCTTACGTTCAATATGCGCATTGTTGCTCCTCGCAGCCCCAAACATTCTTATCATTAACTGATTAAGAAGGTGTTCGGATGTATGGGCAGGTGGAAATTCATCCTTATTATGAGGATTCAGCTCGTTATCGTATAATGCCATAAACTAATTCATAAACTTATATATTCTCCCCCTTAGGGCTTTAATATGGATTCGGCAAGTGGTATCTTTTGAAAGGACAGAGGCCAAGGACTCACCAGTCATAAGATCGGTCATCATAACCTTACCCTCCACTAATTGCATGTAATCGAAAGCATGAGCTGGGATTCTAACTTCCACATCCACATCCTTATCATCGAAGTTGGCAACAATCAATAAGGCTTCGCCTCCATCCTTACGCATGAATGCGAACTGTTTATCGGGATTGAACCATTCGTTGTCCATATTTGCATACATAAGGTCGAAGGTCTTACCAAACTGAACCGCTTTCTCCTCGTTACAAATATTCATTAATTTGACATAAACTCCCTCCAGATACAGTTGCTCCAGCGTAAGTTCACTGCGAGAGAAGAATCCTTTGAACACACTATCGGTACACCAGTAGTCAAATATCGTTGAACGACCATCAACTCCTGAGAATCCTTCACGATCCATACCACGTTCTCCGAACTCTTGTCCAGCATAGACCATGAGAGGATTAGCCCGCAACAATGATGAGACAATCATTCCGGGGATTCCTTTTTGTGGATTGCCACAAAAGAAATCGGATGCGATACGCTGCTCATCATGATTTTCAAGGAAATAGAGCATGTGTTCTTGAATATCATCTGTATTCTGCCACGCATTTGTAATGGAACTTGCTGGTCGTCTGCCACACATAACGTCACGAATACAGTCGTACATCCCTACCTTATCATATAGATAATCAAAGCCAGCAGATATATAATCCCGGTATTTTGAAGGCTCATACACCTCACCAATGAAGACAATGTGTGGATAAAAATTTTTGATTCGCCCAGTAATGTAAGACCAAAACTCACGAGGGACCATCTCAGCCATGTCACATCTAAAACCATCAATACCCTTACTTGCCCAAAAGAGCAAAATATCAGCCATCTTTAGCCAAGTAGATGGCAATGGAGAAAAGTGATAGCTGCGCCCTCCTGCATCACAATAATCAATACCATAATTCAATTTGACTGTCTCATACCAATCATTTTGCTGGGGATGGGCATCAAATCGATCGTTACCCGTACACTTTGCCGGAAATTCCTCATAGGGAACAGAATCTATTTCGTCAGGAAAAGCAACAGCAGACAAATCCAAATGCTCATTCGGACAATAATAGAAATTATTCTGCGCGTCAAAATGCTTCCCCGTATCGTCATCCTCGCCCAAGTCACTAATCCCAAAAGGTTTCGCAATGCTCTTGTATTGGCGAGCAACATGATTGGGAACGAAATCTATAATGACCTTCAACCCTGCTTTGTGAGTTCTCGAAACAAGAGCATCAAACTCTTCCATCCTGCCTGTCACGTTCTCTGCGATATCAGGATCAATATCATAATAGTCTGTTATTGCATAGGGAGAGCCTGCCTTTCCCTTAACAATACGGGATGATTGCTTTGGAATACCAAACGCAGAATAATCCGAACAAGTAGCATGACGTATGACACCTGTGTACCAAACCGCCGTGACGCCAAAGTTTTTGATTTGCCTCAACACCGAAGCATTGAAGTCATTCATCTTCCCTACACCATTCTCAGACATCGTTCCATTCACCTGTCGAGTTTGTTTTCTATTCCCAAATGTACGAGTAAAAACCTGATAGATAATTAGTTTTTGCATATCCTCAAATTTCTTTTACAAGAAGTGAGTTCAGTTTAAATTAAAAAAATGTTGTTTATAACTTCCCTATTTCATTCAAAATAATAATTAATGATATCAAGGATTATTATGAACAACATTTTTTTAGTAATCGACAACTACCCTATCGGGCATATCGGTTCTCTTCCAACAAGAGAAAAGCACGACGGTTTAATCTATTCCGTGAGCATTTACATTCTTGTCGATACGCCCTATCATGCCCTGCAATGCCTTGCCAGGTCCACATTCTACAAATTCTGTGGCACCTGCGGCAATCATATTCTGAACACTGGTAGTCCAACGAACACTTGAGGTAAGTTGAGCAATCAGGTTGGCCTTTATTTCAGCTGCGTCTGTGTGTGCCTTCCCATCAACATTCTGATAAACAGGACACTTGGGAGTATTGATGTTCGTAGCTTCAATTGCAGCCTGTAACTCGTCCTTTGCTGATTGCATCAATGGTGAATGGAAGGCGCCACCCACTTTCAATGGCAAAGCACGTTTTGCACCAGCATCTTTCAACAGCTCGCAAGCCTTGTCAATGCCATTCTTCGAGCCAGAGATAACCAACTGACCAGGACAATTAAAGTTTGCAGCCACAACCACCTCGCCATCTTTGGAAACAGAATCACAAATCTCAACCACCTTCTCATCAGGCAGACCGATGATGGCGGCCATCGTACCAGGATTCTTCTCACATGCCTTTTGCATGGCATTGGCGCGGGCAGCAACCAACTTCAGTCCGTCCTCGAAACTCAATGCGCCAGCAGCTACAAGGGCTGAAAACTCGCCCAGAGAATGTCCGGCAGTCATTTCGGGCTTAAACTCATCGCCCAAGCAAAGTGCTGAAATTACACTATGAAGGTAAACAGCTGGCTGTGTTACCTTTGTTTCCTTAAGCTGTTCATCAGTACCAGCAAACATTATGTCAGTTATCTTAAACCCGAGGGTCTTGTCTGCTTTATCGAAAAGTTCTTTTGCTAATGGATTATTGTCGTAGAGGTCCTTCCCCATGCCTACGAATTGTGAACCCTGTCCAGGGAATACAAATGCTTTCATATTTTCTTAAATGTGTAATTAATAATACTTAAGGTTACAAAGATACAGAAAAATCGGGAGAAACAGGTTAAAACTACCTGATTTCATATTATTTAAATATGCAAATGCACATTTGCCAACCAGTAAACATGCATTATAAATTTGAGAATCTATTGCTATTTCCGCAATGCCAGATTATAATTATAGTATTCTGTCTTACCCGTTATATCCTCGCACACCTCAAGAAAAGGAGGAAAATTAACATCCTCATGCTCGACAATTCCCTTCGTTTCAAGAATTTGGAGACCTTCATTAGGCTGAATATACGTATCCAACTCAAAGAACTGCCCTTTCCAAATAAAGGTTTGACGCTTCTTATGAATAGTCTGGCGATAAGGATCGGCCTGTCGAAGCAACGATTTGTAGAGATTGTTGTCTATCTGGCGCTCTGTCTCAACCTGTTCATTCGATGGTAGGGTTTTCTTTGTTGTCCTGACGTTTACCGATATTCCATTCAGTGTTCTGCGACGAAGACGCACCTCGCTTCGCGGTTCTGATGTGAGATAGGTTTGGTAGATGTGACTTTCAATTGCTCCCGGAATATCCCCTACCACGCGAACTATATACTTCCGTTCCTCGATGATGGGCTGTGGTAGTTCCAGCACATTGGAAATTTCCTGCAGCACATGGTTAATTTTATTATCGAAGTCCTCATGGTTGTTTATTACCCGTAGGTGTGGGTGTCCCATCCATGCCTGAATAATTTTCTTATCCAATTCTCTTGCCAACTCCAGACCTTCGGTGCGCTCACTGTTATTGGCCGTTGTATAGAACTGTTCCGCTCCATCGGCAGCACTCACCAAATGAAGTACGGCATCATACCGCTGGCGCAGTGTCTCGGAACTGGTGTTCATCTTTAAGGTTATTTCCTGCCACATCTCTGGTTTCATGTAGGCAGAGATATCCATTGTTCCGCGGTCACATACTATGATGGTGGGAACATTCAGGGTTTCGGCCATACGCATAAACTTTTCCTCAAGTGCCAGCTGCATTTCCAAAGTTGCCTTTTCGCCTTCGTAGAAAAAATCCTTATTATCAGTAAGGTAGTCCATACCAGCCTGACTGAAAAGCGTGGGCACTTCCGGAATGATAAAAACTTTGTAGCCCAGACTCGAAAAGTGTTCAATTATCTTTACCAATGCAGTTGTCTTGCCTGCGCAAGGACCACCGGTCAGTACGATTCTTTTCATTTATCCAATTGTTAACTAAAAAATCCCAATCATCTGAAAGATGAAAGGGATTTATCGTTATAATAATGCTTTACAGTGCAAAATTCAACTCTCATAAAACTCTCAGGACAGAGAGAACCAAGATTATTCAGCTGCTGGAGCTTCTTCCTCAGCTACTGGTGTTTCCTCAGCTTCTGCTACGGGAGCTTCCGCTGGAGTTTCAGCAACTTCCTCTGCCTTTGGCTCTGGCTGGTTCTCTGCAACGACAGTTACAGGGAGCTTAACTTCTACTTCCTTGAAGAAGTGGATAGTAGCCTCGTATGTACCAACCTTCTTGATATCACGCATGGTGATGATCTTACGGTCAACCTCAAGACCCTTCTTTGCCAGTTCTTCAGCAACAATGGCTGCATTCACAGAACCATAGGTCACGCCTGTGGCAGAAACCTTAGCTGGGATAACGACTTCAACACCGTCGAACTGTGCGGCACGCTTTTCAGCCTCAGCCTTCTTGGCAGCAATCTTTGCAGCCTGCTGCTTGAGGTTTTCAGCCAACTGCTTCTTTGCAGCCGGAGAAGCGATAACGCCCTTGCCTGTAGGTATGAGATAGTTACGACCGTAGCCGTTCTTAACATTCACAATATCGTTCTTGTAACCAAGTCCGATAATATCTTCTTTAAGTATTATTTCCATATCCTTAGCCTCCTTATTATTATTTCATTAAATCGGTTACGTATGGAAGCAATGCTATCTGACGAGCACGCTTAACAGCCTGTGCTACTCGACGCTGATACTTCAAAGATGTTCCAGTGATGCGACGTGGAAGAATCTTTCCTTGTTCGTTCAAGAACTTCTTAAGGAATTCTCCATCCTTATAGTCGATGTACTTAATTCCGCTCTTCTTGAAACGACAGTACTTTTTCTTCTTGGTGTCGATTGAAGGTGCGGTCAAATAACGGATTTCTGATTTTTTCTGCTCTGCCATGATTAAGCCTCCTTTTTAGATGCCCATTTAGCACGACGCTTCTCTGCATAAGCTGCTGAATACTTATCCTGCTTAACGGTAATGAAACGAATAACTTTCTCGTCGCGGCGGAATGCTGTTTCGAGAGTGTTGACAACTGTTGGCTCAGCTTTAAACTCCAACAAAGCGTAGAAGCCTGACGACTTCTTCTGAATGTTGTAGGCGAGCTTCTTCAAACCCCAAGCCTCTTCGTTCAAGATCTCAGCACCGTTGTCGGTGAGCAGCTTCTTGAATTTAGCGACCGCTTCCTTCATCTGTTCATCAGACAAAACGGGAGTCAAAATGAAAACGGTTTCGTATTGATTCATACTACTTTTAAATAAATAATTTATAAAACATATACACCTGCTTACGCAAAATGCGGTGCAAAATTACTAATTTTTTGCCAATCAACCAAATCTTTTTTGTAATTTTGCACTCTATGAAGGGATATATCAAGTATTTAGGACTTTTCTCTGTTGCTTTAGGCCTCGTGTTATTTGCAGTTCATATTCTGGCAAGTGTAAAGGGAAACGCTCTGTTGTTAACAGGACTGGCAATGGTTATTGGCGGGACTATCGCACATGTCAGACTACAAAAATAAGCCATCAATTCAAAGCTGATGGTTTCTTCTTGAAAGAGACGGTTGTAAAACTATTTCGCTACGGTTAATCAACAGGTATGCTTCCGACGCTCAAAAGGCCAGTTTTCGGAATGCAAAACCTAAGCTTTTGTCTTGTGAAACCTAAGCTTTTATCAGCAATATCATAACGCTCTAACACTCAACCATTTGCTAACAGGAAGACAAAAATAAATTTGTCAATAAAAATTACTTATTTGGGACAGTGGCTTAACTGTTATTGATAAGAGGAACGGTGTTTGATGATTGAGCTGAATCAAAAAAATGCCAGCTCCATAAGATTTTGACTTACGAAGCCGACATCAATTATCAATTATTACTAAGCGACCTGAGGTCTTCCGTCCCTGATGAACAAGGCTGAAAGAAGGCTCTCTTATTCTTCCTCTGGGACGATGAGCTTGTAGCCCTTGCCGTGGATGTTGATGATTTCTATCTGATCATCGGCCTTCAGATGCTTACGCAACTTTGTGATATAAACATCCATGGAGCGGGCATTGAAATAGTTGTCATCAATCCAGATAGTCTTCAAGGCATAATCGCGCTGCAGTATTTCGTTTGAGTGAGAGCAAAGCAGGGCGAGCAATTCATTTTCCTTCGTCGTGAGCTTGGTTGCCTTATCGGGATTGTTGTCGAGCGTCAGCAACTGCTTCTGAGTGTCAAAGGTAAACCTACCAATCTGATAGAGTGTTGATTCCTTATTCTTCTTACCACGTACACGACGGAGGATGGCCTCAATACGGAATACGAGTTCTTCCATTGAGAAGGGTTTGGTAATATAATCGTCTGCACCAATCTTGAATCCAGCCAGAATATCTTCCTTCAACTGCTTGGCAGTCAAGAAAATAATAGGGATTTCCATGTTGGTCTGACGGATTTCCTGAGCAAGTGTAAAGCCATCTTTCTTTGGCATCATCACGTCAAGCACGCAAATGTCATACTTATTTTTCAAAAAAGCTTTATAACCAGCTTCACCATCAGGACAGAGATCGGCTTGATAGCCTTTTGCCTGCAAATATTCACTCAACAGTGTTCCGAGATTCTCATCGTCTTCACACAATAGAATTTTGAAATTTTCTTCCATATCCATCAATTTTTGGTTATTATTTATTCTTGTTCTTAAAATTTATTCATCAATCAATACTGGCAAAATAATGGTAAACTTCGTACCCTTGCCGTATTCACTTTCAACCTTTATCTCGCCTTCGTGAAGGTCAACCATACGCTTGACATAAGCCAGCCCTAATCCGAATCCTTTCACATCGTGTCGGTTTCCAGTGTGTACGCGATAGAACTTTTCAAATATCTTCTTCAAATTCTCTCTTTTGATGCCTTGCCCAGTGTCCCTAATGGTGAGATAGAGGTGCTCATTGGTGTTCCATGTTTTGAGATAGACGTTCAACGGCTTGTCGGGCTTGGCATATTTGACGGCATTGTCCAGCAGGTTGAAGATTACATTCTGAAAATGCATCTCATCGACATAAACTTTCGACTCAACAGCCTCGATATCCGTATATACCTTTCCGCCGGTATGCTCCACTCTGAGAGTGAAAGAATGCGCAATGGTCTCAACCATCTCATTGAGATCGGTGTATTTCTTTTTCAGCACGGCTTTTTTCTGATCATACATACTCATCTGCAACACTTTCTCAACCAAAAACCGCAAACGTTTAGTCTCGTCGTTGACAACTCCTCCGAGGTGGTCGATCATCTTTGGCGACTTTGTGAGACTCTTGTCGTTCAACATCTGTGCAGCAAGCGAAATACTGGCTATCGGCGTCTTGAGTTCATGGGTCATATTGTTGATAAAGTCGTTCTTAATCTCCGTATATCGTTTCTGACGGAAGATAATCACTATCGTGAAAATGAATGTCACCAATAGCACGATGGTAAAGATAATCGACGGAATCATGAAGCGTACGCTGGAGAAAATGTAGTTGGTCATGTCGGGGAAATGAACCTTCACCACTCCCATTCTGTTCGGGGGGTCGTTGCGGAACAACACCTGCGAGTAACCACTCTCCTGCCCATCGCCAACATAGTCAGGGCAACGATAGATTTCTCGCCCGTCTTGTGTTGAGACTGTAAAATGGTAGGGAATGTTGATTCCGTTGTTCATCATCTCGGCCTTTAAGTCCTGATCGAGCAGTTTGAAATTGATTCGTTGGTTCAACGGCTTGTCCGACGCAGAATACAAGATGTTGTAAACCACTTCTTCTAAAAGCGCCTTTTGATAGACATAACGGTTACGAACCATCTCTTGCATCCTTTTTTTCGTTGCTGATAGTGAGCCACTATCGCTTCTTACAACCAATGCCTTTGGGGTCAGCGACGGATTGCTCTGTACGAGTTTCGACTCAAAAGACGTAAATGCACCGTCTTGATCATCTGATGGTAAGGACTGATGGGTGCTGCTTTTCTCCTTGTCTTTGGGCACATTATTCTTAGACGATTTGTCTTCATTCTTGTTTACGTCTTTCTCCAAATAACGAAGCGTCTCGTTAAGTTCCATATTTCGAGCTGCCTGATATAGAGCACGGTTCACCGACTCGTCGAACTGTTCTTTTTTCATCTCAGCCATCTCTTCGATGTAGTTGAGTTGCAAAAGAAGCAATGCAAGGAATGAGAGCCCCATGATTACCGCAATTGTCCAAATCGTCCTTTTCTTCATTTAAGCTATATTATGGTGACACAAATGATTATTGATAATTCATCTGTATGTTACTTTATGATTACGTAAGCAAAGATAACGAAAACATTAAAATATTAACAACTAAAAGTTAACTAATCGCAATGTATTTAATTATTTTAAGAATATAAAGAAAACATAATTAATATTTATCAACTATACAAAAAGAAAACATTACCAAAAAAAGGGATGTCATTCTTGATGACATCCCCATAAGCAAAAGCTATAGTTTTCAGAAACCTTCCTATATTAAGGAACGACAAGCAGCGAGTTAGTCTTCCTCCTCCTTAATTTCGGCTTCATGCTCTGCAATGAGACTCTGCTGCAAATCATTCGGTACTAACTCGTAACTTGCAAACTTTGTGTTGAAACTTGCACGGCCACCCGTGAGCGAACTCAAAGAAATACTATAGTTGGAAAGTTCCTTCAATGGAATCTTTGCCTGCAATTTCTGATATCCGGCCTCTGAATCCATGCCCATAATCATGGCCCGACGGCCTTGCAAGTCGCTCATTACATCGCCCATGTAATCACCTGGGACATAGACTTCAAGGTCATAAATTGGTTCAAGAATCTTCGGTCCTGCATTCTTAAAGGCATCCGAGAAAGCATGACGGGCAGCCAATGTAAATGAAAGTTCATTTGAATCTACTGGATGCATCTTGCCATCAAAGACTATAACACGCACATCGCGCGCATAGCTGCCTGTCAGTGGACCACGTTCCATGCAGTCCATCACACCTTTTAAGATGGCAGGCATGAAGCGAGTGTCAATAGCACCACCAACAACAGAATTGATAAACACGAGTTTGCCACCCCAAGGCAAATCTTTCTCTTCTTTGCCCTTAATATTCATCTTGAATTCCTGACCATTGAATTTGTAAACCGTTGGATCAGGCATACCTTCTGCATACGGCTCAACGATAAGATGTACCTCACCGAACTGCCCCGCACCACCACTCTGTTTCTTATGGCGATATTCCGCTTTGGCTTGCTTAGTCAACGTTTCACGATAAGGTATCTTTGCCTCCTTGAAGATAGTCTGAATCTTCTCGTTGTTCTCCAAACGCCACTTCAATGTGCGTAAATGAAACTCTCCTTGACCACTTACAATCGTCTGACGCAATTCTTTGCTCTGCTCAACAACCCATGTCGGGTCCTCCTGACGCATCTTCAACAATGCAGCCATCAACTTTTCAGTGTCTTGAGAATTAACAGCCTCAATAGCACGGGTGTATTTTGAATTTGGATACTTGATGAAGTCAAAATGATTTTCAACACCTTTTCCGTTGAGAGTATTACCAGTTTTAACATCCTTCAATTTGACTGTACAACCAATATCACCAGCATTCAGCTGTTCAACGGCAATGCGATTTGCTCCAGCACAAGCATAGAGTTGGCCGATACGCTCCTTAGAGCCTCGGTCGGCATTGGTCAAATCATCACCCACTTTAATACTGCCACTCATCACCTTAAAGTAGCTGACTTCGCCGATGTGAGGCTCCATACCAGTCTTGAAGAAATATACAGACTCGGGACCATTGGCATCTGGCGCAACTTCCTCACCGCGCGTATTGTGAACCTTATCCATCTCATCTACAAATGGCACCACATTTCCAAGGAATTCCATCAATCTGCGTACTCCCATGTCCTTACCGGCACACACACAGAATACAGGGAAGATGCTACGGGATACCAAACCTTTACGGATACCTTCACGAAGCTCGTCCTCTGTCAGTGATTCGGACTCAAAGAACTTTTCCATCAGGCCTTCATCATTCTCTGCAGCAGCCTCAACGAGAACCTTATGAAGTTCCATTGCTTTGCCCATCTCCTCAGCAGGTATATCTTCGACAATGGGAGCTCCGCCCTCAGGCTTCCAACTGTATTTCTTCATCAGAAGAACATCAATCAAGCTATTGAAGCCAGCTCCAGTTTGGATTGGATATTGAATCTGAACGCATTTCGAACCATAAATTTCCTTCATGCTATTAATCAGATTGTCGAAGTCACACTTGTCGGAATCCAACTGATTAACCAAGAAAATGACTGGCTTCTTCAATTTTTCAGTGTAACGGAAGTTATTTTGGGTTCCTACTTCTGGGCCGTACTGACCATTGATTAGTATAACAGCTTGGTCGGTTACGTTCAAAGCGGTTATCGCTCCACCCACGAAATCATCACTTCCTGGGCAATCAATGATATTCAACTTCTTATTGTTCCACTCAACATGAAAAACAGTAGGGAATACTGAGTAGCCATATTCTTGCTCTACTGGGAAATAGTCACTAACCGTGTTCTTTGCTTCAATTGTACCACGACGTTTGATGATACCTGCTTCGAACAACATACTTTCGGCAAGAGTTGTCTTGCCGCTACCCGCACTGCCAAGCAAGGCAATGTTCTTGATTTCGTTTGTCTGATATACTCTCATATCACTGTAGATTTAAGTTGTTAGTAATATTTTTTCTGTTTCATGGTGGTAAGTCAAACTTACCATACTTTCAGCGGTCTAAGTTATACATTTTAATGCAAACAGCCAAAACATTTTGCAAGAAAAAGCGAAAGCATTAAAAGAAATTAGTACTTTTGCAAGAAGATTATTAGCGATTTATTTCCTCACCTATTATATATGTCGGGACTTTACATACATATTCCTTTTTGTGCAAGCAGATGTATTTATTGCGGATTCTACTCAACCATCACTCCGAAAAAAGCAATCGGAACAGGAGAAGTTGGCAATGGCGCACCCTATCTTATCGACAGATACACGGATGCTATTTGCAAAGAAATGGAATTGCAAAAAGGGTATATCGTCAACAAAGCGATCGTAAAAGAAGAGAACAGCAAATTAAAAACCATATATCTCGGTGGAGGCACACCCTCTCAACTATCCTTCAGAAATCTTCAGCAAATCTTTCATCAGATTACGACCGTCTATAGCGAAATTCTTGACGACTACAACTCAATGGAGGTCACTTTAGAGTGCAACCCTGACGATGTGACCGATGATTTCGCTTCAGAAATCTCTAGACTTCCCATCAATCGCATATCAATGGGTGTGCAAACTTTCTCGAACGACCGTTTACGATTCATCAAACGAAGACATAACGCCGAGGAAATAGGAATGGCCGTCAGACGATTACGCAACATTGGAATCCAAAACATCTCCATTGACCTGATGTTTGGTTTCCCTCAAGAGAACTTAGATGATTGGAAAAAAGACATTGACAAAGCTCTTGCTCTCAACATCGAACATATCTCCGCCTACAGCCTGATGTATGAGGAGGGGACTCCACTCTTTCATCTACTCGAATGTGGGAAAGTCAAAGAGATTGACGAGGAGTCGTATCGAAAGATGTACGAAGAGCTCACCAACAGGCTCACAAATGCCGGCTTTGAGCAATACGAAATTAGCAATTTTGCCAGAATCATTGAAGGCCGTTCTATCTCCCCTTACCGTTCCCGACATAATAGTTCGTATTGGAACGATACAGCTTATCTTGGCATCGGAGCATCAGCGCATTCCTATAACAGGATATCACGACAGTGGAACGTTTCAGATTTGAAAGTCTATATCGATGCCATTGAGAAAGGTAAGCTACCAGCTGAAAAGGAAATCATAGACGAGAACACACATTACAACGACTTGATCACCACAGCACTCCGAACAACAGAAGGCATCGACACAAGTATCCTCCCCTCTAAACTTAGGAAGTATATTCTAAAAGCTGCCCAACCGCACATCGAGGCCAACCTTCTAAAGATAGACCATAACCATCTGCATCTCACTCGAAATGGCATCTTTGTCAGCGACTCCATCATGAGCGACTTGATGTTTGTGTAACCATCATTTACCATACAAGCTCTAAAGCTAAAAAGGTTACGGACATGATTAAAATTGACTAACAAATATTATCTTTGCACCTATGACAAACGAAGAATTTGAAAGAATATGGCAAGAGAATCGCAATCGAGTTCTTGCCAATGATGATGAATACCAGCGCATCAGCAAAAGCTACACCAATTGGGGATGGGCTGATTACCTCATCTTAATATTGGGTTTCGTAATGTGTGAGAACTTCACGAAGAGTCTGGGGATGAATATCATCTTGCAATACCTTCTCGCTATTGCCGGAATGATTCTCGTATGGTTGGGCTTCAGGATCATAAAAGGCAGACTTGGAGGGAAAAACACCCTCGAAGAGGTGGAAAAAAGAGTCAAAGAACGCTATCGGAACACCCTTCATTGATAATCAGTTGAAGCGACATTCCTACCATTATTTTGACAAACTACTTCCGACTTATCAACGACAGGAGTTGTTTTTGTTTTAAACTAAATCGGTCATTAGGATTTCTCAGTGTCGAACGACAAAGAGGAATCCTATAATTTTATGAATAAGGCATATACAAAACTTTTTTTCTAATGACCGATTTGGGTTTAAAACGAACAAGATAAGGACCACTATTCGTCGGCTGTGGCATTGCCGTCGTTCTCCTTTTCCTTCGGAAGAAGCAGATTGAGCACCATACCCACCATCGCAGACAAGCCGATACCGCTGATGGCAAAGTCGCCCCAACTGAGAACGGCACCACCGATACCCATTGTCAGCGTTACGGAAATAATGATAGTGTTGCGTGTTATGTTCAAATTCACCTTATGCTGTATCAGGTTCTGAATACCCACCGAGGCGATTGTGCCGAAAAGCAGCAGCATAATTCCTCCCAACACAGCAGATGGAATGCTCTGCAAAAGTGCACTCAGTTTGCCTATGACAGAGAAGACAATGGCCGTGGCGGCAGCTATGCGGATGACCTGCGGATGAGTTATCTTAGTAATACTCATGGCTCCCGTCACCTCACTATAAGTTGTTACAGGAGGACCGCCGAAGATGCAAGCTGCCAGACATGCCAGTCCATCGCCCAACATGGTGCGATGAAGTCCAGGTTCTTTCACAAAATCCTTGTCAGCCACAGCTCCCACTACATAAACATCGCCAATATGCTCAATGACTGGTGCGATAGCTACAGGTATCATATAAAGAAACGGTTCCCAAGCAAACTGCGGCAGATGGAAATCAGACAGTGCCGGCGGCAAAGCAATCCACGGAGCAGCTGCCACCTTTGAGAAATCAACATCGCCCATACAGACCGCCACAATGTAGCCAGCCACAATTCCGCAAACTACCGGCACAAGTTTTATGAGTCCTCTCCCTAACGACAACACGAGAATTGCCACCGTCAGCGAAATGGCAGCCAGCAGCCAGTTGGTCTTTGCCATATCTACAGCCGATGTCGAGAGCGAAAGTCCGATGAGAATAATGACTGGTCCGATGACAATGGGTGGGAAAAGCTTGTCCAACAGTTTTTTGCCTTGCCACTTAATCAGTGCGGACATAATGAAATAAACGAGCGAAACGCCAATAATTCCCGCCAAAGCACCTGCTTGCCCCCACTGCTTTGTAGCTGCGATAATGGGCGCTATGAATGCAAAAGAAGAGCCAAGGAAGATTGGAACTTTACCTTTGGTGACCAAATGGAAAATGAAAGTACCCAAGCCAGCGGTAAACAAAGCCGTAGCCGGGTCGAGACCAACGAGCAATGGTACGAGAACTGTGGCGCCAAAGGCCACGAATAGGAACTGAACGCCCACTACGGTTCGTCTGAATGGAGATAAGTTGGTTGTATTCATTTTAGATTAAGATTATAAAACGGCTGGTTGAATCCATCGGTTCTGGCTGCAAAATTAGTGAAAATTCATCATAAAGTTGTCAATTATCAACCAGAAATATTACTAAAACGATAAAATTGAGAAATGATCAGATGAGTTAATCTGCCTTTTTTTCATATCTTTGAACCATGTTCTAATTTGATTACAACTATGTCAGCATTGGCTTCCATCATCACTACCGTGCTGTTGTTTGTCCTTATGCGGGGCTTCAACCTTACCAGTCATAAAAGTGCGTTAATCAATCTCTTCATAACGATTTTACAGCTCCTTTTCATTGCTCCACCCTTGCATCTCTTTCCACAACCATTGGCACCAAGCCAGCATTGTCAGGTTGGTGGACTGGAGCGTTGCTGAAGACATACCGAAGTCCATTTCCCCGATACTCCTCATCATTTTGATGGCTTTCTACAGCAACAACGTACTGGTGAAAATCAAGCAAATTGATGTGATAAAGCACCAATTCACCTACATATCGAACGATAAAGGCATCAATGCCTGTACTGGTTTTGTTCGATAGTCAAGCGAATTGTCTCCCATTTCTGTCAAAGACAAGACGGAACACTTTAGGACATAAAGGCTAAGAGTACGCCGATCAGTAGATAATAGATAACGGGAAGTGATGTTGTTAATTTGGAATGACCGACTTGCGACACTATGTCCTATTGGGTTTAAAAACAGCGCAAAAGCTACCTTCATTCAAAAGGTAAGCATTCACTCTGCAATAGGTCACCTTTTGCAGCGCAATAGGTCACCTTTTGAAATGCGAAAGCTCAACTTATTTTCGGCAAGTAGATAATGACTGTCTGGCGACAGAGGAATATCGTCTGGCAGACATCACATTATAATATAGAGCAGAAGGGAATGACCATTTAATTACTGTCGCCAGAGGAACATCTATCAGGCATGGATTTCCTTTATCAGGCGCAAAATAGAAATAGAGTTGGGCAATCTGTTATTTGCCCTTCAGCAAAACATAGATGATGACAGGTGCGCCAATCAATGGTGTCACGGCATTAAGCGGAATTATTCCACCATCGCCTGGCAAATAACAAATAAGGTTGCAAAGAAGTGCTATTAATGAGCCGCAAAGTATTGTGGCCGGCAATAGCAGCCGATGGTTCTCTGTTGTGAGAATAAGACGTGAAATATGGGGGACGGCAAGTCCAATAAAGGCTATCGGACCGCAAAAAGCCGTCGTGATGGCAGCCAGCAATCCTGTCACGACCAATAAATAGTTGCGCACCCTACGTGTGTCGATACCCAAACTTTCGGCATATTGAGGCCCAAGAAGCAAGGCATTCAAGGGCTTAATGAGCAGCAAAGAGCACAACAGCCCTAAGGAGACAATTGAAACAAACAAGGGTATGTGATCCATTGAGACACCACCGAAGTTGCCTAAGCCCCAAATCATATAGCTTTTCACTCCTTCTTCAGTGGCAAAAAAATTGAGCAACGAGACGACGGACGAAGACACATATCCGACCATGATACCTATTATCAGCAATAAAACGCTGTTTTTGACTATCATGGAGAAAAAGAAAATCAATGCAGTCACGGCCATGGCACCGACAAAGGCTGCGACAAGTATGGCCAAGAAGCCTGAAACGGAAAACAACACCGTAGAGACCTTGCCTCCGAGGAGCAGCATGACCAAAGCAACGCCTAAACCCGCCCCTGAATTAATACCGAAAACATCAGGACCTGCAAGCGGATTACGGAACGCAGTCTGCAACATCAAACCACTAACAGCCAGTGCTCCCCCACAAAAGATAGCTGTCAAAGCCTGGGGGAGACGGTTTTCCATGACAATGAACCTCCAACTCTCCTTGCCTGCAAAACTACCACGGAATATATTCACGACATCGGCAAAGGGAATCCTCACCGAACCAATGTAAAGATTCAGGACAAATAAGAGAAAAATGCCCAGAATGAGGGCAGAGCAGATTTGTATTCCCTTTGTCATTCCCTAAAATTCTGAATTACAGTTTATGGTAATACCGCAGTTTTCCCTCGTTCAAGTCTGGATGGAAAAGCTGAATCAGGTCGTTCAGCAGCCAGTCTGGACGCCAACTCACCTCCTCAAAATAAGGAGTTTTATCAACTGGGCAACCGTATATCTCTCCTGTTTTCATTGGTTTCAAGGCACTATATCCTTGGTATTCAGCCAACAGCAAGTTGCGATTCATCGTTCCATTATAACTCATTATCCAAAAGTCGCTGTCACCAACCTTATCCAGTACCGTCTCGAACGGTAATGCCAGACTTCCGCTATGAGTATCAGCCGAAAAAGCATACTTGCCATTTGCATCCTTATAGAGTAGTCCCACACTGCTCATCCCACCTGGAACATACCAAACAGAACCTGTTTTGCGGTCAGGAAGCACAGAAAGTGTCTGCTTCGATTTAACGGCCTTTTTCTTCAAAGCCAGATAATTCTCCTCAACCTCATTAAACAACGAGTCGGCAGCAGCTTCGCAACCAAAGAGGAGTCCATAGAACTTCATCCACTCAGCTCTGCCGAGTGCGGAAGTCTCCATGTAATCAGCGCACTCAATAATCGGTATCTTGATCTCATCGAGTTTTCCATAACCTCCGCTATTCTCAAAGGGAGAGAGCAAGAGTGCATCGGGTTTCATATCAATAATCTTTTCGATATCGGGCTTCATGCCATCACCACAATCCACAATTTTCTTCGACCTTAAACGAGCTTGCACATCGGGGATGAGCATGTATTTAGCATCAGCGACACCTGCTATCACCTTTTGATTCCCCAGCATTTCCATCAGATTGGCATGTGCCGTACCAAAAAAGACGCCCCGCTCCATCGGAATCCGAATCATGGTCCCATCATCAGGCACTTTCGCATCCGAACCTTTCTGTACAAGATAATAAGTATGCAACACATTACCCGCTTTCCATGGGTCTGCCAAACTGACCTTGATATAATCAGCTTGTTGTTCCACACTGATATTCTTGGCATACTTGAATGTGACTGCACTCGAAGTGTTCTGGGTTGAAGATGTGCCTTTCCTGTTATTATTGCAACCACAAAACACCAACAATAAAAAGAGATACGTAAAGAGTTGTTTAAGCATAGCGTAAAAAAATTTTATGCAAAAGTACAAAAAAAGAATTAATTTTTGCACTTTTAGTTTTTTTTTAGTAATTTAGCAACCACTTTGAAGAAACACTGGGACTAATTAATTTAAACACAATATTATTTATACCATGTCAGAAAAAAAATTAACGGGACTCACCAACCAAATTGAGAAGAAAAAGGTTTGGGAGTTAATTGCTATTATCATCGTCACGGCCATCGTATGGAATTTGCCGACATCAGCATTCGGAATTGATGGCTTGACAGTAGTTCAACAACGCATCATTGCAACTTTTGTGTTTGCAACATTATCTTGGTTGACAGAATGTATCCCAGCATGGGCAACATCGCTCTCCATCATTACAATCATGTGTACTACTGTGTCTCAAAACTCTTTCAAACTCTTCAAGGGTGATGACATAGGTGAGCTATTGGACTCAGAAGAGATTATGGCCTCATTTGCTGATCCTATCATTATGCTCTTCCTCGCTGGATTCATTCTCGCCATCGCAGCATCAAAGTCGGGACTGGACACTTTGCTCGCAAAGAACCTTATTCGACCATTTGGCAACAAGAGCGAAAATGTATTGTTGGGATTCCTCATGATTACAGGTCTATTCTCAATGTTCATTTCAAACACTGCCACAGCAGCATTGATGCTAACCTTCCTTGCCCCAGTGTTTGCAGCTCTTCCAAGCAACGAGCGAGGACGAGTGGCACTCACCATGTCAATTCCATTGGCAGCCAATCTCGGAGGTATGGGAACACCGATAGGTACGCCCCCTAACCTCATCGCACAAAAATACCTCAACGACCCCGCTGGTCTGAACATGAATGTGGATTTCCTCCATTGGATGGTCTTTATGTTCCCATTGGTGATCGTGCTTCTGTTTATCTGCTGGAGAGTACTTGTTAAATACTTCCCATTTACCCAAAAGACCATACATTTGGAAATCACAGGTGAGATTCACCGAGGTTGGCGTATGTGGGTGGTTATGGCAACATTCATCGCCACAATTCTTCTCTGGGTCATTCCAAAGAGCGTGACAGGTATCGACACCAACACTGTTTCCATGATTCCAATGGGAGTATTTGCCGTAACGGGTGTCATCACAGCCAAGGACTTGCAGAAAATTGACTGGAGTGTCATCTGGATGGTAGCTGGAGGATTTGCCATTGGACTGGGAATGAATGGGACAGGACTTGCCGATGCAGCCATAGAAAGTATTCCATTCGGCAAATGGAGCCCTGTAATCATCCTCATCATCTCAGGACTCATCTGCTATTTCCTCTCAAACTTCATTTCAAATACCGCCACAGCTGCATTGTTGGTACCTATCCTCGCTGTTGTTTGCCGTGGTATGGGCGACAAACTTGACTCTATCGGTGGAACAAGTACCATCATCATTGGTATTGCTGTTGCTGCATCTACAGCAATGTGCTTGCCTATTTCTACTCCACCAAATGCCATTGCATACTCTACTGGTTTGGTAGAACAAAAAGACATGTTGAAGACAGGTCTCACTTGCGGAATCATTTCACTGGTATTGGGCTATGCACTGCTCTTCCTCATTGGTCAAATTCATTTTCTTGGATAATGAAAGAAATTCAAATTCAGAATTATAGAGCAATGAAAGCCAATATGATAAAAGTGTGATACTATACCTAAGAAGGGGATAATATTGGACAAAAGTAAATTTGGTGTAATGGACATTTGGTAGGCTGAAAAACTTCTAATTGTCCATTACGCCAGATATTGTTGTAATATCCATCAGCCCAAATAGCTACTGCGGGACAGTACCAGACTCACACTACTTTCCCTTTTATCGCATTATTTTGTTAACCATTTACAATGGCAAAGATAATGCAAAGTTTATAAAGAGATAAATAATGATTCTCTATTATTAAGACGTGGCCTACAAGTCGTCAATGGTTTGACACCTACAGCGGAAAGACCAGATGTTTCATGGCATGCCCTCCCCATTCATTGTCATTAACATACTCGAAGCCTACTCTTTGGTACAGTTTTTCGGCTTTCGGGTTATTCTTGTCCACCAGCAAGCCAGTAGGAAGATTCAAATTCCTACCCTTTTCTATGGCTGCCTTGAGAAGTTGGCTTGCAATACCCAGCCCACGACAGTCCTTATCAACACAAAGCGAATCGATATAGAGTTCCCCAGCCTGAGTCTCATCTGGAATTTCCGAGAAATCTCTTCCAAATGATTGTCTTACCCCATCTACAAAGGCCTTTCGTAAGTCACGAAGCATTCCTCCATCATAGCTTATACACATGCCTACAATTTCATTCCTATCGTTTTTAGCTACCAAAGTGTTACGATATGAATATTGAGTCTTTTCACTCTCTACGAGCTCTTTCATCAGCTCAAAGAAGTCATCCAAAGAGTGTTCCTTACCAGCAAACCATTGACAACACTCGTGATTCATGGCTTCCATTGTCATGCGGGCAATGGTTGTTGATTGTTCTATCCGTGCGTTTTCGATTGTTATTCTCATAATGCAAAGGTACGGATTTTTAATCATTTAAAGGCAATAGCCCCGTTTATATTCTTTTACCAATAGGTTGACAACGTGACTATCTGAGATTTTACTCCTTTTACAGAATATTCCGTATTAATGAAACAGGTGTGATGAATGAAACATTGTCTTTCTACTTTTTCAAGTCGGTATAAGAAGAGAGCAACCTCATCAATCTATTTTCGATATGCGTAACACCCCCTTCAACATCCGATTCTATATTCAGCGGAAGCACGGGATCGTGGAGCGACTGACGGAGCAGAAACCATCCTCTTTCACCAGCAGACGTACAGGCAACGCGTATGCCCTCATGATTGGGTGCAACGATCTTCCATCCCTCCTGACTGGCGGCAGCTGTCTGCAAATCCTCAAGAACACTCTGCCCGTAGGCCTTGAAATCGGCATTTGTAATCTTGAATCTTATTTCTTTGCTCTCTTCTGGTTGTCGTAAGTCGGAAATGAGGTCTTGGAGCTCTTTCCCCTCAGTCCTGAGTCGGGCGGCCTCAATGATGAGTTTTGCCACGAGATAGGCACCGTCATCCAAAAAATAATTCTCTCGAAGAGCAGCATGCCCTGATGTCTCGATGGCGAGCCACGATTCCTTCCCAGCCTTATTCAAACGCAACGACTCGTTGATGACGTTCTTATATCCACGGCGAAAACGATGATGGATGCCCTTGCGGTTGGCAATAAATTCTGCGAGTCCGTCGGAAGTGACAGAGTCGGTGACGATAGTGCTGCCTGGATGTTCACGAAGAATCACCGCTGCGATGAGCGCAATGAGCGCATTTCGGTTGATTGGCTCACCCGTTCTGTCAACGATGGCCGAGCGATCCACATCAGTGTCAAAAATAATGCCAAGATCGGCTTTGTTATCCGTCACCGCCTTGCAGATTGAGGCCATGGCTTGCTTATCCTCTGGATTAGGAACATGGTTGGGGAAGTGCCCGTCGGGGGCGAGAAACTGACTACCAGTAGTGTCGGCGCCAAGGCAATCAAGTACCTTGTGGGCAAAGAAACCTCCCGCACCATTGCCGGCATCGACAATTATCTTCATGCCTTTCAACGGCTGTTCGCCCATTCCGACACCGTTTCGGATATAATCGACAAGCATCTGGCTGTAAACATCCATAAATTCAACTTGCTCTACATCACCCTTAACGTCGTCTCCTGTTTCAAAATACTGTGGTGCCAACTCCAATATACGTGCTATGTCAGCCTTGTCGAGACCTCCATCAGCGGTAAAGAGCTTCAATCCATTGCGATTCCATGGCAAATGGCTCGCCGTCACCATCACCGCGCCATCCACTTGCAGGTTCTTGTCTATCGTTGACATGAACATTGCTGGAGTCGATGCCATGCCAAAATCCATTACTTTCGCACCAATGCCCGATGCGCCCTCAGCAAATGCCTGGCGAAGGGCAGGACTTGAGAGACGTGAGTCGCTTCCTACAGCTACGGTCTGTCTCCTCTCGCCTTTCCTCTCATTGAGCCAGACCACGAAAGCCTTGGCTATAGCCTGCGTTACGCCGTCGGTAAGGTTGACATGCTCACCCTCTATTCCCTCAAGTGCAATGCCCCGAATGTCTGAACCATTCTGCAATTTCTTCCAATCCATTGTATTATGTTACTTTTCTAATATTGTTTGCGCTATAACAGTTGCAAAGTTAGTAAAAAGTTTTGAGAATAAGTTACTTGCCGTGGTACTTAAAGCAATTTTCCTGATGATCGTCAATCATTCCGATGGCTTGCAAATGACTGTAGGTGATAACCGTCCCGATGTACTTGAATCCTCTTTTCCTCAAGTCGCTCGACACCTTGTCGCTCAAGGCGTTACTCACACATGTTTTATTCTTATGCGAAGAATAGACCTTGGTCTCGCCTTTGGAAAAACGCCAAATGTAATTGTCGAATGTTCCGAACTCCTCTCTCACCTTGATGAATGCTCTCGCATTGGCAATCATGCCCTCAATCTTGCGTTGACTCCGTATCATGTTTTCCGTATTCATTATCCGCTCCACGTCGTTGGAGGTGAATCGTGCCACCTTCTCATAGTCGAAATTGGCAAAGCACGCTCTGAAAACCTCACGTTTCTTCAGCATCAACAACCATGAGAGCCCACATGACATACTCTCCATGAGCATATACATGTAATGTTCACGATCATCATGTACAGGGATACCCCACTCTTCGTCGTGATATTTCTGCAGCAGTGGGTCGGTTGTTGCCCATTCGCATCTGTTCATATCTTTATTCTTGAATTGAATTGTCGCTGCAAACTTACCGATTTCAGAGTTATTCTGCAAGGATATTTAGTATTATAAATAAAAAACATCAGCTATCATCTGGTGACGATTTTTCTCTGACATTCCAATAGCTCATCTATCACTAATTGAAAGGTGAGCTTTTGAAACACCAAAGCTCACCTTTTGCATAGCGGAAGATGAGCATTCACCAAACGAGTCATACAGCTCTGATTTCCAATCGATTGCAAAACACCAGCACAAAAATCAGAATAAAGATACTTATCGATTTTCTTCGAATAAAAAATATTCCGAAAAAGAGTCATGAACGACACGAGGGCATCTCCCACAGATGGAAAGATGCCCTCGGTAATGATACTTTAAAATGAATTAGATTGGGGTTGTCATGATATAAGTACGGATAAGCCAATAACAGAAAATACCAGCAATATATCCAACAAAAGCTATCCATGAGATTTTCTTCATATACCATCCGAAAGTGATTTTCTCCAATCCCATAACGACAACACCCGCCGCACTACCGATGATGAGCATAGAGCCACCAACGCCGGCACAATAAGCGAGAAGCTGCCAAAAGATACCATCTACTGACATATCGCCCATAGCCTGAATAGGATACATGCCCATGCAACCGGCTACCAACGGAACGTTATCGACAATTGACGAAAGCACACCGATAATGCCCGTAACGGCATAGTGATTTTCATTGAACACAGTATTCAAAGAGCCTCCCAGCTGGGTCAGAACTCCGATTTCTTGCAAACAAGCCACGGCCATCAATATGCCGAGGAAGAACAGAATAGTTGACATGTCTATTCTTCTCAGTATGTTGGTTACACGTTTGGCAAAATCCTCACTACCACCCTTCTTACGATGCAGGTGGCGATAGAAAAGTTCTGTCACGGTCCACAATACACCCAGTACGAGTAAGATGCCAATAAATGGGGGGAGGTGGGTGATTGATTTGAAGATTGGCACAAAACAGAGTCCGCCCACACCGATAACGAAGATTGACTTACGCTGCTTGTTATCAAATTCCGCCTCGTCATTGGCAGCCTCGTGTGTGTCAACGCTCCCGGCAATATCTCCCTTCAACATATATTGGAGAATCAAAGCCGGAATTACCATAGACACCAGCGAAGGAATGAAAATCTCACTGATGACACCAGCAGCTGTAATCATACCTGCATTCCAAAGCATAATGGTCGTTACGTCGCCAATTGGCGAGAATGCGCCACCTGAATTGGCAGCGATAATTATCAACGAGGCATAAACCATACGGTCGTTGTGGTCGCGAATGAGTTTACGCAAGATCATAATCATCACAATACTTGTAGTAAGGTTGTCAAGTATAGCAGAAAGAATGAACGTCATGAAGGCAATTCGCCACATCAAGCCCCTCTTGGACTTGGTTTTCATCACTTCTTTCACCCAATTGAAGCCTCCATTCTGATCGACTATCTCAACAATAGTCATGGCTCCCATCAAGAAAAACAAGGTCGTTGCCGTATCACCCAAATGATGGGTTATCACGTCGTTCACGAACTGTGTAACTTCCTCTCCCACACCTTTGAAGTCAGGATGCATCAACTGCACAAAAGGAGCAGGGTCAAACACATAGAGGGTCCAGCAGCATACAAACATCAACAATGCAATAGCGGCCTTGTTGATTTTCGTCAAGCTTTCTGTAGCTATCAGTGCGTAGCCCAAAACGAAGACGACAATAATTGTAATTGTTAGAGTTGACATTTTTCATATAAATTTAAAACAAACGCAAAGATAATCAAAAGTTATCAGTCATAAAGAATTGTTGAGGGAATTTTCTGAAATTGAATGGCATTCTCCATAAATTATAGTAAATTTGTAGCAAAATCAATGTGACATGGAAAAGAAAAGAATGAATGTTGTGTGCGCCATCATGCGTGATGGTGACAAATATCTCTGCACACAGAGATTGCGTAAAGGTCCTTCTTACACGGCGGAGCACTGGGAATTTCCAGGCGGAAAGGTAGAAGACAACGAAAATGACTACGAAGCTCTGCGACGGGAGATAAGAGAGGAAATGGATTGGGATATCTTTGTAGGGCGCCGACTTGGAACTATCAAACATGAGTACCCAGATTTCATCATCAATCTAACAGCATACGAATGTATGGCACGCAACAATAACTTCAAGTTACTTGCACATTTGGACTCAAAATGGCTCACAACAGAGGAATTTTCTTCCCTGGAATGGACTGAGGCAGATAAGAAATTAATCGACATGGTATGGAGGTTATAGTTAGCAAAGAGATAGAAACCGTATGTCCAAACTTCGTTGGCGCATGCGTCGATGCACAGGTGAAAAACTCTAAATACTGCCAAGCCTTATGGGAGGAGATCAACTCCCTTGGCGAAAAGTTTAGGAAAGAACTGACAACAGAAAGTCTGAAAGAACTTTCTGGGATAGCGGCGACACGCAAAGTATATCGTGCTTGCGGCAAAGATCCCTCGCGTTATAGGCCGGCTTCGGAGTCACTGATCCGCCGTATGTTACAAGGCAAGGAACTTTACCAAATCAACACGCTGGTAGATCTTATCAATCTCGCCTCCATTGCCTACGGATACAGTATCGGCGGTTTTGATGCTGGCAAGTTTGTAGGCGACAAACTCACCCTCGGTATTGGCAAGGAAGGAGAGCCATACGAAGGTATCGGACGCGGCTACATCAACATTCATGGACTCCCAGTATATCGTGACGCTCAAGGAGGCGTAGGAACGCCCACTTCTGACAACGAGCGCACGAAGATAGATATCAACACCACGCATCTCGTAGTACTCATCAACGGCTACGATGGCAATGATGCAACGGTTCGCAAGAATGCTGAATTCATCCAAGAACTGCTGCGGAAATATTGTGAGAGTGACGGAGGAAGCTATTCAATGTATTAGACTTCCAAAAACAAGCCATGAAATTCTACCTCATTTTTGATTAACAATCACAAATAGTTATGCAAGAAAATCAACTCAAAGTCATGCAGGCTCTCGTCGAAAGGCTCAACCAAGCGTCCGACGCTTATTACAATGGACAGGGCGAGCTCATGTCCGACCATGAATGGGATGCTACCTTCGACGAGCTTAAGAAGCTGGAAGAAGAGACTGGCACTATCCTTCCAGATTCCCCGACCATAAATGTCAGCGCCGATGACGTAGCCGGCGCAAAGGAAGAGCATGAGTTTGCCACCCTTTCGCTCGCAAAAACCAAAAAGATAGAAGACCTTGTGAAGTGGGCGGAACATCGTCCGATCTGGCTTTCATGGAAACTCGATGGACTGACGCTTGTTGTCACTTATGACAATGGTACGCTAACAAAGGTGGTGACACGTGGGAATGGACATGTTGGCACCAATATCACCCACCTCAGCAAAGCCATTGATGGCATTCTGCCCACCATCAACAACAAGGGTCATCTGGTAATACGAGGAGAGGCGGTGATAAGCTATGCTGATTTCGAGCAATTTAATATGGAGGCCGATGAGGAATATGCCAATCCCCGCAACCTTGCCTCTGGTTCGTTGACGCTGAAAGACGTGAACGAAGTTAAGGCACGGCACATCCGCTGGATACCTTTCACACTCGTTTATAGCGAGGAGGACATCAATTCGTGGGGGAAACAGATGGAATTTCTTGAGTCAAACGGCTTTAAAACCGTAGAGCACGAGTTGATTGCGATTCCTACTTTCGACAATATAGATAAGGTAATAGGCAAATGGTCTGAACTTGTCATCAACCGTACCAATCCCTATCCTGTTGACGGACTTGTCATTTCGTATGATGATACCGCATATGCGGCAAGCGGTTCGGTGACGGGGCACCACGCAACGCGGGCCGGCTATGCCTTCAAATGGCAGGATGAGAGCGCAGAGACTGAGCTTGATTATATTGAATGGTCATGCGCAGCCTCCACTATCTCACCCGTCGCCGTGTTCAGGCCAGTAGAATTGGAGGGAACGACCGTCAGACGTGCGAGCCTTTGCAACATCTCAGAGTGCGAACGGTTAGGCATCGGCGACAAAGGCACACGCATTGCTGTGATTAAAGCCAACAAGATTATCCCGAAGGTTATCAATGTAGTGGAAAAGATGGGAACTTTCGCCGTCCCCGACTCATGTCCTGTCTGCAAAGCACGGACGGAAGTCGTCGAAAGCGAGAGCAGTGGCACCAAGACGCTTCACTGCACCAACACCGACTGCCCTGCCAAACAACTGAAAAAATTCGCCCGTTTCGTATCAAAAGAAGGTGTCAACATAGACGGATTGTCAGAACAGACCGTACAGAAGTTCATTAATCTTGGCTGGGTGAGCGAATATTCCGACCTTTTCCAGCTCCAAGAGCATGCCAATGAGTTGCGTCTTATGGATGGATTCGGAGCAAAGAGCGTGGCCAACTTGCTGAAAGCCATTGAGAAGGCACGTAAAGTGGAAGCCCGACAGTTACTTTTCGCTCTCAACATACCACTCATCGGACAAGATGTCTGCACCCGTCTGCTCGCCACCTATCCCCTATCTGAGCTCATTGACAAAGCCAGAACGGCAAAAGACCCTACCCTTCTTTCAACAATCGACGGCATCGGGCCTGAGAAAAGCTCAAGTTTCGTGGGCTGGATGCAAGATACCAACTATCAAAAACAGCTTGACGACTTGCTTACGCAGCTCGAAGTCTCGCAAACTTCTACGAAACACAAAGGCACGCTCTGCCAAGGACTCACGTTTGTTGTGACGGGAGATGTGGAACACTACAAAAACCGCAACGAACTGAAAGCTTATATTGAGAGCCAAGGAGGAAAAGTAACTGGCAGCGTATCAAAATCCACCAGTTTCCTCATCAACAACAACACGAACAGTTCCTCCGGAAAGAATCAAAAAGCAAAGCAACTCGGCATTGAGATTATCTCAGAGGAACAGTTTATAGAGCGATTCACCTGAAATTACTGAAGCAATAGAAAATGCAGAAATCTCCTAAGCCACACATTCTATCAGAGGAGAAAGAACAGACCCAAACCGTTATCAGAAACAATGCTGACAGGTTTGGGCTTAAGTAAATATATTGCTGTCCAGTAAAGCTCAAAAAGACATAAAAATGAAATGTAGGATAGCCCTTTCTCGTGGTAAAGTTCAAATTGAGACATCTCAATCGGACAAATATGACATCTCAATCTGACAAGTGAGATGTCATAAACAAAAGAGGTAGGTCGTGTCCTTAAAATACAAAGATAAAAAAAGGAGCTTACACACTTTTACAAGACAGTACCTGTAGACCCAACAATAATTAGAAAGTCCACTTAGCCGCTATCGTCGGGATGGCATAAAACTTATTATTCCTACCCTTGTCGTTCCACACGAAGTTGTTGCTGATTTCAATCTCAGAACCGAGAGACAAGTTGACTTTATCCCATCCTTTCAAGGTGTTCATATTGAACCAGAACTGCGGTTCGGAAAGCACAATGAGCTTGCCATTTACCGTCGGGTCGTACCACAGGTCGCAGAAGCCGGAGAACGTACAGAACCCTTTGGCAAAATTCACTCCCCACACTTCGGTCAACTGGAAACCGCTGAAAGGACTGACACCCGTATGCGCATTCTTGAAATAATATTTATACATCAGTTGCACACTGAAAGTTTTCGAGAAATCCTTGTTCGCCCAGTTCCATGCCCCACCAGCGAGGAATGCATGCTGAAATCGGTTGGCATAATAGCCAGCTGGCACTTCTCCAGAGGCAAGACCACCATTATACTCCACGTGCGCTGCCCAGCGCCTATTCTTTGACAGATTGAACTCACGGGCAATCTCCCAATAAGCCCCCACGTCACCATCGTTCTTATAATCAATATCAGTGAAGAGAAAAGTCGAGCCCCATTTGTCTGGCTTGAACATCTCTACCGTAGTGGTGACAGATGGACGACTGTCCAAATCATCATAGAGGGTGCGACCAAGGTCATAGTGTAATTGTACGTTTTGAGCCTGTACCGAGGCAAAAGCTGCCATCAAAACAATGGCGAGGGAAAAGATTCTTTTCATAGGTTTACATGTTTGGTATTAAAATTTGGCTGCAAAGTTACAAAAAAATCCTAATCATTAATGTCTCTAATGAAATATTTGTTAACTTTGTAGCTGTATATGAGAATAGATATCATCACTGTTTTACCAGAAATGCTTGAAGGCTTTGTCCATGAGAGCATATTGGCAAGAGCTGAAAAGAAAGGCCTTGCAGAGATTCGCTTGCACAATCTACGAGACTACACTAAAGACAAATGGAGGCGTGTGGATGACTATCCATTCGGAGGACAAGCAGGCATGGTGATGCAGATTGAGCCCATCGACCGATGCATCAGCGCACTGAAAGAAGAACGCAACTATGACGAGGTGATTTTCACATCACCCGATGGCGAGCCTTTCAACCAAAAGATAGCCAACGAACTGTCACTGGGTGGCAACCTTATTATATTGGCGGGACACTACAAAGGCATCGACCAACGAGTACGCGACCACCTCATCACCAGAGAAATATCCGTCGGCGACTATGTACTGACGGGAGGCGAGCTGCCAGCGGCCATCATCGCAGACGCTGTTGTCAGAATAGTCCCAGGAGTTATCGGCGACGAACAAAGTGCACTCTCCGACTGTTTCCAAGACAACATTCTCTCGGCTCCAATCTATACACGCCCCAGGAACTACAAAGGATGGGAGGTTCCCGAAATACTTCTTAGCGGAAACGAAGCGAAAATCAAACAATGGGAATTTGACCAAGCCATGGAGCGGACAAAATGCCTGCGCCCCGACTTGCTGAAATGAGTATAATCTAAAATTATTCACCAAATAATCACAGACTATGGTACAAATTAAAGAATTACCTCAAGTAGGTTTCAAAGAAGCTGCAATCAACGCTTTCAAGAAAATGTTTCAGTTCAAAGGACGCATCCGCCGTTCGGAGTATTGGTGGGGCTATCTGGTACTGATGATTTGCTATTTTGTTGTAAATCTGATTCCCATCATCGGACAAATAGCTGCTTGCTTCATCATGATTGCTTGCATTTCCATGCTGTTCCGCCGTCTGCACGACACTGGTAGAAGTGGTTGGTGGTGGGGTATTGCCGCACTACTGATGATAGGAATTGGATTCCTCATCTTCGGAACCGTACCTCTTGAAGAAATTATGGATGCGGCACAGGACAACGATCCCATGGCCATCTCAAAGGCAATTGCCGATGGATTCAGCAAAAATCCTACCGCAGGAATCAGCGTGCTGATATTGTACCTTCTGGTATTTATTGTCGGTGTTGCCACCTTTATTTTCACATTGTTGGACAGCAAGCCAGAGGCCAACAAGTACGGGCCATCTCCCAAATATATTGAAGAAGTATAAAAAATACTTGGAGCTTAATCGCCATACATAGCAATTAAGCTCCATGCTCGACAAGAAATCGTTCACCCAATCGGAATCCTTCGTCATAGAGAGTTTCCAGTTTCTGAATGTCCTTCTCCATCCTTCCTACCACAATCGGACTCTCGGGGCGGATAACCGCAATCCTTCCACTTGCTTCCAAGTCCTCAACCAAATCCAATTGCTGGTTGTAGGCATTCAGCCTATGGCTCAACACCACCCTTAGTCTGGGATAGTTCCGATAGATGAATCTCGGCAACTTGTGGTCCTTACCCTGGTCTCTCCATCCTTTATTCCTCGTACAGATGACAACATTCGTCTCATGCCCTGCTGAAATTGCACGCAACACGGGTATAGAATCGATTATACCTCCGTCAAGCATGGGAATCCCGTCAATGTTGACAATCTTGCTGACGTAGGGAAGACTGCTCGATGCTCTGGCCAGCTCGTTCAGCCGGCGGCTGTCACCACTTCGTTCCTGAAGATACTCACATCGACCAGTAAGGCAATTTGTTGTAACCATCTCATAGACATCGCCCCTTTGTACATTCTTGAAATACGATGAGTAGTCATAGGGGATAATTTCATAGGGAAAGCGTTTGTAGAGAAGTTCAGGATCGAATATACAACCTTGGGTAACGAGGTGGCGCAACCCGATGTAATCATATTTAGCCAATAAATCAATGTTGGAAACACGAGCACGGCCGGGCTGACGGCTCATGTAGGACAAGCCATTACATGCACCCGCCGACACTCCCACGACATAATGAAAATAAAAATTATACTTCATGAACGCATCGAGAACGCCGGCCGTAAAAACACCACGCATGCCACCGCCTTCCAACACCAAACCCGTATTTTTGTTGATAAGCATAAAAAACTGATTAATTTGAGTACAAAGTTAAGGAAATTAGTAGAAATTTCATTATCTTTGCAGCTAAACAACGAAAAAAAGCCAATATGTTTAGCAAAGAAACGTACATAGACCGTCGTGCTGAGCTAAAGAAGCTTGTGAAAGACGGCATTATCATTATTTTTGGCAACAACGAGTCGCCAGTAAATTCACCAGCGAATGGATACTCTCCATTCCGTCAGGATTCATCATTCCTGTACTATTTCGGACAGAAAAGAGAAGGACTCGTTGGTGTCATCGATATTGATGAAAACAAAGAAACACTGATAGGCAATGATATTGACATAGAAGACATTGTCTGGTTTGGAAGTGTTGACACAGTAAAAGAACTTGGAGAGCAAGTCGGAGTGATGCACTCAGCCCCTATGAAAGAGCTGAAGACTATCTGTAGCAATGCTATGCGCAGCGGAAGAAAGATTCATTTTCTTCCCCCTTATCGTTCAGACATTAAAATCCAGATATTCGATCTGATAGGAATTCATCCCAATCAGCAAAAGGAATCTGCCAGTCTCGAACTCATCAATGCGATCGTGAAGATGCGTTCGGTCAAGACAGCCGAGGAAATAGAAGAATTGGAACGCGCAGCTATCATTGGGTACAAGATGCACACGACTGCCATGCGACTGACAAAACCAGGACTGACAGAGAAGTTTGTAGCTGGAAATGTTGACGGAGTGGCCAACTCCCACGGCTCAATGGTTTCATTCCCAACAATCTTCTCACAGCACGGGGAAATCATGCATGGAAATCCGTCAATGGCAGAGTTGAAAGATGGCCGATTGGTGCTTTGCGACTGTGGAGGAGAGACCATCAATCACTATTGTTCGGACAACACTCGCACATTCCCTGTAAATGGGAAGTACACACAAAGGCAATTAGACATTTACAATGTGGTGGTAGAAGCTCACGACGCAGTTTTAGAACTGGCTAAGCCTGGGATAAAATATGCTGATGTTCACTTCGCTATCTGCCGAATCATCTTTAACCGAATGAAAGAACTTGGTTTAGCCAAGGGAGACACAGATGCAGCCATAGCAGCAGGCGCGCATGCCATGTTCCTGCCTCATGGACTTGGTCACATGATGGGAATGGACGTCCACGACATGGAAGCGCTCGGACAAATCTACGTTGGTTTCGATGAAGAGACACGCCCAAACCTTGAACAATTTGGAACAAATTGCTTGCGTATGGGCAGACGACTTCAGGAAGGTTTCGTTGTAACTGATGAGCCGGGAATCTATTTTATTCCAGCTCTCATCGACGAATGGCGAGAGAAGAAGCACTGTTCGGAGTACCTCAACTTTGATAAGCTTGATGCTTACAAAGACTTTGGAGGTATTCGCCTTGAAGATGACATACTGATAACAAAGGATGGATGTCGTTTCATCGGTAAAGACCGTATCCCTTATCTTCCAAAAGACGTCGAAGCTTACATGAATGCCTAATCAGAGATTCAGAAATAGATTTATAAATAAACCATAATAATTAAACAAACTACAATTTAAACAAACCAGACGTACATCATTAACCGATGATAGCCTGGTAAATTCAAAAATTATGAGAAAAGTTTTAGTATTCGCATTGCTCGCTGTTTTTACGACAAGCATGAACGCTGCTGCTCCTAAGAAGGGGACAAAGAAAAGTAACAAGCCCGTATTCACTGTAGTGAAGGAAAATCCTATCACAAGCATCAAGAACCAAAATCGCTCAGGTACGTGCTGGGACTACTCTACATTAGCTTACTTTGAAGCTGAAATCCTGAGAAAAACTGGCAAGACTTATGACCTTTGCGAAAGCTTCGTTGCCAACAAGACATACATGGACAGAGCAATAACCGTCGTTCGCATGCACGGCGATGCCCAATTTGCTCAGGGTGGTTCTTGCTATGACCCATTGTATTGCATGATAAACTATGGTATTTGCCCTGAAAACGCTATGCCTTTCCCAGGCTCACTCACAGGTGATTCTTTGTACAACTTCAACGAGTTCTTCTCAGTGATGGAACCATACGTGAACGCTGTTGCAACAAACAAGGCAAGTAAGATTTCTAATCAGTGGAAGCATGGTCTCCAGGGAATCCTCGATGCTTATCTCGGAAAGTGCCCAGAGACCTTTACTTACGAAGGAAAGCAATATACTCCGAAGTCTTTCGCTTCAAGCCTTGGTTTGGATTGGAACGACTATGTCACTGTGACTTCTTACACACACCACCCATTCTATACAAAATTCGCTGTTGAGGTACAAGATAACTGGCGTATGCCACAGTCTCACAACCTTCCAATGAACGAAATGATGGAAATCATCGACAATGCCGTTATGAACGGTTACTGCATTGCTTGGGGTGGCGATGTTAGTGAGCCAGGCTTCACACGCGACGGACTCGCATACATGGTTGATGGTAAGAAGGTTGAAAGTTTGCATGGCAGCGATATGGCTAAATGGCTTGGCCTTTCAGCTTCAAAGAAACGTGACATCATCGACGAACTTGGTGTTAACGTACCTGAAATTACTCCAACACAGGAGCAGCGCCAGAATCGTTACGACAACTGGGAACTCACTGACGACCACGGTATGCTGATCTTCGGTATTGCCAAAGACCAAAACGGTAAGGAATACTACATGGTTAAGAACTCATGGGGTGAGACAGGCGCATACAAGGGCGTTTGGTATATGAGCAAGAATTTCATTGCAGCAAACACCATGGACTACATGGTCAACAAGAATGCCATCCCAGCAAACATACGTCAGAAAATGGGTCTCTAAACCTCAATCCAAATAAATCCGTCCTTATTTTACAATCTGAAAACAGATAAAAGGACAGTAATTAAAAAAGCGTAAATCTACATAGACTTACGCTTTTTTTTTGTACCTTTACGGTCAGAATAAAAAACAATTAAAATGCATTTTAAATGGAACTACACACCATCTACAACCGAACAGACAAATGCAGCTAAGGAATTAGGGGAGAAACTCAACATGAGCCCAACACTCGCATCATTACTGATACACCGTGGGATTACCACAGAGAGTGCGGCCAAAAGGTTTTTCCGGCCTCAGCTATCCGACCTCATTAATCCATTTCTTATGAAAGACATGGACATTGCAGTCGATAGGCTGAACGATGCCATGGGCAGAAAAGAGCGTATTATGGTCTATGGCGACTATGATGTTGACGGATGCACGGCTGTAGCATTGGTGTATAAATTTCTTCGGCAATTCTATTCCAACATTGACTATTATATCCCAGACCGATACGAAGAAGGATATGGAGTCAGCAAAAAGGCAATAGACCATGCAAAGGATACTGAGGTGAAGCTCATTATCATACTTGATTGTGGCATAAAGGCCAATGATGAAATCTCGTATGCCAAAGAGTTGGGCATTGATTTCATTATATGCGACCACCATGTGCCAGACGAGAAAATGCCTCCTGCAGTAGCAATCTTAAATCCCAAACGACCAGACGACACATATCCTTTCAAGAATCTGTGCGGTTGCGGCGTGGGATTCAAGTTCATGCAAGCCTTTGCGAAGAACAACAACATTCCATTCTCTCGTCTTATTCCCCTACTCGACTTTTGCGCAGTGAGCATTGCAGCCGACTTAGTACCTGTCGTTGAAGAAAACCGTATTCTTGCGTTTCACGGTCTCAAACAACTTAACCAGAACCCGAGTATTGGTCTAAAGGCCATCATTGACATCTGCGGACTGAACGGACGCGAGCTTTCGATGAGCGACATTATTTTCAAGATAGGACCACGCATCAATGCCAGCGGACGCATGGAGAACGGTCGTGAAAGCGTCAACCTGCTTGTCGAGCGCGATCTTCCCACTGCACTTCTCGAAGCCAAACACATTGACGAATACAACGAGAAACGGAAGGATGTTGACCGGCAGATGACCGATGAGGCGAACCAAATTGTTGAGCGATTGGAAAGTCAGAAACATCAGAACAGTATCGTGTTGTACGACGAACACTGGAAAAAAGGTATCATAGGAATTGTGGCCTCACGGCTCACGGAAATTTATTATCGCCCTACTATCGTCATCACTCAAGACGGAGAGTTGGCCACGGGGTCAGCTCGCAGTGTCGCAGGATTCGATATCTATTCTGCCATCAAGAGTTGCAGCGACTTGCTACTCAACTTTGGCGGACACACCTATGCTGCTGGATTGACACTTAAATGGAAGGACGTCAAGGAATTTCGCATCAGACTCCAGCAATACGTTGACGAACATATCCAGCCGGAACAGACAGAAGCAATTCTCAACATTGATGCGCTCATTGATTTCAAGGATATCACGAAGAAGCTCCACAACGACCTCAAGCGGTTTGCCCCTTTCGGCCCCGGAAACCAAAAGCCTCTCTTCTGCACGAAGAACGTCTTTGACTTTGGTACGAGTAAAGTTGTCGGACGCGAACAAGAGCATATCAAATTAGAACTCGTCGATTCCAAATCAAACAACGTAATGAACGGCATTGCATTTGGACAGAGCGATTCGGCACGTTATATCAAGTCAAAGCGCTCGTTCGACATTGCCTACACTATTGAAGACAACATTTTCAAGCGTGGAGCTGTCCAACTTCAGATTGAAGGCATTCGACCGTCTGAAGATGAATAGCCAAACTAGCCCTGACATTACAGCAACAAATGACATACAAGGAAATCCTTCATAAGTATTGGGGATATCCTGACTTCCGAGGCATCCAGAAAGAAGTGATTGAAAGCATCGGAGCAGGAAAGGATACTCTTGGACTGATGCCTACTGGCGGTGGAAAATCGATTACTTTCCAAGTGCCGGCTTTAAGTAAAGAAGGCGTCTGCATTGTCATAACTCCCCTTATATCCTTGATGAAGGACCAAGTGGACCACCTGAAGCATCAAGGCATCCGCTCGGCAGCCATCTACTCAGGAATGTCGCGCGATGAGATCGTCACCACATTAGAAAACTGCATCTTCGGAGGACTGAAACTCCTCTATGTCTCGCCTGAAAGACTATCATCAGAGCTTTTTCAAATCAAGCTAAAACACATGAAAGTGAGTTTCATCACAGTTGATGAAGCCCACTGCATCAGTCAATGGGGCTATGACTTCAGGCCCTCCTATCTCGAAATTGCAAACATCAGAAAACTAATTCCCGATGCCCCAATACTTGCGCTGACGGCAACGGCCACTCCAGAAGTCATCAAAGACATACAACTACGGCTGGCTTTCAAAGAAGAGAATGCCTTTACGATGAGCTTCGAGCGCAAAAATTTAGCATACGTATTGCGGCAGACCGAAAATAAAGTTGAAGAAACTGTACACATACTCCAAGCAGTAAACGGTGCGGCCATCGTCTATTGCAGGAGCCGGAAACGCACACAACAAATCGCCAACCTACTCTCAAAAGCCAATATATCAGCAACATGGTATCATGCGGGCTTAGAGCCCACCGTAAAAGAGCAGCGACAAAACGACTGGCAGAACGATAAAATCAGGGTGATGGTAGCTACCAATGCTTTCGGTATGGGTATAGACAAACCCGACGTCAGACTTGTCATCCATGCAGACTTCCCAAGTTCGCTTGAGGCCTACTTCCAAGAAGCAGGACGCGCCGGAAGAGATGGGAGAAAGTCGTATGCCATTCTTCTCCATACAAGAAATTACGATGAACGAAACCTCCAGAAAAGAATAGAAGACACATTCCCTCCAAAGGATTATATTCGATCAGTATATGACCACCTGGCCTACTTCTATCAACTGGGAGTCGGAAGCGGGCAAGATGTCACCTATGAGTTTCCAATTGACAAATTCTGCGTTACCTTCAAGCACTTTCCCATTCAGGTAAACGCCGCACTCCATCTCCTGAGCAGAGCGGGTTACATTGAATATGAGACTGATCCAGACATGAAAGCAAGGATTCATTTCCTTCTAAACCGTGACGACCTCTACAGACTCGACTCTCTTTCTAAAGACGAGAACGAAGTCATCACTGCCCTATTGCGGAACTACGGTGGATTGTTCTCAGACTATTGCTACATCGACGAGAGCTATGTAGCTCAGGAGGCAGGATTTGACCGCAACCAAACCTATCATATATTGCAAAATCTAAGCAAGAAACGAATACTCGACTTCATACCAAGAAAAAACATCCCGATCATCAGATATGCAAGGGACCGGGAAGATGGCGAGAATGTGGTACTTGGGAAAGAAGTATATGAGGCACGCAAGAAGAAATTTACCGAACGAATCACATCTGTCATCAAATATGCTGAAAACGATTATGTATGCCGAAGCCGGCAACTACTCAGATATTTCGGAGAAAGCAGGACAGAAGATTGTGGGCAGTGCGATGTGTGCCTTGCTCATAAACAAGAAGAACAAGGCGATACACAACAAGAAATCAGGGAAAAGATACTTAATTTGCTGGCTGACGGAGAAAGACACATGATTACTGAACTCAAGAACATCAGGACTGACCAACCGATTGACGATGATAAGATTGTTGGAAAAACACTGAAGACACTGTTAGATGAAGAGGAGGTCTATATGGATGGCAGCTACATTCAACTGAACGGCAAGGGAAACATTAACAACTGACAAGGAAATTCTCATCTAACGAGTTTATTCTCGCTGCAGTCATTCCCTTATTTCCAGGTAATCAGGCATTGGTTAGCATTACATGATAACCTCTTTCCTATATCTCGAGCCTCTTTGGAGAAGAGCATCTCAACTATTGTCGTACAAAAGATGACCTTTTGAGCTACAAAAGCTCACCTATTACGACGCAATAGCTCACCTTTTGCAATGAGAATCACATTCCATTGATTATCAACCTATTGCTAACAAGCTTTTGAAGCTGATTTGATTAGATGAGACACTCAAAATAAGAGCAAAGATTTACACAGGGAAAAAATCTCTAAAATAAGATTTTCGATCTGCAGACCTCCGACTCACCGTCGGAATTGCATTTTGTAATTCGCACACAGTACTCTTTCTGATCAGAGTTGGCCAGCTTCTCACGATAAAACTTCAATTGGTCACCTTGATGAGCCTCGGCAATATAAGCGATCTCAAACCGTCTGACGTGGTGCTTACGATACCATTCCACATCCCAGATATCCAGCACATGCTCAATATACTTGACTGAATTTATGTGCCCGTTGATATCTACGTCGCAATAATGCGTATCAATCGAAGCCACAAGAGGGGCGGTTGCTCCAATTTTTATCCTCGATGATTTTTCTATGGGGCACGGATAGTCAGTTTCTATATAATCCATTATTATGCCGTTGCTTACCTTCTGGATTTCTGTAGGTTGTCGCGACTCAGTATCTATCATCGCCCAGATGCTCTTACCGTAGCCAAACACACGTCCGTCGGCACCTACCACTTTGAAATTCCTACTGGTAAAGCTTCGGATAACACCATCAACCCAGGTCTCAACATTGAATTTATCATACATGGATGGTAATTCGTCCATTTCAATGACAAGACGACTCAACACCCATGTCCTATTGATGGAGTTAAGAAAGTGCATGCCATAACCACGATCACTACTGTGATAATCGGCGGCATTGAGCATGTGGTTCCCCAGGTGCCCTATAAACAAACGTTTTGAGAAATCGCAATGAAACGGTTCTGCTACGTAAGAATAACATCCAACATTGGGGAATTTTTTCATAATAAATAGTATATAATATTATTTGTAAGGAAAATAACAATTACAAAGGTACGAATTTTATAAGAAAAGAACGATGAAATAGCACGACTTTGAAATAATGACGTTTGCATTTTCCAACAATGGACGTAGAACAAGCTGAAGAAAGCATCATAATATTCAACTAACCTTACACTGGACAACCACAAGTAATTCAATAGGGCATAACATGAGACTAATACCATTCTTATAAAAAAGCCTCTGATGCTAATTGCACCAGAGGCGAAGTATAGTAATTTAATTTACTAGCTTTGGAAACTTGTCTTGTATTACTTTACGTAAACAACAGCCAAGCGGTTAGATGTTGTACCCTGTACACCCTTACCAGTAGCCTCGTCAACAACAACGCCACGGTTTGTAAGGTAATCAGCAACAACCTTAGCACGATTCTCAGACAATGTCTGGTTAAACTGTGGATTTCCTTCTGGAGATGCAGTACCAACAATCTGAACGTGACTGCCTTCCTTGATCTTATCAAGAGCGTTCTTAGCCTCGTTTGTCAAGTTGTATTTAGCCTGAGCGAATGTTACGAATACCAAGTCAGATACAGTGAGTTCCTTAACAGCTGGAACTTCCTTAATGACTTCCTTAGTGATAACCTCTGGCTTGCGGTTGCGAAGTTCGTTGATCTGTGCGTTCAAAGCATCAATTTCAGCCTGGTCGCGTGGAACAACGATAGTGAAGTTATGTGTATTGTTGGAATTCGCGAACTTGTAAATGAAACCTGCATTCAACTGAACCATTGAGTTATTGATGTTGTAAGCAGGCTGATCACCGTTTGTAGTTGTCTTGAAACCATACTGAGCACCTGAAGCAAGTGGTTTACCATCAGCCTCTGCGCGGTTACGGCTCTGACCAAGGAATGCGAAGTTGATTGATGGCTCGATGTAGAACTGCCACTCTTTTGCAGAACCAAAGTTGAATGTGAAGTCAAGAGCAGCCTTCGATGTCATGCGGTTGATTGGTTCCATGTTTTTCTTGTTGTTGAATACATGACCCCATCCGAGACCGTAGAGAGCACTTACTTCAAATACACGTGGCTCGCCCTTGTAACCACCAAACCAGTTGCTCAAATTAACTGTTCCCAACAACTGAGTGTTGATAGCACGAACTACAGTACCTGTAGAAGCCCAAGGCTTGTTTGAGAAATATGCATTACCTTCGATAGCCATACCGAAAACTGGAGTAAAGTAACGACCGATACGAAGTCCTGCATTAGGATTGAGATCGCTCAACCACTTATGACCAGTTGTCTTTGTTGCAACACCTCCATTAATGCCAATGTAGATGTTATCAAAGGTCTTGCTTTCTGACACAGTCTGTGCTGAGGCAGAAACTGCCAATGTAGCGGCAGCAAACAATAAAACTAACTTTTTCATGTCTCTCTGAATTAATTAATATTTAAATGAATTTCAATCTATTTACGAGTGCAAAGTAATAAAAAAATACTCACACCACCAAATAAATTTCACAAAAAGTGCAGTCAAATCATACAAAAAGAGCTTTTTTGAGCAATTTAAGATAAAAATAGCGAGAATAATCCCTATATAATAAAGTCTTAGAAGGTTTTATTAGTCCAAAATAGAAAAGGAGGACTCCATAGCATTCACTGCTTTGAATCCTCCAAAACAAATTAGAGAGTTATAAAAAATATATTAAATTATATCACACATTTCTCATACTTTTGTAATAATTTTTTGCCCTTCTTCAACGGCTTCCATGTTCAAGGGGATCATGTGATGATGACGTTCAGGAAGTGTTTTGTATAAGGCTTTGTTCAAGCCATCTGTACTAACAACAGAACAAACTTTCAGCAGACCACCCAACACAATCATATTGAAGACTTTTGCGTTTTTCATCTCTGCTGCCTTATCCATGGCATCAATGCGATAAACTTCGATATCCTTGCGCTGCGGTGGAGTCATAACGCCATATCCGTCATAGATAAGAATACCACCTGGCTTTACTTTGGGTTCAAACTTGTCTAATGAAGGCTGATTGAGCACAATAGCCACATCATACTTACTTAAAATAGGTGAGGATATACGGTCGTCGCTCACAATAACAGTGACATTGGCTGTTCCACCTCGCTGTTCAGGGCCATAAGCTGGCATCCAACTAACTTCCTTATTTTCCATGAGGCCTGAATAAGCCAGAATCTTACCCATAGAGAGTACCCCCTGACCACCAAAGCCACTAATAATAATTTCCTTTTTCATGTGTCAAATCATTTTTGATGACTAAATTTCGGTTGTATCCTTCAAGTCGCCCTTGACATACTGAGGGAACATATTCTCACGCATCCACTCATTTGCCTTTGGTGGAGTCAGCTTCCAACCGCTATTGCAAGTTGCAACAATTTCCACCAATGAGCTGCCCTTACCCTGCATACTTGCCTCGAAAGCCTTACGAATAGCCTTCTTAGCCTTAGTAATAGAAGCGACATTATCCACACTTTGGCGAGTCACGTAACAAGTTCCTTGCAAACGGCTTGCCAAGTCTGTCATATTGAGAGGGTAACCATGGATTTCAGGATCACGACCATAAGGACATGTTGCGGTCTTCTGACCTATCAAAGTCGTGGGTGCCATCTGTCCACCAGTCATACCATAAATAGCATTGTTGATGAAAATAATGGTGATATTCTCACCTCGGTTCAATGCATGGATGGTCTCGGCGGTACCAATACAAGCCAAGTCGCCATCACCCTGATAAGTGAATACAAGGCGATCGGGCCACAAACGCTTGATGCCTGTTGCAACCGCAGGTGCACGGCCATGAGCAGCCTCTTCCCAATCGATGTCAAGATATCGATAAGCAAAAACAGCACATCCCACAGGACATACTCCAACACTTTTTTCTTCCATCTCCATGTCAGCAATTACCTCTGCCACGAGCTTATGTACTACGCCATGTGAACAACCGGGACAATAATGCATTGTCGTGTCATTCATCAACTTTGGCTTTGAATACACCAGATTTTCTGGTGAAATTATATTGTTAGCCATAAGGCTTTCCTCCTTATTTATTAATCAGTTTTTCTTTTAATGCCTCCACTATCTCCTCTGGATCAGGAACGATACCTCCCAAACGTCCAAAGTGTTCTACTGGCAATGCACCGTTGATGGCCAAGCGAACGTCCTCAACCATCTGCCCTGCATTGATTTCACTTACAAGAATACCCTTCTTACCCCTAGCTTCTTCGCGCAATTGTGTGCTTGGGAATGGCCAAAGAGTAATCGGACGGAAAAGGCCAGCTTTGATTCCTTGTTCTCTTGCAAGCTCAACCGCCTTATCACCTATACGTGCAGCACTACCGAAACTTACAATAATGTATTCAGCATCTTCGCAATTGGTCATCTCATAGCGGACTTCCTTCTCACTGATTTCTTTGTATTTCTCCTGTAAATGGATGTTACGAGCCTCCATAACCTCAGGTTTCAACTCCAGGGATGTGATGATGTTTGGCGCGCGCTTGCCTGCTCGCCCAAAAGCAGCCCAAGGACATTCTTTCTTAATCTCCTCTTCTGTGCGGCGTGGCTTCATAGGCGGAAGAACAATCTTCTCCATCATCTGCCCGATGACACCATCTGAGAGAATCATTGTTGGATTTCGGTACTTGAATGCGAGTTCAAAAGCCAGATCAACAAAGTCAGCCATCTCCTGAACGGAGTTTGGTGCCAATACAATAACATAGTAGTCCCCGTTACCACCACCACGCGTTGCTTGGAAATAGTCACTTTGACTTGGTTGGATAGTTCCAAGACCAGGACCGCCTCTCTGAACGTTGATAAAGACCCCAGGAAGTTCTGCACCAGCCATATAGCTAATACCCTCCTGCATCAAAGCCACACCAGGTGAGGAAGAAGAGGTCAATACTCGCTTACCAGCTCCTGCACCACCATATATCATGTTGATAGAAGCGACCTCGCTCTCAGCCTGCAATACAACCATACCAGTTGTTTCCCAAGGCTTCAGCTGGGCCAGCGTTTCGATAATTTCACTTTGTGGAGTAATCGGATAGCCGAAATAGCCATCGGTTCCACAGCGGATGGCAGCGTGAGCAATCGCCTCGTTACCTTTCATCAATGTTACTTCCTGTTTTTCAGCCATGATTATTCCTCCACTTTTTTACGATAAACTGTAATACAGCCGTCAGGACACACAATTGCACATGAAACACATCCGATGCAAAGCTCTGCATTGGATGGTTCCACGTATGGGTAGCCATGGGCATTCACTTTTTTCTGAGCCAAAGAAATTACATTCTTTGGACATGCAACGACACACAATTGGCATCCTTTGCATCTGTCGGTATTAACGACAATAGCTCCCTTCATCTTGCTCATTGTTTTTGTTTTTAAGGATTATATGCGTCTTTATTATAGAAATTGAGGATGTCCTCTAACATCTTTTTAGCTTCTACAGCAGGTGAATCTGGATCGAGTTCTATTGCCTCCATGTAATTATTCATTGCAGTTGGGAAATCACCTTTCTTGCGATACTCGTTTCCAAGTTTTAAATATTCGTCTGCGGTCATAATGTTTTTGTTCGTGTAGGTTTATAGTGAGATTGCATCGATTCGGAAACAGAAATTCACCAAAATGCAATGCAATACCCACTTTACTTATAATACTCTTTCTTGCTTGCTGCAAGCGTATTCTTCATTAAAGAGCAGATGGTCATTGGGCCTACCCCTCCTGGAACAGGAGTTATGTAAGAGCATTTTGGCGCTACTTCATCGAACTTAACGTCACCACAAAGGCGGAATCCGCTCTTACGAGATGCGTCTGGCACGCGTGTCGTACCAACGTCAATGACAACAGCCCCCTCTTTCACCATGTCAGCAGTCAAGAATTCCGGTCTGCCAATGGCTGCTATGATAATGTCTGCCTCCAGGCATTCTTCCTTTAAAGTTTTTGAGTGGGAATGGCAAACCGTCACCGTCGAGTCGCCATAGTGCTTCTGCATCATCAGCTGAGCCATAGGTTTGCCCACGATATTACTCCTTCCAAGAATGACACATTTCTTTCCCGATGTAGGAATATTATAGTGCCTCAGCAATGTTAGCATACCCAATGGCGTTGCAGAGATGAAGCATGGCAATCCAATAGACATGCGTCCAACATTGATTGGATGAAAGCCATCAACATCCTTTCGATAATCTATGGCCATAATGATCTTCTGCTCGTCAATATGTTTTGGAAGTGGGAGTTGTACAATGAAGCCGTCAACATCCTCATCCTTATTTAATTTATCGACACAGGCCAGGAGTTCCTCTTCCGTCACATCCTCATCGAAGCGAATCAATGTAGATTTAAATCCACACTTTTCGCAAGCCAGCACCTTGTTCTTCATATAAGTCTCACTTCCTCCGTCATGACCAACAAGAATTGCTGCGAGATGTGGTTGTTTTCCACCAGCTGCCACTATTCTCTGTACCTCTTCCGAGATTTCACTTTTTATAGTCGTTGCGGTTGCTTTTCCGTCAATAAGCTGATATTCCATAATTTATCCAATGTTTTTAGATTAGTCTTTTACTATTTATAGTTTAGGTATATTCGGTAAATTCGGCATTCCCGCCATATCCTTCATGTTAGGCATATTTTTCATTCTGCCCATCATTCCGGCCATTTTCGAACCCGTCACCATTTTCATCATCTTGCGAGTCTGGTCGAATTGCTTGATGAGCCGGTTCACTTCCTGTATGTTTGTTCCCGACCCTTTGGCAATTCGCTGACGGCGGGAGTTGTTCAACAATTCGGGATTGGTACGTTCCTTCGGTGTCATACTCTGAATGATAGCCTCAATGCCCTTGAACGCATTATCATCGATATCGACATCACGAATGGCCTTGCCCACTCCAGGAATCATTGAGGCAAGGTCTTTCAGATTACCCATCTTCTTTATTTGTTGAATTTGGTTGTAGAAGTCGTTGAAGTCAAACTTGTTCTTCTGAATCTTCTTTTGAAGTTTCCTGGCCTCTTCCTCGTCGAACTGCTCCTGAGCTCGCTCAACAAGGGAGACAACGTCGCCCATTCCCAATATACGATCTGCCATACGTGATGGATGAAAAGCGTCAATAGCCTCCATCTTCTCACCAGTACCAATGAATTTAATTGGTTTCGTGACGACAGTGCGGATTGATAGAGCCGCACCGCCTCGCGTATCACCATCCAATTTTGTCAGAACGACACCGTCAAAATCCAAACGGTCGTTGAATTCCTTTGCCGTATTCACGGCATCCTGACCAGTCATTGAATCGACGACGAACAAGACCTCATCAGGATTGATGTGATTCTTCAGGCTCTCAATTTCGTTCATCATCTCCTCGTCAACAGCCAATCGGCCTGCCGTATCTACGATTACAACGTCATTGCCCTTTGCCTTCGCCTCTTTTATGGCATTGTCGGCTATCTCATTCACCTGTTTGCTCTCAGGCTCGCTATAGACGGGCACACCTATCTGTTCTCCGACTACTCTCAACTGCTCGATGGCAGCAGGACGATAAACATCACAGGCAACAAGCAGTGGATTCTTATGTTCTTTTGTCTTTAGAAAATTCGCTAATTTACCTGAAAAGGTAGTCTTACCTGAACCTTGCAGACCGCTCATCAAGATGACGGCAGGCTTTTTCTCAAGTTTCAGATCTACAGACTCACCACCCATGAGCTCGGCCAACTCATCGTGGACTATCTTCACCATCAACTGTCCTGGCTTAATAGCCGTAAGTACGTTCATACCCAAGGCTTTCTGCTTTACGGTATCAGTGAAAGATTTCGCTACTTTATAATTAACATCGGCATCTAACAGTGCTCTGCGGACATCTTTTAATGTCTCTGCTACATTTATTTCAGTTATCTTGCCCTCACCCTTAAGAATCTTAAAGGACCGGTCAAGACGATCGCTTAAATTTTCAAACATTATCTATTAATATACTTTTATTGAAATATATGCAAAGATAACAAATAAGGTAAATAAATACGAAAGAAAAAGATTTTTTTTGCAAAAAAAAATCTTTTTCACGCTTACAGTTTCTTTGATAAAACATCTACTCGGCTAAAAAATATGAAAAAACTTTGCTTGTTCAGAAATAATATTTAAATTCGCATCCATTATAAATAAGTATTATTGAATAATTTAAGGAGTTAACTTAAGGGGAAGTAAAGCAATGGAATATTTTATCAGCATTAACAATGAGAAGCATGGACCCTATAACCTGAAGGAACTTGCAGAGAGGGGGCTTGAAGCCACTTCACTGGTGATGACGACTGATGGCACCAACTGGACACCAGCATGGCAAATCGATGAGCTTCGCCCGATTCTGATAAATGGGAAAGAATCAGTATATTCATCAACGGCAACCGAGGCTAACAACAAGGAGGAAGAGCCAGTGGTTGGACAGCCTGCCGAGGAGATACCCTACGTTCAGGCAAGTCCCATGCCACAGACCAATAACGTTGTCCAACCGACAAAAAGGAAAAGCCATGCAGGATGTCTCATAAGTGGATTTGTGATGTTTGCGGCCATCATCGCCTTGCTCATCTTCACCTGTCCCAACGCACAGGATCACAAAGAGGCATTGTCGGATGTGGTGACAGCCACCGTCAACGACGCAGTGCAAGAGACAAGCTCCAGCATGGAGGACGATTTTCTGGCAAAGGCTTTCAATGCCATCAGCAAGGCTTTCACCGGCAGAGTGGTTAAGGAAGCGATTGACAATCTTATCACGGTTGACAACTACTTTGTCTGCTCAATTGGCAAAGTGAATTACGACAACAAGGAGCACATCGTTTCAGTGGGATTGCTGAAGCATATCTTCACAGTTGACAAGGATGAGCTAAAGACCGCAGCTGAGATGTATTACAAGGATGCTGAAGTAAAAGTGGAACAAGACTTGCAGAAAAAGGTAGAACAGGCATTGAGGAACAATGTGATTGACCCTGCGGCTAAAGCTATCACGGATATGATTGGCACTGCTTTTGGTGGACTGCTTGACGAGCTTGGTATCTCGCCTGACAATAATGGTTCTGGCGTGGAGGATGCCATGCCCGCAGACTCCATCTAAATGGTATCAGAAGGAAGTTTTCGTCCTCATCAATATTTCATAAGAGTTTACTCCTACTATAAGGGTACTCTTGAAAAAAGGAGTGTAGGGCTTCTTTCATCCTATCATTGACAGAACGAAAACCGCATATTGTGTTACCAATTAAATACCACAATGACAGCCATAAGCCATTCTTTACTTTCTTTTTGCATAAGAAAAGCTTTACTGATCAATTTTATTTTAATCTTTAGGTTGCAAAGGCAACGAAAAGCCCCTATCCACACTACACTTTAAATGGATGAATTATCAGTTGCAGCTGATAAGAGAAATGTGCAAGTGGCTTAAGTGTTCGGAATATTCCGTAACTGCGGGTTTGAAAGTAAAAATAGTTCTTAGAATTTGCGTCCGCAACATTCTGATAATCAGTGCAAAAACCTTCCTTTCGAGATAGGTGAGCTATGACCTCTCAAAAGCTAAGCGTTCGCATGGCTAAAGGTGAGCTTTCACCTCCCGAAACCTTACTTCCAGGATTTAGAAGTGAGACCGCCCGCAAGTGGCGGGCTGGATAGTTCCAAACCGTATCAGTCATGGGGATAAGCAGCGATGAACACATCTTTTTCTCTTAACACATCTACTTTTTCTATGAGTTGGGCGAGTGATATGTCTCCCACCACATATTTATAATTCGCCGAGAGATAACGCTCGCTGGTGCTCTCGAAATCCAACAGCGACTGATCCTCTTCGTTGGTAAAACGGAAATAAATGCGAAAAGTTATGTCGGTGGTATAGTGCGGGTGTTGGCGGCTGTTCAGCTTTTTATATTCGTACTTGTAATCATACAATTGGGCGGTGATATCGCTCAGCACCGCTGATCCCGTTGGATGCCCTCCGGCCCCTTGTCCGAACATGAACTGCTTGTAATAGAACAGGCCTTTTATCACGACACCGTTAAATTCGTCCTCTACACTATAAATGTATTTCTGTCGGGAGATCAGCTGCGGCATTACTGAGAGTACGAGTTTGTCGTCCATTTTCTCCGCACTCCCCACTAATTTGATTCTCCTGCCTTTCTCGTTAGCAAACTGGATGTCGTAGCTGTTCATGTGGCCGATACCCACGTTCAGTACATCCTTCGGTGGAACATACACTCCGAATGCATGAACGGTGATAATGATGAGCTTGAAAAGCGAGTCCCATCCCTCAATATCAAAAGTGGGATTGCTTTCGGCAAAGCCCAGTTCCTGTGCCAGCCGCAGAGAGTCGTCGTAGTTCATTCCCTCGTTGAAAATCTTGGATAAGATGAAGTTGGATGAGCCGTTAAGAATTCCCTTGATGGAGATGAGCAGGTCGTTGTCATAGTATTCCTCTAAGTTTCTAATGACGGGAATACTACCGCAAGCCGATGCATCGTACAATAAAGGTGTGTTGTATTGCTCTTGCAGCTTTATCAGCTCCATGATGTGGTATGCCAGCATCCGTTTGTTGCCACTTACCACTGGTAGGCCTGCAACAAGCGCACGCTTGACAATTTTGTAAGCAGCTTCAGCATCGTTGATGAGCTCCACGATGAAATTGATGTCCTTATTGTTAAAAATATCGTCGGCACGATTGGTGAACGGAATGTCGGCATCGCGCTTTTTGGTGATGTCCTCCACGCAAACGCTGACAATTTTCACGTTCTGCGGCTGTATGCGCTGCAGCACATCATAAAGTCCTTTGCCCACTGTACCAAAGCCAAAAAGTCCTATATTGATTTTTTTCTGTTTCATAATTGTTCTATTTATTAAGGAAAGATTGGATAATACGGTCTAACTTGTCACTCTCCACCAAGAAACCATCGTGTCCGAAGGAAGAGTCTATCACCTCGTACTCAACATTAGGAATATTTTCCACCATCACCAAATGGCTTTCTGGAGGGAAAAGAATGTCGGACGATATAGCCACGACGAGGCATTTTGCCCGAATGGTTGCCAGAGCCTTCTCTATTCCGCCCCGACCTCGTCCCACGTGATGTGATTCCATTGCCTGCGTTATTCTGAAATATGAGTAGGCATTGAACCGGTTTTTCAACTTCTCTCCCTGGTGTTGTTGGTAAGAATGTACGCGTCGTCGGAAAAGCTCGCCGTCGGAAAAGCTATCGGTCTGGGTGAGGTTGTAGGCAGCCTCGCCTCTATAGCTGAGCATGGCAATACTTCTTGCCACTGCCAATCCTTCTGCACCTGCTGTGGGCGAGGGCATTCCAAACGTCTTATCTGCCTTGATAGCCATACGCTGCGACTCATTGAAGGCCGATACCCACGGTGAAACGCACTCGGCAGTGGCGATGAGGGCGGCATGGCGTGCAAAGGTGGGGTCAATGACGCACCATTCGATACACTGAAATCCCCCGATGCTGCTACCGACAAGCAGTTCCACTTGGCTGATGCCGAGATGCGCCGCCAACAAGCGGTGTGCCTGTACCATATCACGAATGGTGAATGGTGGGAAATCGTTGTACCAAGGGTTTCCCGTCTGTGGGTTAATGTGGAGCGGTCCCGTAGTTCCATAATGCGATCCGAGGAAGTTGGCACAGACGATGAAATACTTCTCTGGATCGAGGAAGCGCCCCCTCTCCACCGTATGTGGCCACCAGTCCGCCACATCTGAATTGGCGGTGAGAGCATGGCACACCCACACCACATTGTCAGCATTGGCATTCAGCGTGCCATAGGTGTCGTAGGCAATTGTCAGGCTGGGCAGCGATGCTCCGCTTTCCAACTCAAAAGGATGTTCGTAATGATATTCCTTCATCTCTCTGTCTTTTTAAACGCCTGCTCAAAATCGCTTATAATATCTTCCACATCTTCTAGTCCGAGCGAAATTCTCAGCAAGGTCGGAGTAACTCCTGCCGCTTTCAAGTCCGCATCGCTCAACTGCTTGTGGGTAGTGGATGCCGGGTGGGTGACCACGGTGATGGAGTCGCCTATCATCACCATGTTGGCGCAAAGCTGTAGAGCCTCAACAAACCTCACCGTACTCTCCACATCGCCCTTCAGCTCAATATTGAGCACTCCTGAAGCCCCATGCTTGAAATATTTACGGGCATTGGCATAGTTTCGGTGATTTTCAAATCCCACATAACTCACCTTCTTTATAAACGGGCTTGTGCGACAGTATTCCGCCAAACGGCGCGTAGCGGCCACCTGATGCTCAATGCGGAGCGAGAGAGTTTCCAAACCAATGAGATGAAGATACGTGTCGAAGGGGGAGGGACTACATCCCAAGTCGCGCAAACCATCTACCCTCGCCTTGACAATAAATGCCGAAGGACCAAAAGCTTCCCAAAGGTTTAATCCGTGGTAACCTTCCGACGGACCATCTATCTGTGGGTACTTGCCGTTGCCCCAGTTGTAGTTTCCACCATCTACTATCACTCCACCAATGGCCGTGCCATGACCGTTTATCCATTTGGTTGCCGATTCCAATACGATATTCGCTCCCCAATCAAACGGGTTGCACAAATATCCGCATCCGCCAAAGGTATTGTCAACGACGAGTGGTAAGTCATAATGCTTGGCAATCTTACTGATTCCTTCTATATCTACAACATCGCACGTTGGGTTTCCCATGCTCTCAAGATAAATCAACTTGGTGTTCTGGTCGATCAATTTCTCTATTGATTCGTTGCTGTCGTCTTCAGCTATTCTGCACTCAATGCCGAGGTTTCGCAATGTGATTCTAAACGAGTTGTATGTTCCGCCATAAAGATAGGGCGAAGCCACGATGTTGTCGCCCCTGCTTGCCAAGGATGTGACAATCACCGTAATGGCAGCCATCCCCGACGACACAGCCAATGCCCCCACCCCTCCATAAAGGGATGCTACGCGATTTTCAAAATCGGTATTCGTGGGATTGTTCAATCGGGTATAGATGTTCCCAGCCTCACTCAGGCTGAAAAGGTTGGCAGCGGTTTCGCACGACTTGAAATGGAAAGCTGCTGTAGGGTGGATGGCGATACCCCTTGCGCAAGTTTCATCAATGTGATAGCCACCATGGATTTGTCTTGTGGCAAAATGAAGTTTGTTTGTATTATTTGTCATAATGGTTCGTTATTGGATGTGGCGCATGACTGCGTCGCATATAGTATATTGTTTGGATTTCTTCTAAAATGACCTATGGTGTCGGTACGCGCTATGGAAAATAGCATGGGACAGACTTACCTATGGGGAAATACTCCAAATAAGAAGCTTGTCAGAGCCAAATCGAAGAAATAATTGAATGAAAAAAAATAAATGATATGGAAGGATTTTAGTGCATTCTTTTATGCACAAGGCAACACGCAGTCACCTGTAGAATCTACAAGTGCCTACCGGCACATTCGCATCATGAATGTTGAACAAAGAACGATATTTTTACTAAATGTTCTCAATATTCTGGTTGCTTAACGGTGGCAAAGGTACGGATATTTTTTCAAATAACAAGAAAAAGCAACAGTTTTTGCAGAAATTTGTAGCGTTGAGAGAAATTATCCCCGATAAAATGCGTGAAAATCAGATTCTACCTATTTATATATAGTCGTTTCATTATGGGAAGCAGCGGGTTGAAAACGGGATAAAATTTATTGACTTGCCAAATAAATTTACTAAAAAAGCAAAAATGGACGGTTCAGCTTTATACCGCGAATTCAAATTCTAACATCCAGCACCAACGGCAGATGGTCGCTGTAGCCCTTGTTGTAGCGCATACCGTTGTAGAACCTTCGGGGCTTCACACCGCCGTACTTCTCATCTTGTTCGATGAGAAAGTCTGCATCGTTGATACGGCAACGCAACACCTTTTTCAACAAGTTTTCGCTCAATAATATTTGGTCCAGACTCCCCCACTCTCCCCGATAGCGGTAAGTGGCTTTGGCCCCGTTTCGTCCTTTCGCCATAGCGGAGACATTGAACAGTCCGTGCGCATAGATTTTCCTCAAGGAAGCATCGTCGGCATAATCGTTGAAATCGCCCATCACGATGATTTTCGCCATCGGACAGCATTGGCGAAGAGAGTCGATAGAAGTGCATAATCGCTCGGCAACATGCATTCTGAAAGGGCGTGATGCCATTTCACCACCCGAACGGCTCGGCGCATGCACAAGGAAGATATGCAGCGTGTCACCGTTCATCACTTCACCAGCCACATGGAGGATATCTCTCGTGGGCTTCATTTCCTTGATTGGTATTACCTTGATGGTGTCGGCATGGATAAAACGGAAGGAAAAAGGCGAATAGAGCAAAGCCACATCTATTCCGCGCTCATCTGACGAGCTTGTCATAACATATTGATAGCGTGCTTTGCGTAGCAGCGAACGTTCCGTCAGATATATCATCGTGCTGTCGTTCTCCACCTCGCACAATCCTATCAGGTCAGGAAGATGCCATCTGTCAGTATCCTCGCCACAGGAAATCAGTCCCTGCCCCACTTTATTCAGTTTTTCCCAATATTTCGTGCGTGTCCAATGGCGTGGAGAGTCAGGCAAGAATTCCCCGTCGTTCTTCAACGAATCGTGCCGAGCATCAAAGAGATTCTCCACGTTCCACTCCACAATTCGCAACTGTTCCTGAGCGCAAAGGCCGAGAGGCAGAAAGATGAGAAAAAGAAGAAGTAGGTCTTTCATTATTATTCAATTACAAGGACAGACTGTTGAAGGTGGAAGTTACTCAGTTTGATTCAAATTTTGGACACAGAACACTTTTTCCTGGCTACTTCTTCCTCCACAAACAAATAAACAAGAGAAGTGCAACAAGAAAGTTTACCAGAATGATTATCCCCAGTTCGTCAATTCTCTCCAAAGCATATTGGCGCATATTACTAACCGTGAGTCGATAACCTTTTATCGTCGCTACTCCAATCCTTGCCCATGTCAAGACAAAATAATCATACAGGGCCAATGCCATAAGCACGATAGCTCCAATAATTTTCTGCCATCTTTTCATGTTTCTGTTTCCCTTTTTTATTAAACTTTGATGGATAATAGCTTGCCTCTCATGAATGTTAAAGCACCGTCCTCCCAAACCCTACTGATTAACTATAATCAGCTGTTGGCGAATACTTTCCTCGTGGATTATCTCAAAGAGATGGGCTGTGAAATCCGGATCCATGCCACAAAGGCTGGCCTGTGTTCCGAATTTCTTCAAAATTTCATTATAGCGGGCCGACTGGAGCACTGTCATGTTATGGTCTTTCTTGTAACGCCCTATTTCCCGACATAGTAGAAACCGTTGGGCTAACATATCAATAATACTGTTGTCCATTTCGTCAATCTGCGAACGCAGCTGGTGTAGTTCTTCGCTCGTTGTATGCTTGTCGCGAATCACAAGCAACGATAGAATCTCATCGAGAAAGTCAGGTGTCACCTGTTGACGGGCATCGCTCCAAGCCTCATCAGGCTTGCAATGGCTCTCAACTATCAGACCATCGAAGCCCAAATCCAATCCCTGCTGGCAAAGGGGAGCTATCAAATCGCGGCGTCCTCCTATATGACTGGGGTCACAGATGATGGGCAAATCTGGGATTCTACGGCGCAATTCTATGGGTATCTGCCACATGGGAAGATTGCGATAAATCTTCTTTTCGTAGCTCGAAAATCCTCGATGAATGGCTCCCAGCCGCTTGATGCCAGCTTGATTGAGACGCTGCAAGGCTCCTATCCACAGTTCCAAGTCGGGATTAACGGGATTTTTGACAAGTACAGGTAAATCAAGGTCTTTCAAGGAGTCGGCCAATGCCTGCATGGCAAACGGGTTTGCTGAGGTTCTCGCACCCACCCAAAGGATATCCATCCCATATTTCAAAGCCAACTCTACATGTTCGGGAGTCGCCACCTCAGTGGAGATGAGCATGCCTGTCTCCACTTTGACTCGGTTCATCCACGGCAGTGCTTTCTCTCCGTGACCTTCAAAACCTCCAGGCTTAGTGCGCGGTTTCCAAACTCCGGCACGGAACATACGGCATCCCTTTGCTGCCAGTTGTCGGGCAGTATCCATCACCTGCGATTCGCTTTCTGCAGAACAAGGTCCCGCAATAATCAGTGGATGATTCTCCTCACAAGGAAGTCCTAAAGGCTGTAAGTCTAATTTCATATCCATAGCATCAGTCGGGAAAGGCAGCGATTCGCTTCTGCCAACAGAGCGCTGTCGAAGCCTAACTCCCAACAACAAAGTCAACTATCAAAATCCATACGGGTTCATATCCTTATACTTATCGTTGATTTTCTGCTCAATATCCTCCGATGGATTGCCACCTTCGGCTTCTTTTAAAGGAGACAACTCAGCTGCCTTGGCCACATCTTCTTCGGCCTTTCCAGCCTCCCCCATCTCCGCATACACCTCGCCACGTTCCTTATAGGCAACGGCCGAGAACGGATCGGCTTCTATCACCTTAGTGAAGTACTCCAAAGCCTTTTCGTTCGTCTTGCGGGCACGTTCGATACGAGCCTTCAGCAGCAACACATCCTCGTTGTTATCAGTGTGTTCGATGAGCCACAAAGCATCCTCATCAGCCTCATCGAGTTTTTCCATACGGAGAAGCGTTTCGCCCCGCAGCAGATAGGCGTCACCATACTTGTCGTTCAGCGAGATTGCCTTTGTCGTCAGGGCAACTGTATTCACATCGTCACCCTGTCCTTTACTAGCCTGCGCATAGAGATAGTTCACCTCGGCATTGTCTTTATCAATCATCAACGCCTTCTCACATGCCAAACCCATCATGCCGTAGTTCTCCATCATATAGGCAATGTTGGCCATACGAATAAGCACCTTGATATTGTCGGGCTGAGCCTCGTTGAGCAACAGCAGTTCCTCATAGGCATCGTTGAGTTGGTTTGTTGTGGCATAGGTGATGGAAAGATGATCGTGGATTTCCAAATCGTCCTGTATCTCTAACGCATGCTTGAAACATCTGATGGCATAATCATACTGTCCGGTTTTCATCGCACGGACTCCATCATACTTCAACACCTCGAAATCCTTTGCGTCGTTCTGTACTTTCGCCTCTTCTTTTGTCTCTTCCTTGCCCCCGAAGAGTTTCTGAAAAAAGTTCATGTGCTTAATTATTAATATTAAACGAAGGGATGAATGAAAAACTTCAACCCATTCCTAATTTACAATATGCAAACTTACATATTTTTTTCGATATATCAATCGATTTTCAACACTTTCAACGTGTATTTATACTGACACACTGCGACAGTGCGATACAAGGCAAAATTATCCAAAGCATGAGTTCTGAATTGTAAATCTGCGGATTCTTACTATAAAGTATGTAACGATGCGACAACATCCATCAATAAGCATTGGCTGTTATACTTGCAGGGTATTGAAAGCCCCTGTCCGAAGGTGATAATCCTCTTGCGGACAAGGGTGGTGATTCAGCCTTTGTATTCTTCTCCTTTTAGGAAGATGCGGCGGATAATGGGGGTGGTATAGGCGTAGGGTATGAAGTCGATGGAGGGGATTGGGTCGGTGATGTAGAAGTTGGCGACTTTGCCCTTTGTTATCGATCCATATTCTTCGCTTATTCCCATTGCACAGGCGGAATTCAATGTTGTTGCATTAATAGCCTCTGCTGGCATGAGACGCATCTTGATACAAGCCAATGAAACGGCAAACTTCATATCGCCCGATGGCGTAGAACCGGGATTGTAGTCGGAAGCTATCGCCAATGGCAATCCGGCTTCTATCATTTTTCTGCCAGGTGCGAATGGCATGTTCAGGAAGAACGAAGTGCCGGGCAATGCCGTGGGAATGGTTTCTGAATTCTTGAGCAACTCAATGTCGCGGTTGTCCATGGCTTCGAGATGATCCACTGACAAGGCATTACAATCCACAGCAACTTCCACTCCGCCCGAGACGGCAAGTTCCTCGCCATGAATTTTTCCTCGCAGCCCATACTTCGCTCCTGCCTGTAGCAGTCGGCGCGTCTCATCGGGAGTAAAGAAGCCCTCATCGCAGAAGACGTCAATGAAGTCGGCAAGATGTTCCTTTGCCACTGCCGGCAACATATCGCTGATGATGTGATCTACATATTCTGATTGGCGTCCGGTATAGGCTCTTCCCACAGCATGTGCACCAAGGAAGTTAGCCACTACTTTTATCGGAGCAGTCTGTTTGATGTGGCGGATTACGCGCAACATCTTCAATTCATCTTCCAGCGTCAGTCCATAGCCACTTTTAATTTCCATGGCTCCAGTGCCTTTCTTAATCACCTCGTCCACACGCTGCATTGCCTGCTTGTAAAGCTCTTCTTCGGAAAGCTCATGCAACCGGTCGGCAGAATTGAGAATACCGCCCCCACGTTTGGCAATTTCAGCATAGCTAAGTCCGCGGATCTTATCCACGAACTCACCCTCGCGACTGCCTGCGTAAACCACATGAGTATGGGAATCGCAGAACGATGGCAACACGGCGCCACCTTCTGCATCGACCACCAACACGTCGCGTCCTATCTGAGGTATATCCACACGTGGACCGTAATCAACAATACGTCCGTTTTCCACATATAGAAAAGCATGCTCGATGGTATTGAGTTTCAACATTTCCTCACCTTTCAGACAGCGTTTTCCCTCGTGTCCCACGCCGGCAAGAATACCTATGTTCGTTACTAATACTTTCATAATCCGGTAATTCAATAAAAAAGCCTTATTCCCATTTTCCCTCACAAGAGAGGAAAAGAAGGGAATGAGGCTTAGAGATTAATATAAGTTGTTTACTTTCTCAAGAAATCCACTGATTTGGCAATGTGAGGAGCCATAAACTGGTCGTTCTCAACGAAAGGCACTTCCTTGCGATAAGCCTCGAAGATGGCTTCTATAGCAGGTGATGACTTCAGCGGACGACGGAACTCAAGTGCTTGTGCTGCGTTGAAAAGCTCGATGGCGAGTACACGTTCAGTGTTCAATACGACTTGATAGAGTTTCGTGGCTGCATTGGCGCCCATGCTGACATGGTCTTCTTGACCTTGTGAGGATGGAATGCTGTCGGCGGAAGCCGGAGTACAATACATCTTGCTCTGACTCACGATGGAAGCTGCTGTGTACTGTGGAATCATGAAACCACTGTTTACACCCGGTTTGGCAACCAAGAAGCTCGGAAGGTCGCGCGTTCCGGAAACAAGTTTGTAAATTCTTCGTTCCGAGATATTGCTCAATTCGCAAAGGGCAATGGCTAAGAAGTCCATCGGCTGTGCGATAGGTTCGCCATGGAAGTTGCCTGCGGAGATGACCAAATCTTCATCCGGGCATACGGTGGGATTATCGGTAGCTGCATTCACTTCGATGTCGATGACCGACTTCACATAGCGGATGGTGTCTTTGGACGCACCGTGAACTTGTGGCATACAACGGAAAGAATATGGATCTTGCACGTTTACTTTCGGTTGCTTGATGAGTTCGCTTCCCTCGAGCAACTCGCGAATGTGCTTGGCTGTCTCTATCTGTCCCTGATGTGGGCGAACGGCATGAACAGCGTGTGTGAACGGTTCGATACGTCCGTCGTAAGCTTCGAGCGACATTGTTCCAATCTTGTCAGCCCAGTCACTCAGACGTTGTGCCTGAAGCAGACACCAAACGGCAAAGGCATTCATATTCTGCGTTCCGTTGAGCAGTGCCAAGCCTTCTTTAGATACGAGCTGGATGGGTTTCCAATTCAGTTTCTCCAACATTTCCTCACCGGTGATGACTTCACCCTTGTATTCTACTTTTCCAATACCAAGCAATGGTAGGCAGAGGTGTGCCAATGGAACGAGGTCGCCGGAAGCGCCGAGTGAGCCCTGCATGTAAACCACCGGATAGATGTCGTTGTTGAAGAAGTCGATAAGGCGCTCAACAGTCTCTACCTGACAGCCGGAATAACCATAGCTGAGCGATTGAACTTTAAGCAGCAACATGATCTTCACGATGTCATTGGGCACACGTTCGCCCACACCGCAAGCGTGCGACATCATCAGGTTCTTCTGCAAATCAGCCAAACGTTGTTTGTCGATGGATATCTTGCACAATGAACCAAAACCGGTTGTTACACCGTAAATAGGTTTGTCGGATGTTTCTATTTTCTTGTCAAGGTATTCGCGACAACGAATGATGCGCTGACGAGCGTCAGCTGACAATTCCAGTTTGATGCCTTTTTCTATTATCTCACCTATTCTCTCAACAGAGAGGTGTTCCGCACTTATTTTATGTGTCATTTTCTTTTGTTTTTATTGTTCTTCGCAAGGGATAAGAAAGCAATAACCGAGCCTGTACTTTTGCCTGTCGAGTCGTTCTATTTAATCGACCGTTGCCGTTCTACTTAATCGACCTTAGTCGTTCTATTTAATCGACCTTGGTCGTTCTATTTAATCGACTGTAGGGGTTATATTTAACGACTATTCGAGGTATCGGCATTGCTTTCTTGTCTGCGTGTTTATAATCTATTAAAAAGCTTTATCTATCACGTCGTCGTCCACAAAGTTCGGAAGCGTAACGTTCAAGCCCGGCGTGCGTTCCATCTCGCGTTTGATGGCATCGATGGAACCCTTGTTGCGAGCCCAGCTGCGACGTGTGATACCGTTGTTTACGTCCCAAAGGAGCATTTCGCGGATGTGGCGTTCTGAATCCTCGCCACCATCGATGACCATACCGAAGCCACCGTTCATCACTTCACCCCAACCTACGCCGCCACCGTTGTGGATGGATACCCATGTGGCACCACGGAAAGCATCGCCAATAACGTTCTGCACTGCCATATCGGCACAGAACTGTGAGCCATCATAGATATTGGAGGTCTCGCGGAAAGGAGAGTCGGTACCGGAAACATCGTGGTGGTCGCGACCCAATACAACGGGACGACTGATTTCACCCTTCTTTATGGCTTCGTTGAATGCCAAGGCTATCTTCGTTCTGCCCTCGCAGTCAGCGTAAAGAATACGAGCTTGTGAGCCGACAACAAGTTTGTTCTTCCCTGCCTCCTTTATCCAGTGGATGTTATCATCCAATTGACCAATGATGTCGGGAGTGACAGTCTTGCGCATTTCCTCCAACACTTCTGTGGCAATGCGGTCGGTAACTTCCAAATCCTTCGGGTCGCCAGACGAACAAACCCAGCGGAAAGGTCCAAAGCCATAATCGAAGAACATCGGACCCATGATATCCTGAACGTATGAAGGGTAACGGAACTTACCATCCTTGTCCATGATATCTGCGCCGGCGCGACTCGACTCCAAGAGGAAAGCGTTGCCGTAATCAAAGAAGTACATGCCGTTGGCAGTTAGTTTATTGATAGCTGCCACCTGACGACGCAACGACTCCTGCACCTTCTCTTTGAATTTTTCAGGTTCTTCTGCCATCATGCGTTTGCTTTCCTCAAAAGATATACCCACTGGATAGTAACCGCCTGCCCAAGGATTGTGGAGCGATGTCTGGTCGGAACCGAGATCCACACGGATGTTCTCTTCTGCCAAACGCTCCCAAAGGTCAACCACGTTACCAACGTATGCCAAAGAAACGACGCGTTTTTCCTCTACCGCCTTTCGGATTGCCGGTATCAACTCGTCAAGGTTCTCGTGCAGCTCGTCCACCCAACCTTGTTCATAACGTTTACGAGCTGCCAACGGATTGATTTCCGCCGTTACGCTCACCACACCGGCAATGTTGCCTGCCTTCGGCTGAGCTCCCGACATTCCACCCAATCCGGCGGTAACAAAGAGCTTCATGTTGTCGCCACCCACTTTGCGAGCGGCATTCAGCACGGTGATGGTAGTACCGTGAACGATGCCTTGCGGACCGATATACATATACGAGCCGGCTGTCATCTGACCATATTGGCTAACACCCAAAGCATTGTCGCGTTCCCAGTCGTCTTGTTTTGAATAATTGGGAATTACCATACCATTGGTAACCACTACGCGAGGTGCATTCTTATGTGATGGGAAAAGTCCGAGAGGATGTCCGGAGTACATTACAAGTGTCTGCTCATCGGTCATCTCACTCAAATATTTCATGACGAGACGATACTGTGCCCAGTTCTGGAACACTGCTCCATTGCCACCGTATGTGATCAATTCGTGTGGATGTTGAGCCACAGCCTTGTCGAGGTTGTTCTGAATCATCATCATGATGGCAGCAGCCTGCTCCGATTTGTGAGGATACTCATCAATAGGACGAGCATACATGTCGTAAGTCGGACGGAAACGATACATATAAATTCGTCCGTATTTATGCAATTCTTCAGCAAATTCAGGCGCCAACGTAGCATGGAACTTCTTCGGAAAATAACGCAAAGCATTGCGAAGAGCAAGTTTCTTTTCCTCAGAAGTAAGAATGTCCTTACGCTTCGGAGCGTGATTTATCGTTGTGTCGTAAGCCTGTGGTTCCGGTAGTGTGTCGGGAATACCAGCACGGATATCAGCAATAAACTGTTCTTTTGTCATTGTTCTATAGTCTTTATGTTAATTACAATTTTTCTTCTACAATCTTCATGATTTCAGCCTCTTGTTCGTTGGCTTTCTTAATCAGTTCGTTGGCCTCCCCAACGAGTTTGTCCGCAGTGGCACGATCTTTCAATCCGGCAGCATTGATCTTAACGTTCAATCCTGCACCCAAGACAGCTGCACGAGCTGCTAAAACACCCACACCGGCATCAGAGACACTGTTGGGATTGCCTTCTTCGGCCATGGCTTTGCATATCTTGAACACCTTATAAGAAGCCTTCATGGTGTGCAAAGGAACTTCCGTGGCGAACAACGTGGCAGCCTGAATGGCAGCAGAGCGAGCCGCTTTCTCTTCATCGGTTCCCTTTGGCAGTCCGAATGCCTCCATGATGCGATTAAATGCTTCTGTATCTTCATCAACAAGCATCATCAGTTCGGCTTGAACCATCTGCCCTTTATCTGCCCAATTACTGAACTCTTCCCAACGTGCATCCCAACCTGCCTTGTGGCTGGAAAGGTTTGCCACCATTGTACCGAGAGCGGCGCCAAGCGCACCCATGTAAGCAGAGATGGTACCTCCACCGGGAGCGGGAGACTCGCGCGATGTCTCATCGGCAAAGCCTTTAACGGTCAGGTCGATCAGCTTCTCCGACTTTTGTGCGTCTTCCAAAAGGAATTCTATCACTTTCTCACGAGGATTAAACTCTTTCAAATCGTCCAACCCCATAGACTTGATGGCAATCTTAATAATATCGTTTTCGGGAATACCCGTAGAGCGTTGCTGCTTCTTCAAGAAATATTTACCGGCATCGATGAGTGTGCGTTTCGGTATCAAGCCCACAATTTCCGTACCCGTAACTCGAACGCCACGATTCTGCGCACAACGACTCACCTCGTCGAATGCCACATGGAGCGGAGTAACGTTGATATCGGTAATATTCATCGATACCTGTGCGATTTCATATTCATCAATATACCAGCCAATGGCTTTGGTTCCTTTCAACGTTCCGGGAATCATAATAGTCTTGCCATTGGCATCTTTCATGGGCTTACCTACCGGTGAACCGCCTTCTCGCTGTGGACGTCCTTTTTCCCTGACATCAAAGGCTATGGCATTTGCACGACGAGTGGAAGTGGTGTTAAGATTGAAATTGGTGGCAATCAGGAAATCGCGCGCACCCACAGCCGTACAACCGCTACGAGCAACTCCTTCATCCCAAGGCCGTGCGCCAAAATCGGGCGCTTCCTTCTCAACGGTCATTCTTTCTTGCAAGCCTTCATACTCTCCCTTACGACAAATCGCGAGATTCTTGCGTTCCGGTGTTCTTGCGGCAGCCTCATAGCAATAGCAAGGAACTTTCAGCTCAGTGGCAATGCGCTCTGCCAATTTGCGCGCCAATTCTGCACATTCCTCAAGTGTAATGCCGGAAACCGGTATCAATGGGCAAACATCTGTAGCACCCATACGAGGGTGTGCACCGTGATGCTGACGCATATCAATAAGCTGAGCGGCTTTCTGAACACAACGGAAAGCAGCCTCCATCACTACATCAGGGGTACCGACGAAAGTAATAACTGTGCGGTTAGTAGCTTCACCCGGATCAACATCCAAGAGTTTCACGCCTTTCACGCGTTCTATTTCGTCCGTAACTTGTTTGATAACTTCTTTGTTGCGTCCTTCGCTAATATTTGGAACGCACTCAACAATTTGTTTTTCTTGTACCATTTTTATAATTAATAATAAATTTAGGCAATAGCTAATTCGGGGTGTAAAAATAGCAAGAAGTAATTACATGGCAAAATATTTAATATTAAACTATTTAAAAAAGCCATTTTCTTTTATCTTCACTCTTATTTTCTACTATGAATGCATAATTGGTACAGCCCTTACCACTTGCCGTAGATGGCAGTTCGACACAATCGTTTGGGGAATTCCATTGAAATAAGACATAGATTATGAAGTGACTAACAAGTCCTTGGAAGGTAAAGACACACGCTACAAACCATAAATCATTAATCTTGTGCAAATACTATCAATCAAAATTGGAAAATTACAAGATTTTTTATATATTCGCAACATATTTAACCTGAACGTTAATGCTATTGATGCAAATGACACACCAGTAGGTTCGACCTCTAAATATAAAAGGTGGAAACAACAATGGTGTTTATCTCATAATAGAAATATAATAAAAAAGCATAAACAATGAAATACATCGGTATAAATCTCATAGCCAGTTTGCTCGTAATGGCAGCGCAAGCACAAGAGATAAAGACATACCGTCTCGTCAACAATACGGGAATGGAGGCTATCTTGAGCAACTACGGAGCACGGTTGATGTCGCTAACGGCATCAAACTGGAACGGACGCTTACAGCCGGTTGTCAAAGGCTATAAGGACATCAAGGCCTATCTGCGCGAGCCTGCTCTTGGTGCAACTCTTATCTGCAATGATGGTGCGTTGAAAACAACCTTGGCCGAAAAGACATGGGATGTCGTCAGTGCCGATGAGCAATCGGTCACTTTCCGATACAGTAGTTTTGAGGATGAGAAGGGATTTGAAGGCAAGATGAATTTCTCCGTCACTTATACTCTCTCGGACCAAAACGCATTGGATATACATTACCAGGTGACTTCGACCGTTGCCACGCACTACACGCTCACCAACGGTATCGTGTTCAATATTGGCGGGAATCCTGCCCGGTCAATACTGAAACAACACCTTTGGATTGACTCATACAAGACGAATCTCTTCAATGAAGATATGCAATTGACTGGCGAACAGAATTACATTCGCCGAACGCCCCTCAACTTCATTCAGCCAAGGGAGATTGGCGAACGAATCAACGGCCTGAAATCGGGCTACAGACACGCTTTTCAACTCCGTCATCCAGGCAACGTCCAAAAACCCGCTGCAATCATTTTCGATGCACAAAGCGGCAGGGCTATGACTGTTTACACGTATGAACCGACGTTGAAGATTGACACCTACGGAAAGAAAAGCAAAGGGATATCGTTCCAGCCACTGCACAAAGGATATGATGAGGACAAGGAAGAAATCAATGCTACGGTTGAACCTGGACAGGTTTTCCACACCGTCACAGTATTCATCTTTACCACCGAAGTGCCAGTAATGATGGAACAGGGCACAGCCGTGAAATAAAGCCTAATAAGTTTTAAAATTTTTGGTGGTTCATTACCTATCAATTAAATTTGCAGCAGATGAGAAAGATTTTTATCATAGCAGCAATCATAGTACTCGGCATGCCTTTGCATGCTCAGGATGTCTATGATGGGGATAACCAAGGACAGCCTTCGGTTGAGCCAATTGAATCTTCACGCCTGCAAGGACCAAGGGAGGCTACCGAAGCCGAGAAGGAATATGCTCGCAGGCTGGCCGAGGATCGTGCGCAACAGCAACAAATCGACCAGAACCTGCCGATGATCGATGAGAACGGACAGGCCATCACCAACAATGACCTATATTATCCCTATTGGGACTATGGGTGGGGGTGGAACTCATGGCGACTGCACAAGGGCCTGAATGTCAATATCGGCGCATCGGTTTTCGCCAATTTTGGTGATGGGTTCGGACATGGTGCTGGCTTCACTCAGGATATTTCTGTCATGTATGTAACCAACCTTTCCAAGAAAGCAACGTTGGCCGTAGGCGGTTACTTCAACAACATGATTTACGGCAGCAACAATTACACATCGGCTGGAGTCAATGCCGTCTTGGGGTATCGCTTCAACGAACATTGGAGCGCATACGCCTTTATTCAGAAAGCTTTCACATCCGACAACTTCGACCCCTGGGTCATGGGCTACGGCACATTCGGCAACGGATGGGGCAGATACGGCATGGCTTATAGTCCTATTTATGCAGGATGGGCATACAATCCTTACATGGGATATGGCTATGGACAGGCTGCTAACCGGTTTATGGACAGAATCGGTGGAGGTGTGACATATCAATGGGGCGAGCATAATCAAAATTCAATCTCCATTAATGTTGAGGTTGATCGCATGCCGCAACCCAAAAACCATTTCTACAACACCCAGAGGTTCGACTACCCAGTTAGATAACAATAAATAGCAATCCCTATAAGCTCCAACTTATAGGGATTTTCTTTTACTTCCAAGCGACAGGCATCCAACAACAAGGATGGTTTGACCGATTGACAGCACTTGAGCATTGACTGTCATGAGTTCGATTTGTAAATAGAATTTACCAAAAAGATGACATGTTCCACTCTCGGTTTTAGGAAAGCAATATGCGAAAAACCATCTTTTGACAGGCAAAGACTAACCCAAAACAGACTAAGACGACGTTAAAACTCACTCGTTGGTCATCTTTCATACAACAACACATGACCTATCGCTCGTCGAAAGGGCATCTATCACCATGCAAAAGCTATAGCTATCAATCGTCATATTCACGTTTTTTTACCATCGGTACGAACCTATAGAAATGCCAATCATCATAACACATTGAACAACAACTGAATACCTATTACCTCAAAATTCGTTTATTTGAAATCGAAAGTGTAGAGCACCCAAAATAATGGCTCTTTTTTCAGACGATCGTCAAAGATTTTCGCAATGCTAATCGATGAAGCGACGTACTATATCACCATAGTTTTCAATCCGGCGGTCACGAAGGAAGGGCCACCAGCGACGCACTTCCTCGCTATGATCCAAGTCGATACTGACAATGAGACTTTCCTCATCATCGTCACAAGCCTGATAGTGGAGCTCTCCTTGTGGACCGGCAACGAAGCTGCTGCCCCAGAACTGAATGCCATTGGTCTGCCCACTTGGGTCAGACTCGTGCCCTACTCTGTTCACAGCCACCACCGGCAAGCCATTGGCAACGGCATGACCACGCATGACGGTAGTCCATGCTTCACGCTGACGCTGCTGCTCTTCATCGGAGTCACTGCTTTCGTAGCCGATTGCCGTAGGATAGATGAGAATTTCAGCTCCCTGCAGTGCCATCATACGCGCAGCCTCAGGATACCATTGGTCCCAGCAGACAAGCACTCCCAAACGGCCTAAGCTGGTATCGATGGGCGTGAAGCCCAAGTCGCCTGGCGTAAAGTAGAATTTCTCGTAATAGGCCGGATCATCAGGAATGTGCATCTTGCGGTATTTTCCCGCTATCGTACCATCCTTTTCAAACACCACTGCAGTATTGTGGTAAAGTCCTGCGGCACGTTTCTCAAAAAGCGAGGTCACGAGCACTACCCCACACTCCCTTGCCAATGAGCCATAGATTTCTGTTGACGGACCGGGGATGGGCTCAGCCATGTCGAAATTGCCGACGTCCTCTACTTGACAGAAATAAAGTGAGTTATGAAGTTCTTGAAGAACAATGAGTTCTGCACCACGACTGGCAAGATCTCTGATGCCCTCAGTGATATTCTCTATATTCTTTTGAGTGTCAGCTGTATTGTGAAGCTGGAGCATTCCGATATTGATTTCTCGCATTTTTTTGAAATTAAAGAGATTTGTAAATCTGTCGATAACGTACTATGACAGGGCAAGACAGCCTTCAGGGAACTGCATCGTTAGGCAATGGAGTGAACCATGCTGACGAACCACCGTCGAGGCATCAATACCGATGATGTCGTAGCCGGGGAAGGCCTCGCCAATTATTCTCATCGCCTGTTCGTCTTTAGATGGCTGGTTGTATGTCGGGACTATGACCGCTCCGTTCAAGATAACGAAATTAGCATAGGTTGCTGGCAAACGCTCCCCTTCATCATAGACAGGGGTGGGCAACGGAAGTTGAAACAGACGATAGGGCTGGCCTTCCACTGTGCGCAAGCTCCTCGTCTGCTCGTCCAACGCTTTCAAGTCATTATAATGTGGATCAGCGATATCGTCACAACTGATGTACAACAAGGCATTGTTAGGGCCACAACGCAAAATTGTATCGATATGCCCGTCCGTATCGTCGCCCATCAATTCGCCGTGATCAATCCATACAACTCGCTCAATACTTGGGAAAAGCAACAACAGACGTTGTTCGATGTCATCCTTTGAGAGCGGCTGATTTCGATGCGGAGCTGTCAGACAGGCCGTAGTTGTGAAAAGAGTCTGCTTGCCATCGGTCTCAATCGATCCTCCTTCAAGCACAAAATCCTTATGGTTTTCCAATGCACCGTTGAACGTGCCTGCGAAATAAAGCTCTCGATTAATACAGTTGTCTTTGTCAGCACGGAACTTCTCTCCCCACCCATTGAAGCAAAAGTCGTATAAATGGTGATGGACCGACAAACCGTAGGTCGGGCCAGATGGAACAAGCGTCAAGGGGGCGACATCGCGCGCCCATGTATCATTGTTGTCGCACTGACGAAAGACAACCTTTTTGATTTGGTTTGAAGTGAGGCGGCTGCCCAACAATGTCCTAACATCTTCAACATGGCGCGCCACTATCAACAGATTCTCGTAACGTGTGATAGTCTCCGCAAGCTGCAAGTAGGTCTCTGTAATCTCCTTCAGACAGGGGTTCCAATCCGTTTCCTCATGTGGCCAAATCAGCATGATGCCACTTTGTCGCTCCCACTCGGCCGGTAGCCGAAAGGTTAATTGCTTTTTACTCTTATCCACCTTAGCAATTACATTGTTATTTGTTGCAAAGTTAGGAAAAAAGATTGAACATAGACCTTACCGTATGTTATTTTTCCTGAAAGCAACAGTCAGCTATGGCCAGCAAAACCACATCAAAAGCCCGATTTTTCCTGCTTGATAAACATCAATTTGGTTGACCGATATCAAAATATGACTAGCTTTTAACGAGTTTCAAGTCTTTTTTGTGGTATTGTTATCTAAATTGAGGCTAACTTTGCAACCAGGAAATAAAGAATCTTCAATAAGTACACTGTTTTACTAAACACACTTTGCATTGTTTTTCAACTGAAGAATAGACAAGCAAACATACAAGAGAAAGGAAATGATTATGATAAAGAAAATAATAAATATGTTAAGTATCAAGCGAATTGCACAGTATTACATCACTTCATTACACATGTATAATATCGGCCGTATCAATTGTCCGGCATAAGAAAACAGCACAAAAGCAAAGCGACTCCTCACCTCAGACAAGAGGAACAAACAGAAGTAGATTATAACAACCACACAAATCTTTTAAAAAGAATTATGAATTGATATATTGCTATTTAAGTTTAAATTCGTAACTTTGCACTCTAAACTTATGCGTAGCGTGAAAATAAAGGAAGTAATTGATGCCCTTGAACGATTCGCGCCTCTGCCCTTGCAAGAAGACTATGACAATGCCGGCTTGCAAGTTGGATTAACAGAGACGGAAGTATCAGGGGCTTTATTGTGTCTTGACGTGACAGAGCAGGTGATTGACGAGGCAATAAGCCTCGGCTGCAATCTTATCGTGGCCCATCATCCACTGATTTTCCGAAAATTGGCCCAAATATCCGATGCGAACTTTGTTCAACGTATCGTGATGAGGGCGATCAAGAACGACATTACCATTGTTTCCATGCACACGAACATTGACGCCGCAGCTGGTGGGGTGAACTTCAAGATTGCCGAAAAGCTCGGATTGAACGACGTCAGGTTCTTTGGCAAGAAGCAGTCGGTGATGGTTGAGAACACGGAGGTGAAAGGAGGCGAGGGAGTCATCGGAACTTTTGCCCAGCCGATAGCTGCCGACGACCTGATACTGATGCTCAAACGGATTTTCGCCGTTGAGTGCATACAGGCCAATCAGTTGCTACGTCGTGAGATAAAGACCATAGCTCTCTGTGGCGGAGCGGGCTCATTCCTGCTTGAAAATGCAATTTCCGAAGGCGCTGATGCCTTTATCACAGGCGAAATGCACTACCACCACTACTTCGGTCATGACCAAGAGATTCAGATTTGCGCCATTGGGCACTATCAGAGCGAACAATTCACCAATGAGGTATTCAAGGAAATCATAGAGTCTCATTGTCCAAATGTCACCTGTTTCATGACAAAGGTGAATACAAATCCCATCATCTACCTATGATATTAAAATCATTCATTATAATATAAGAAAACTATGGCTAAGAAAGATCCCAAAGATTTTCCTGTTGAAGACAAGCTGAAGAACCTTTTTCAGTTGCAAAGCACACTGTCGGCAATCGACGAAAAGCGCGCATTACGTGGCGAATTGCCACTTGAAGTACGCGATCTTGAGGACGAGATTGCTGGTCTGAACACACGCATCGAGAAGATTAAATCCGAGATTGATGACTTTCAGCGTGCTGTCACACAAAAAAAAGCTGACATCCAGGAAGCTCAGGTAAGTTTAGAGCGCTACAACAAACAGCTCGACTCTGTTGCCAACAATCGTGAATACGACACACTGACGAAGGAAATCGAGTTCCAAACTCTTGAGATTGAGTTGTGCAAGAAGAAGATTGATGAGGCGCAGACAAGAGTTCAGGAGCGTCAAGAGGACTTGGCAAACAATGAAGCCATCCTTGACGACAGACAGAAAGCCTTGGAAGAGAAACGCAACGAGTTAGAGGAAATCATGCAAGAGACTCGTGAGGAAGAAGATAACCTGAAGGAAAAAGCAAGCGAAATCGAAACAAAGATTGAGCCAGGACTTCTCCGCAGTTTCAAACGAATCCGTAAAGGTGCTCGCAACGGATTAGGTATTGTCTATGTACAACGTGATGCATGTGGCGGTTGCTTCAACAAGATTCCACCTCAGCGACAGCTTGACATAAAGATGCACAAGAAAATCATCGTCTGTGAATATTGCGGACGTATCCTTATCGACCCTGAATTGGCAGGTGTCAAGCTCGAAAGTGCAGAAGAGAAACCCAAGAAGAGAAGAACTTCGCGCAAGAAGAAGGTAAATACAGAGGATTAACTCTCAACTATCTGAAGTTAATCAGCCTCAATACAACCATAAAAGAGAGTATGTCGGTATCAGACAACTCTCTTTTTTTATCCTGCAGTCTGCCCCTAAGTTCAACAGTGCATCACCAGATTCCCACCTATTGCTACTGTCACGCAACACATTCCACAGCTTTCGAGTTGCTAGCCAACAGCTATCATATCACGAACTATCTATTATCAGCGATTATCATTCATGGCAACAGAAGGGCGAAATTCATCTGTCCTAAAGACATTCCGAATCTCCCGGAGGACAAAATGTCTTATACGGATTTAGCTTGTCACAATTCTGACTATAAAAAAAGTAAGAAATTATGACAAAACGTAAAACCCCACGCGAATTTTCGAATTCGTTCA
>QWCE01000488.1_pt1 | contig 154963 bp, 132 predicted proteins | sample 1972531 | NCBI WGS metagenome assembly QWCE01 (sample SAMN09866716, study PRJNA288562) | Human gut metagenome isolate term4_stool, whole genome shotgun sequencing... | reverse complement strand
ATACATCCTCGATAAATCCTTTAAAGAAGTTGTACAAATCGTTTAAATGATTTGTATGAATTGTTTTAAGTATTCGTATAAATCCTTTTAATGATTTATTGAGAAGGTACGTACAAAAGATCGGAAAGGATGCTACAAACGATTGAGAAGTATCGAACAAACAATTGAGAAGGGTGGTACGATTGAGGGACACACATTAATATAGTGGGGGAATGGATGGGGGCTGGTGGTGCAATGGATGGGGTCTGGTGGGGTGGAAGTGTCCATAGATCCGGGAAGCAAGGGTCGGTCAGAGGGGTGGATGTTGTGGTGAGTAGGGGCAACGGCAGGGGATGAATTGATAATATCTATTAATATAGAGAGGAATTGGGTATGGGTGGTGGAGAATTGGGGATGGATGGCGGTGCACGAGGGTACGGGAAAGTTCGTTCAGAAGGATAACGAAAGGAAGGAGAGCTCTGGGTATCGTGGTGCGAGTTGATGGATAGGGGGAGTGCGAGGGGATAGGAGAAGATCGGCTGGGAGAATAATGGATGAGCGGAAAGCTTAGAAAACGAAAGAGCGGAAAGTTCAGGATAGAGGGTGCAGGGAGGGAGCATCGTTTGTGGAAAGGTTGCAAATTGCTTTGTTTTTTTGTAACTTAGCAGTGCGAAAGAAAACCTATAGAAAAGAGAATTATGATATCGAAAACATTACAAGATGCTCTAAACAAGCAGATCGCTGAGGAACTCTATTCCGCAAACCTTTATATGGCGATGGCTTATGCTATGGATGGGCTCGGCTTTAGCGGCTGTGCGCATTGGTTGAAGAAGCAATCGGCCGAAGAAACGGCTCACGCGCAAGAGATGGGAGAATTTATCATCAAGCGCGGAGGCGAAGTTAAGTTGGGAGCGATCTCGGCGGTAAAAGGAACGTGGAAAGATCCTCTGACTACGTTCGAAGAAGCATACAAGCACGAATGCCACATAAGCGAATGCATCCACAAGTTGCTTGATTTGGCACGCGAACATGATGACAAGCCGATGCAATCTTTCTGCTGGAAGTTTGTAGAAGAGCAGGTTGAAGAGGAAGAAGTGGCAAGCGGTATTGTGGAAATGCTCCGCAATATGGGCAACGGCACCATATTCCCGCTTGATCATGCTCTGGGTGAGCGTTAATTAGAGCGTACCAAATAATCCACTTATCTCGAAGCGCATCCGAAGGAAATCCCTCGTTGATGCGCTTCGTTGGTAACGGATCGATGCTCCACCGGTACGTAATTGAGTTATTTACCACAATGTAACAAAATGACACTACCTTTGTAGCACGAAAAAGAGAAACTAATTGATAAACAGTATAGAAGAGAAAACCTATGAAGAAGAACGTATTACGCTTTTTGACGGTTATAACGCTTGTGCTCTGTGGTGCTTTTACCGCAGCAGCTCAGGTTGTTTTAACCGGAACCGTGCTGGATGCCGAAAGCAATCAACCCATTGTGGGCGTTTCGGTTACGACCGGTCAGGGGCAAACCTTGCGCGGAACAACTACGGATTTAAACGGACGTTTCCGCTTTGACGTACCGGCAAACGCCACTAAGGTAAGCTTTCGCAGCGTAGGCTACGAAACTGTGGACAAGGCTCTTCGCTTCAGCGGAGCTAAAACAGTGGATCTCGGTACCATCCTGCTCCATCAGGAAACGGTTAACTTAGGAACGGTTGAAGTAATCGCTTCCGTTATTCCCAAGGATCGTCGTACACCGGTGCCGGTTGCTAACGTAACGGTGGAACGCATCGAAGCAAAGACTTTCAATGCCGAGTTCCCCGAAATTCTTAAATCAACTCCGTCCGTTTACGTAACACGTGGTAACGGTGGTTTTGGCGACTCGCGTATCACGCTGCGCGGTTTCAGTACGGAAAACATCGGTGTGATGATTAACGGCGTGCCGGTGAACGATATGGAAAACGGCAAAGTGTATTGGAGTAACTGGGCAGGGCTTACCGATGTGGCTAGCCTTGTACAGATACAGCGCGGTTTGGGTGCATCCCGTTTGGGCATCTCCTCCGTTGGCGGTACCATCAATATCGTCACTAAAAACGTGGACGCTAAGCAAGGCGGTAACGTATTTATGGGCGTCGGCAACGATGGCTATATGAAGTACGGCTTCAATGTATCTACCGGTCTGATGGACAACGGCTGGGCGATTTCGGCAAGCGGTAATACCAGCTACGGCGATGGATGGGCAAAAGCGACCAATTTCCGCAGCTACAGCTACTTTATCAATATATCTAAGAAGTTTAACGAAGCGCACACGCTCTCCTTTACTGCATTCGGAGCACCTCAGTGGCATAATCAACGCTACCAGATGCTTACGCAGGAACAGTGGGCCAATCATCCCGACGGCATTAAAGCTAATTTGGAATACGGCTGGCGCGACGGCAAGATTCTCTCTCCGCGCTATAACTTCTATCACAAACCGCAGCTCTCTTTGAACCACTTCTGGAACATTGACGGCCGCAGCTCCCTCTCTACCGCTGTATATGCCTCCATCGCTCAAGGCGGCGGACGCCGTTTGGACGGGAAACGGGGCAAAGATGCGGACGGAAAGAAGGTATATTACACCAACTGGATTGAAGCCTACAACGGCGTAATTAACCCCGCAATTGCTAAGCGTACCGGTGACGGACTGGTAGATTGGAGTGCCGTTTGGGCAGCCAACGCGGCTCAAGGAGACAATGGTAGTAACGTAATCCTCGGTAACAGCATCAACAGCCACCAATGGTACGGATTGCTTTCTACCTATCGCAACCGAATTGACGAAAATTATACCATTACGGCCGGCTTTGACGGACGCTACTACATCGGGAACCACACGAAAGAAATTTACGATCTTTTAGGTGGTAAGTACTACACTAACTCACTGATGAGCAGTCAGGTTGCCGATGGACGCAAGCACTTAGGCGTAGGCGATATTTACGACTACCACAATTTGGGTAAAGTGCTCTGGACCGGTATATTCGCACAAGGCGAATTCACCAGCGAAGAGTTCGACGCTTTCCTCAGCGGATCAGTAACTTACGAAGGTTTCCGCTATGTAGTTCCCGATGGTTATCGTCAGGATACCTACAAGACTATGAAGGAAAACGAAAGAACTAAGGATATTGCCGATCGACGGCAGTCGCCTATGGTTAATTTCGTTCCTTTCAGCATCAAAGCAGGAGCCTCCTACAAGTTCCTGGACTACAACAATTTCTTCTTTAATATCGGCTACTTCACTAAAGCACCTAAGTTTGCGGGCGCTTTCCTCAACTACTCAACGGAAGTAAATGAAAATCTTAAAAACGAAAAGATCTTTACTGCTGAATTGGGTTATGGTTTGAAGCATCGCTACGTAAACGTAAACCTGAACGGCTATTACACGAAGTGGAGTGACCGCTTTATGCGTGTAAACAGCGTTCTGGAACGTAACCAATTCTTCAACTACCGCGGACTCGGAGCTAATCACTACGGTGTTGAATTGGACGTGGAAGCTCGTCCCGTCAAGGAACTTACCATCAATGGAATGTTCTCTTGGGGTAACTGGCTCTGGGGCAGCAAAGCTAAGTATGATGTGTACGACGAAGCGCAAAAATTGCTCAGCAGTGGTGAAGTGGATCTCAAGGGCGTTCATGTAGGTAACGCCGCTCAGATTACTGCCGCACTGTCAATTGACTGGGAAATGTTCCATAATCTGCACATTAAGGGAACTTTGAACTACTTCGGAAAGAACTATGCCGACTTCGAGCCCACGCAACGTATCCAGAAGAACAAACAGGGCGAACTCGAAGCCTATACGGGCGATTCCTGGAAGATGCCCAACTATGCGCTTGTGGACCTTTACGCCAACTACCGCTTCCTCATCTACGACAAGGTTACCGCAACCCTCTTCGGTGGCGTTAATAACCTCTGCAACAAGAAGTATATCTCCGATGCCGTAGACGGAAGAAAGGTGGATACAAACGGTGTACGTACCGGCGAAGATGCACGCGTCTACTACGGAATTGGCCGTACGTGGAGCTTAGGCATGCGCCTGAACTTCTAACGGAACGCAAAAATTACGAATAGGATGCACCCTGCATCCTATTCTCCCTCGTCTCCCCTTGTCGATTCCGACAGGGGGAGGCTTTCTTTCTAACCTAGAAAGTTCCGCAGAGTTAAATGCGTATTAATAGAAAAGGTGGATAAGTTTCGGAAACTACCCCCCTTTCTGTTAATCTATTCTGCGGAATAGGGGAGAGAATGCTACAGGAAGTCGATGGTGTCCGATTCCGATTCTGCGGAGGGTTTAGCAGCGTTATTGTCAATTTGCTCGGTAGTGGATTTTCCGGAAAAGAAGTCTTCGTCTACCGAGAAGTTGCGCCGTCGATGTGGCTTCAGTTGTGCACGGAGCCGCTCTAGATGTGAGTGATCGCGTTTGGCTGCCGGTTCAGCATCAAGGATACGGATAATTTCTTCGTTGTCGATTTCGTCATCTTCCAGGATAAAGGGTCGTGCCTGTGCCATTGAACCGGCAAGAAATGTATCGTTATCCTCGTAATAGAGGCGTAGCAACTCGTTGTCCTTCTGCTCGCGTTCGGCAATTTCCTTTTTGGTAACGGCATCCACGTCAAAAGTGGTTACATCGCTTTTAGTGGTAGCGAAGTCGAATCCGGAAGCAAGAATGGTAATCTTAATCTTGTTGCCCAAACTATCGTCAACGCCATGCCCGGTTATAGAATCGAAGTTGCGTTCCATAGAGAGCGCCAAGGCATCGAGCGGTTCCATTTCGCTATTCATCAGCGGGTTAGTGCTACTTTCGTAGTGGAAAACGAGCAAGCGACTTGCGCGGTATACATCGTTTCCGTTGAGCAAAGGCGAATTAATGGCTTGATCGATGGCATCTTTTACGCGATTATCGCCCTCGCCGATACCAGTAGAGATAATCGCCACCCCACCATCCCTAAGGATTTTGATTACATCGTTTGCATCGACGTTGATCACGCCGTTACGGTATATAAGATCCGAAACGCTTTTAACTGCATTAGCGAGCGTTTGATCCGCCAGGAAGAGGGAACGTGTATAGCTTTCCTCCGGATACAATTCAAGGATTTTTTGGTTATTGATTACCAAAGTGGCATCAACTTCTTTGCGCAATTCCTCAACGGCATTAATGGCTTTGACAATCTTGTTGCGTCCTTCGCGCAGGAAAGGAATGGTAACGATAGCCACCGTGAGCAGCCCCAGTTCTTGTTTAGCAATACGAGCTACCACGGGAGTAGCACCTGTACCGGTTCCACCGCCGATACCGGCCGTAATAAAGACGATTTCCGTTTGTCCGTCCTGAAGCATCTTACGAATATCGTCTCTGCTTTCCTCGGCGGCGCGCATCGCTTTAGCGGCATCGTCACCGGCACCCAACCCTTTGGTTACGTGCGGTCCTATTAGTAGTTTATCGGGAATGGCAGATTTTTCCAAATCTTGTCCATCCGTATTGAGCAATAAATAAGATATTTGGTCAAAATTCTCTGAGTAAAGGTGGTTAAGAGCATTACCTCCACCGCCCCCAACGCCGACTACCTTAATGACACGACGAGAGGAAAGCGGCATATCGAAATTAAGGGTTTTCCCGCTCTTTATGTCCTCAGCGCGATTTATGTTATTATCTTCACTCATAGGGCTATAGGGTTAAAGGTTGTCGTTAATATCGTCTTCTCTATCGCGTTCATCCTCGTCAAAGGTATCAAGCTCATCTTCCTCGGTAGTGAACTTATTGAAAAATCCCCCCACACGGTCTTTGATATTTGAGAAGGAGAATAAGCCGTTGCCTTCTTCGTTTGTGGCTCTGCTCTTTGTCTTTGCGCGTTTCTTTCGTTCGGTGCGGTAATAATCGTCCAGAAACTCCTCGTCATTTTCGCTTTTTTGAACGGAGTTGACGTTGCGCGATTCGGGTTCAGTAGCGAGTAAGCCTTCAACGGTATGGCGGAGCGCACCGGTGCAGTTGTTTTCGGCAGCCCAAGCGAGAGCAAGCGCGCTGTGGTAGTCCTTTTCGTAACTGAAGGCGTTATCCTTATCCACATACTGGAGGAGTTGTGTATAGGTACTGAAATTGCGCACTTCGCTACGAAGCAGCTCTTCCGTACGCGCTAAAGCGATGCCACCTCCCGTCCATACATAACCGCCTTCAATGCGGTTAAGCACGCCGGAATGGTTTACGGTTGCCACCACGTTTGCAATAATTTCCTTCATACGTGCCGCTGCATAGCGATTGACATCCAGCACACGTATGGAGCGTTCCGATATTCCATCAATGTCTCTAATGACAAACGTTTTTTCGCGATCGGCATTAGTTGTAGCTCCGGCATAATGAAGTTTTACGGCATCGGCATCCTCCTCGGACAACTGTAAATCGGTCAGATCCAAGGTTACGTTTTTCCCTCCGAAGGGCAGTACCCGTAGCCGCCGGAAAACGCCGCCTAAGTATATCACTACCGAAGTGGTTGTTCCGCCCAAATCAACGAATACGCTACCCAAATCCTTTTGTGTATCAGAGAGGGAAATGGATGCTTCAATGATCGGAGTAGGAAGAATTCCTTCGAGTTTTAACCCGAGCCGATCTTCTACTACCGTTTTAATATTATCGCAAACACGATCTTTTACCGTAATAGCGGATACATGTGCAATTAATTCCGATGCGATGGAGCTTTTGGGCGCTTCCTCAATAGAGCCGTTTACTTCGTAGTATGGTTGGGTTAGTGAGATGATTTTACGGCGATCGTAACTAAGTCCGTCAATTTTGTTGTGGATATAGTCCAAATGCTTATCGGTAACTTCCTCTCCTTCGGAACTCATTTCCGCATTAATAGTTTCCTCCTCACTGCGTAAGGATGGTGTGGAAATGCCTACATATAATGATGTTACACGAAGATTTTCCTCATCGAGGCGTTCGTTTAGCTCGTTTACTATTTTGCCGATTTTCTCCGCAACGCGGTCAATGTTGTACACGGCACCATGCCGAACATCTTCCTCAGCCGGCTGCTCGGCTACGGCGATGGGCGAAACGGTGCCATCGGCAAGTTTCGTGGCGGCCATACCGCGTATGGCGGTGGTACCGAGGTCAATAACAACGTATATGGGGTTTGTAGCCATAGGAATACTAATTTGCTTGTTTTAGCCTGCTTGTTGTTGCATTACTTCACTTTTGTCCATAATAATAGGCTCGAATGGTGCCACAATCACCTGGTTGGGGATGTGCAAATAGAGCCGATATATGCGCGCTTCACCTATAGTAGGAAGGGAACGCGCCATAAAGAGTTTGAGCGCATCACATTGTTGCGGAAAGAGGCTTCTCTCTTTGCCGAAGAAAAGGCGCATCCCATGGGTGGAACCGGTTGCTTCCAAATTGCCCTTTTCATCTATATGAAGTGCCGTAATCACTCGTGAAAGGGTGGTATCCGCAGTGATTTGCTTTGCAATATCGTAAAGTGGTCCCACGGCATCGGCAACAGATACTTTGCCGTACAGCACAATCATTGGCAGCGTTTGTGAGCGTTTTGCACCTACCGGAATAGCTTCCCGTTTAGCGGTGATATAGTATTGCCCTTCGGACGACAGCAACAGCATTAGTGGTTTACGCTGGGTTACTATTACATGCAGCGTCCCGTCGGGGCTGAAGTACAAATTGCTTGTTCCCATCAGTGCATTGCGTCGGACTAACTCTTTCTCCACTTTATAGCAATCAAACGATGTAGCAGTGCTTCCGATGGGGTTTCGTTCAATGGCCACGATCTCTTTGGCAAGGTCTTTTTCCTCAATCACTTTGCTCGCCTTAGGGGCGTTCACCACATAGCGTACTTGGCGACACTTAAGCGGAGGTACCATTTCGGGCAGAGCAAAAGCTGCAAAGCAGAAGTATACTGCCAGCAGGAAAACCCCTATTCCCATAAAGATACGCTTCGTCATAACTACATCGAACGAAGTTTCTTAGCCAAAGGTGCCACAAGCCGGTCAATATTGCCGGCTCCAACGGTCATAATGACGCGAGGCAACGAAGCGTGTTGTCCAATAAAGCCCACTAACCGATCTCGCTCCACAAGATATTTATTGGGTATATCCAAAGCATCGTATACTAATTGAGAGGTTACCCCCTCAATCGGTTCCTCCCGAGCGGGATAAATGGGTAACAGCACCACTTCGTCAAAGGCGGACAAGGCTTGGGCAAAACCTTTATAGAAATCCTTAGTCCGCGAGTAGAGATGCGGCTGAAAGATAGCCATCACCCGATCGTTCGGATAGAGCTTTTTGATCGACGAGGCGGCTGCAGCTATCTCATCGGGATGGTGCGCGTAATCGTCAATCAATACGTGGTTTTCGTCATTCAATACTACTTCAAATCTGCGCTTTACGCCTTTGAACGAGAGCAACGAAGCGCGTATTTCGTCCGGTTTTACGCCCGCCAGCACGGCTGCCCCCATGGCGGCAGTGGCATTTTGTACATTAATCTCAATCGGAGTGGCCAATATTACCCGTTCCATATTTAATCCTAATGCGGGAAAGTGCCAATCAAAGCATAGCTCCTCATCTTCAATCCGGATGTCGTCGGAATATATATCGGACGGCTCTCCCACGGAATAACTATAGGTTTTGCACTGCGGTAACTCATCGTCGGCAAAAACACCTTTCTTGTAGATCAGTGTTCCGTCACGATCAATTCGTTGCAGAAAATCCAAAAATCCGCGGTGGTATCCTTCGGCTGTTTCGTATATATCCAAATGATCCGGACTAACCGCCGTAACGATGGCAACATGGGGCGATAGTTTAAGGAAACTACGATCATACTCATCCGCTTCCGTAACAGCCCATTCAGCGCCCTCGTCTATGATAAAGTTGGTACCGGAATTAACCGATATACCTCCCAAAACAGCGAAGCACCCCAACCTTGAATTATGCAAAATGTGTGCCAACATCGTCGAGGTGGTCGTTTTGCCGTGAGTGCCTGCCACGGCGGCCTGTTTATATCCTTCCAGAGCGAGCGCCAACGCTTCGGAACGTTTAATAACGCTGAAGCCGTTAGATCTAAAGTAATTCAGTTCGCCCAAGGAATCCGGTACGGCAGGTGTATACACAACGGCGGTATCCTCCGGTGTAAAGCCTTTTTCTTCGAGCTTATCGCCCAAATCGTCAAAATGTACGGCAATACCTTCCGCCTGCAATGCGTCCGTTATACGCGACGGGGTTAGGTCGTAGCCGCAAACCAAGCGTCCCTGCTTGTGAAAGATGCGTGCCAAGGCACTCATCCCTATACCGCCAATACCTACAAAGTATATACGTTCGTAGCGTTTATTCTCTTCCATTTTCCCGATCCGCACTAATGGCGGCTTCTATCAGCTTTACAATTTGCTCCGGAGCGTTACGCAGTGCCATCTCTTTGGCGCGTTGCGAGATGCTATGCAGAGCTTCTTTGTCCGTAATCAGTTTGAGCGCTTCCGGAACCAATTTTTCGCGTGCTTCCGCATCGGGCACCAATACAGCAGCGCCGCGTGTAGAAAGCGCCTTTGCGTTGTGCGTTTGATGATCCTCGGCAACATTGGGCGAAGGCACTAAAATAGAGGGCATTCCCAGTACTTCTATCTCGGAAACGGTAGAGGCACCCGCACGCGATATCATTAGATCTGCCGCTCCGTAAGCCCAATCCATATGCTCTACAAACGGCATTACCACCATATGAGTGCGTAACGCTTCCGGAAGAGCTTGATACCGAGCCAGTGCTTCCTCGTAATAGGTTTTGCCGGTTTGCCATATCAGAGCCACTCCGGCATGAGCAATCTGCTCTAATCCGGCTGCAATACTATCATTAAGCGTTTTTGCGCCCAAACTACCACCCACCGATAACAGAATCGGTTTAGAGGCATCCGGTAATCCCATTTTTTGCGCCGCTTCGGTTCGTTCCGGTAATTCGCCTTTCTCTATAGCCGGGCGAATCGGATTGCCCGTTAAGCGTATCTTTTCCTTCGGGAAGAATCGCTCCATACCTTCGTACGCCACAGCAATGTAGGCAGCTCTGGCCGCCAAACGCTTATTGGCCTTTCCGGCAAAGCTATTCTGCTCCTGAATAATGGTAGGGATACCCATATTCTGAGCGGTTAGCAGTGTGGGTAACGAAGCATAACCACCCACGCCCACAACCGCTTGAGGCTTAAAATCGCGTATGATATCCTTCGCCATAGTGAGCGATTTTAACAGCTTCCGAACCACGCTTATGTTGCGCCATAGGTGTTTCCGATCCAAACCGCGCACGGGTAGCGCTTTAATCTCATATCCCGCTTGAGGTACACGCGTCATTTCCATTTTACCCTCCGCGCCTACGAATAACAGTTGGCACTCGGGATTTGTTCGACGGATGGCATCCGCAATGGATAAAGCGGGAAAGATGTGCCCCCCTGTTCCGCCACCGGATATAATGATTCGTTCTAATGGAACTGTACTCATAATTCTATTCTCCCTTTTCTTCGGTTTGATCCTCTTCCGCAATTGCGTTCTCTGTACTATCTGCTGTTATTGCTTGCCGTTCCAGAGCATTACGTTGTGCTAAAAGCGCATTTTCTTTCTTTATGATACGGGTTAGTGCTACTGTCAGGCCAAACCCGAAAGCCATCGCTAAATAAGAAGAGCCCCCTTTGCTGATTAAAGGCAACGTTTGCCCCGTTACCGGCGCAAGACCGGACGCAACCGACAGGTTCAGAAGCGCTTGAGCAGTAAAAAGCACGCCAAACCCATACAGAATAAGGCGCTGTTGTTTGCGAATGGCTCGTTTGCCCCACGCACCTATTCGGAAGAAGAAAAATAGGTATAGAATGGGAACGCCCAATACGCCTAATATCGGCCCCCACTCTTCGATGATGATGGCATAGATAAAGTCGTTTTTCGATTCCGGCAAGTAGTCGCGTCCGCGGCTATTCCCCGGTAGCACGCCAATAGGCGTAGTTCCGCCGCGCGCAATGGCTATTTTGGCGTAGTTCTTTTGCAGATTGTCGTCCGTAATACGGTATTTCAGCTGATCCCGCTCCTGTGGCGACAATGTGTAGTATTCCTCTTTGGTCAAACCGCCGTAGTCGCTTTCCATACGTGCAAGCCACGTTTTGGCTCGTCCCATATGTTCCAGCATACTGTTCGGGAGCCGCGGCAAAAAAATCACCAGTAGAAGCACAAAGAACAGCCCCACACCGGTCAACTTTAGGAAATCCTTGGTAGGAGCATTCCCGATAAAGCAGAGCACCCACGCGAACAGAATAATCAAAATTGAGGTGGAACCGCTTTGCGATACGATGAGCATTACCGAAATGAGCGTCAGTACTACAAAGGACCAAAATGCCTGTCGCCGTGGCATACGTATCGGCGCGCCCAAAAAATAGGCACCGATCAGTAAAATCGCCATCTTCAGAATTTCGGATGGCTGTATACTTATTCCCAAAAAGTTGATCCACCGTTGCGCTCCGTTGGCCGTTTTCCCCTTTAGCATCGTGATGAATGCCAGCAGGATAGCTATCCCGTAGAGCCAAAAGTGCATGTTCTTGATGAAACGCCAGTTGAGCCGCGACGTGGCAAGCGCCACGATGGTAGCCAGCACCACGATACCTATATGCTTTACAATCGGCATCATGTCTCCGGATTTGTATATTTCTTGTCCGGATGCACTAAAGCCCTCTACAATAGTGATTAGGATGAAGAAGAAGTATATCCCCCACAATCCCAAATCGCCCTTGAACAGAGCTCTCAGTCCGTGCCTGCGGTCGTTGGTCATAACGATGCGTTTTCGGGGTTATTCTTTCGTTTTAGCACTTCGGCGCGGAACTGATCGCCACGATCCTCGTAATTGTGGAACAGATCGAAGCTGGCGCAGCAGGGCGAAAGCAGCACCACATCTCCCTTTTCTGCCATGGCAGCGCATTTGCTGATCGCTTCCGGTATGGAAGTTGCTTCGTCATAAGGGAGCAGATTACCGAAAAAGTTGCGCAATTTGGCATTATCCTTCCCGAGAAAGAGGAGCGAACGGCACTTTGCAAGCACCAAATCTTTGATTTCGTTATAGTCGTTCCCTTTGTCGGTTCCGCCCAAAATCAGCACCACGGGGCGCTGTTGCGCTTCTAACGCATATATGGTGGAGGCGATGTTGGTCGCCTTGCTATCGTTGATGTACGATACTTCGTCCAGATCCGCCACATATTCCATTCGATGCGGTACATTGGTGAATTGGTGCAAAGCGTCCCTAACCGCTTCCGCCGGTATGCCCAAACTGCGTGCCGCCAAGCCGACCGCCATCGCATTGAGTAGGTTGTGTTTGCCCGGAAGGGCTATTTGGTCGGTCGGAATTTCAAGAGGCGCCATCCCGTTTTCCGCACAAAAGCAGAGCGCACTGCCATCTTCCTTCAGAAATGCCAGCGCGCCTTTGTCCGAGCGGAGCGAGAAGCTCTTCAGCTCGTACGGAGCATTGGCGGGAATAAGCGCGGGAGTGAGGGCATCCTCACGCCAATAGATAAAGCTATCACCGGTGCCTAAGTTCATCGCTATCCGCATCTTAGCCGCCGCGTAGAGCTCTATTTTGTGTTCGTACCGGTCTAAATGGTCCGGCGTAATATTGAGGAGCAATGCCACATCGGGATGAAACGTTTCAATGCCCTCTAATTGGAAGCTGCTTAACTCAGCTACGAAGTAGTCGAACCCGCCTTGCAGCACGGCGCGAGCCATCGAAAAGCCCACGTTGCCGCAGGCAATGGCGCGTTTACCCGCTTTTTTGAGCAAATGGGTCAGCCAGGTTACCGTGGTTGTTTTGCCGTTGCTTCCGGTTACGGCTACTAATTTGCACGATTGTGGCAGGTAGCGCGAGGCAAACTCAACCTCACTGATGATAGGAACATTCCTTGAGCGGAGCCGCTTGATCGGGGCTGCCGTGGGAGGTACTCCGGGACTTTTGATCACTTCCTGTGCGGCGTCGAGAAAAGCATCCGAATGACCGCCCTCCTCGAATGGGATCTGCGCTGCGATCAGTTCCTTGCGATAATCCTCTGCAATGCGTCCGCTGTCGCTAACCGCGCATTCAATTCCCTTTGCTTTAGCCAGAAGTGCGGCACCCACACCGCTTTCACCGCCACCCAATATCAGTAAAGCTGCCATAAATAACCTACTTTTTCGCCTCTTTTCACTATGCTTTGCAAAGGTAAGAAATCAAACCCTTAAATCCTCCCTTCTATCATTATTACTTATTCCTCCGTACCTCCCTGAGCTTCCCTTCGTCCCTCCCGACGCTTCCCTCCGTCCCTCCCGACGCTTCCCTCCGTCCCTCCCGACGCTTTCCTACGTACCTCCCGACGCTTCCCTTCGTATTTCCCGACGCTTCCCTCCGTCCCTCCCGACGCTTCCCTCCGTCCCTCCCGACGCTTCCCTCCGTCCCTCCCGACGCTTCCCTCCGTTCCTCCCGGCGCTTCCCTACGTCCCCTCCCGACCGTTTCTACGTAAATATTCAGCTGTTTCTATGTAGAACGTCAACTGTTTCTTCGTAGAACGTCAACCATAGGTACGTACATCCTCGATAAATCCTTTAAAGAAGTTGTACAAATCGTTTAAATGATTTGTATGAATTGTTTTAAGTATTCGTATAAATCATTTTAATGATTTATTGAGAAGGTACGTACAAAAGACCGGAAAGAATGCAACAAACGATTGAGAAGTATCGAACAAACAATCGTAAAGGGTGGGAGGGTTCATTCGTCGGCACCGAACTACGCCCGTCGGTTCTCTGTATAAGGAGCGGATTAGGAGCGTAGGGTAGTGCGGAGCTGTTCCCAGGAGGGCATCTCTTTTAGGAAGGTAACGCGGTTCTGCTCATAGTCGATGTGCGCGGCAATTAGGGTCATGCCGTTGCTTGCCACCAAGAAGGGCGCTCGGTAGTGTACATTGTAGGAGCTCAGTTGGTTCCATACTTTTTCGGTAAGCGGTACTTCGGGCGCCTTGAACTCAATAATCATCCATACCGCTCCACCGGTTCCGAAGACGAGGGTATCGGTACGTCCGCGCCGTAAAGAGTCTTGCAGTAGGGCTTCGTTGCCCAGAGCGATGAGCGGATATCCCAAGCTGCGGGTCATCCAATGGATAAAGTGCTGCCGAACCCACTCCTCTGGGGTTAGTGCCACCTCCTTACGCCTTACGCAATCGTATATAAAGGGTTTGCCGCTTCGGAGGGTCACTTTAGCGGGATATGAGGGCAGATTAAGCCCATTATCATTCGGTTCAGCTCGAAATGGCTTCGTGGTACTCATTGCTTTTCCTACCTTTGCAAAGGTAGTGATATGATGGAAACAAAGAAGGAAATAGTAACTGATTGGCTGAAGCGCTACACGGGGCGCGAGCCGGAGGCATTTGCTCCCTATATACTGTTGTGCAATTTTAGCCGTTATTTGGAGCTGTTCGCCCAAGAACATAAGGTGCCGATTGTGGGTCAGAGCCTTGCGATGCCCAATGCCGGTACGGAGGAGATAACGCTTATACACTTTGGAATGGGAAGCCCCAATGCCGCTACGATGATGGATCTACTGAGTGCCATTATGCCGCGAGGCGTGCTGTTCCTCGGTAAGTGCGGTGCGCTCAAGAGCCGCCTCTCGGTGGGCGATTATCTGCTACCGATAGCCGCTATTCGTGGGGAGGGAACAAGCAATAGCTATCTGCCTGCCGAAGTGCCTTCGTTGCCTTCGTTCCGCATATTGCGGGCTGCTGATGAGGCACTCGAACGGCGACGGCTTCCCTTTGCAGCGGGGACCGTCTATACAACTAACCGACGCGTGTGGGAACACGATTATCATTTCAAACGATATTTGCGCACTACTCACGCGGAAGCGATAGATATGGAAACGGCAACGCTCTTTACAGTGGGATATGCCAATAAGATCCCCTGCGGCGCGCTACTCGCTGTTTCGGATCTTCCTATGACTCCGGACGGCGTGAAAACGGATATAGGCGATAAGGAAACAACGCAGCGCTACACGGCAGAGCATCTGGCTATTGGGGAAGAAACGCTTCATATTTTGCGTTACGAACAGCAATGCTTAAAGGGAATACGCTTCGATTGGTAAAGAAATTACGCAATGGCAAAAGCACAAGATGCGGAGGGAGCCGCTCTTCTTACTCCTACACAGGCAATTACGCAGCTTAAAAGTAGATTGGCGGATGGGAAGCTTTTCCCCGAACTACTCCTCTATACGGGCGAAGAACCGTACTATTTTGAGCAAATTGAGGCGCTGATTGCCAAAACGTATAGCGATACCGCTTCGTATCTATACGGAAACGACTGTACATATTCGGACATTGCGCTCGATATTCAGTCTGCTTCCCTCTTTGTTACCGAGAGGGTTGTGGTGGTAAAGGAGGCGGAATCGGTCAAGGATTTGGATAAACTGATCCCAACGATCTTGCGAATGCCGCAAGGAACATCGTTAGTTTTGGTCTATCAGGGTGATATGGCGTACAATGCGAAGAAGTTGTTTGGCGCCTTCCGAGCACTGCCCGGCGCGCAAACGATGATTGTTGTTTCCCCGCGCATTACCAGTCGCAGAACCATTCTCTCCATCGTTTCGCGTGCCGCAAAGGAACATAATGTGGAAATTACCGATGAAGCTGCCGAAAAGCTTCTGGAGCGGGTCGGCTTTAATGCCGTAACGATTACCAAGGAGATTGCCAAGCTCGCGGTAATTGCTGCGCAGAGCGGGCGGATCGAAGCCAATATGGTCGAGTTTCTTGTAGGAGAATCGCTCCATTACACTACGGACGATTTCTGTCAAGCTCTATACAAAAAGCAGCGTCGCGAGGCTCTTTCCATTGCACAATATATGACTAAAAGCCCAACGGATTATCCGCTTCCGCTCATTGTGGCAACTCTTTATGCATTCTTTTCCAATCTGATGGTGGCGGCTTATCAGCGGGATCGGAGCGAAAAGTCCATCGCTTCCGCGCTCAACCTTAAGAATGCGTATCAAGCGCAACGTTATTCTGCTGCGTTGTGGCTCTTTAAGCCGATGCAGATCTTCAATATTGTGCACGAACTGCGCCTTGCCGATGCGCGGCTGAAAGGAGCCGAAGAGGGTGATTATGAGTACGAAAGCATCCTCTTTAGCTTAGTCTACCTCATTCTCGCCTGATCGTTCTGATGGATTCCCTCTACGAACGGGTTAAAAAGAGCAATTTCGCCGCCTTCATTGCCCGCTACTTTCCAGGGGAAAAGGTACAGAAGATCTCACTTTCTGCCTCTTCTGCTTGTCCTTTGCACGGAAAAGAGCGTGGCGAGGTATGTACCTATTGCAGCAATCGGGCCTTCAGTCCCGCGTATGCCCTTCGCGAACAGCCCATTGAACAGCAATTGGCTGCCGGAATCGACTTCTTTCGCTACAAGTACCCATCTATGAAGTATTTGGCGTACTTCCAGTCCTACACCACAACTTATGCATCTCGCGCGCAACTCATCGATAAGTTCCGCACAGCGGCCGCCTATCCCGGCGTGGTCGGTATTGTCATTGCCACGCGTCCCGACCTGATGCCCGAGGCTCTGTTGGACGAATTGACCCGATTGGCAGCGCAACGCTTCGTGATGGTAGAATACGGCATTGAGAGCACACTTGATCGTACTTTGCAAAACGTACACCGCGGTCACGATTACGCAACCGCTTGCGATACCATCCGACGCACCGCTTCACGCGGCATTCCGGTGGGAGCACACCTTATATTGGGCTTGCCCGGGGAGACGCGAAGTGAGATGCTCGAACACGCCATACGCCTTAACGAGCTTCCCTTGGATACGCTCAAGCTGCATCAGCTGCAAATCCTGCTCGGAAGTCCCATGGCTACAGCATATCAAATGGATCCGAGCCGGTTTAAGCTCTTTGATCCCGAGGAGTATATCGAGTTGTGCCTCGATTTTCTTGCCCAGCTGAAGCCCTCCGTTACGGTAGAACGCTTCATTGCTTCCGCTCCCGATGCTGAGCTGATCGCACCCCGTTGGGGTATCAAGAACTACGCTTTCACGGCGCGCCTGCTCAAAGCTGCCCAAGAACGTGAGAGTCACTGATCCATACGTCCGGAGCCGTCTCTCAATAGGTATATAGGTTTCATCTGAAAGGTATATACCTTTGAAGTGAGAGGTATATAAGTTTCATTTGAAAGGTATATACCTTTCGTTAGGGTGGTATGTAATTGTCTCTGGCCGCTCTTACTCGTCCGGTTCCTTATACCGATCTCTTCTGGGCTGTTCCTGCCTCGCGTTCCACGGATTATGTGTAACTTAGTCGCAGCAAAGAGGAATGGTCAGGCTATGGCATTCAGAATTATCACAATAAGCCGTCAGTTTGGCAGTGGCGGACGTACCATTGGGAAACGCTTAGCGGACGAGCTTTCGATCTCCTTCTTCGATAGGCAGATTATCGAGGAATTATCCGATGCGTACGGCTTTTCGGAAGAGTACATCGAATCGCGTGGTGAGTACCGGCCGAGCAGCGCCTTGGATTACGTGCCTCTTACCGTGGAAGGGCCCGGCTTGCAGCCCCCAACCACCACTCCGAGCGACCGAATTGTCAATGCGCAATACGACTTCATCGCATCCCTTGCCGAAAAGGAGCCGTGCGTGATTGTGGGGCGCGCCGCAGACTATATCCTGCGCGGCAGAAACGATGTGCTCAACGTGTTTATCCATGCCGATGATGAAAGTCGTATCCGCCGAATTGTGGATCGCTATCATGCCACCGATAATGACGACGAAGCTGCCAAGTTGATCAAAAAACGCGATCGGGCACGCAAACGCCATTATCGCTACTACACCGGAAGAGACTGGGGCGATGCCGACCTATACCACATTTCGCTCAACAGCGGTAAGCTCGGCGAGGAAAACTGCGTCACCATCATCCGCCACCTCTACCAACATATCCCCTAACCCTACTATGCTCCGTTCCTTGCAGGGGTAGCAGAACGCGAGTGTAAAGATGCGGGTAAAGGATTAAAGATACATACCTCTTGTTGGATCTACCGATAGTTACCGACATCGGCGGGGAATCTATTTCAAAGCAAATTGGCTAGATGGAAGGAAAGAGTCATAGTTTGCTATTTGAAAAGAATATAATTAATAAAAAATGTTAGGGTGTTGGGCTATTGTAGTAGGATCATATTTACGATCTTCTCCCTAAGTATATGTCATAAGAATGGGATAAAAAGGAGAGGGGAGCAGATCCGTTGCGGATCTGCTCCCCTCTTTTACTCCGTGGTTACGGAGTTGTGTGGTGTTAGAATAGGTCGGATTTGGTTATCCGCTGCGAGATGCGTCGTGCGGCAGTATCCAAAGTTACGACAAAGACCCCATCAGGTAGAGTAGACAAATCAACGCTTTCTGTGGGATTATCGATTTGCATCAGAAGTTTTCCGTCCATTCCGAACACGCTCAAGCGAACAACACTGCTATTGTTCTTTACGTTAAGCGTTGCGTTAGCGTTCAGTAGGGTAGGATACACTTCCGGTTCAGTGCCTGTAATGCCATCGGTGTAGGTGGTATTTTCATAAGAAGCAACCACTTCGTAGTTATCCGTAGTTTTACCGGAAGCATCATTGTAAGAAGTACCGGTAACATTGTTGGCAATTTCGGCTCCATTCTTAATCACTTTGTAGCCTTTAACAACGGGGAAAGGAACTGCCGTTTTGCCCTTTACGAAGCATTTGAAATCCGTTTGTTTTTCTGCCTTTGGCGAGGAAGCAAATACCACACGGATAGCGTGATACGCATCGGGAGGCGTAGAACCTTTATAGTAATCTTCGGGGACGGGCTGTATTAGGTCGTTGACTAGTAGGAAGGCATCGTAATACCAACGGAGAGCATCTCCGGAATCCTTTACATAAGCCAATCCTAAGGGCGCTTTGTCGTTATCCACACTATAGCCGACGAAGAGATCGTCCATTGGATCAAACTGCAAAGGTTTATCCAAAAGTACGGTAATCCATTCACCTTCTTTCCAAGTATCCGGTACGTCAAAGGGTTGTTCGTATACACGTCCAACTACACCACCCGCAGCTTTGCTGTATTTGGCACCATTACGTATATAGAGGCGGTACTTGCCTTGTGCTTTTGTATCGGGTACTAAGTTAACGGCATATATACACGGAGCCTTTTCCTTAGCGAATTTATCGCTCGGCATTCGTACGGCAAGGTTAAAGCGGCGAGATGATTCCCAACGGCCTTTCATATCGCACTGGGGACGCGTATAGGTAGCCAGCGCCATATTTTCGGGATAGCCAAAGAGCGATACTTCCTGCAAATAGGTAGGTTCCTCCCACGAAAGGTTTACACCCGAGCCACTTTCCTTTACGGTTACGGGTACTTTTGTCGCAAGTTCTCCAAGATACATACCGCATTCAGCCATATCGGAGTCCCCGTAGGTATAGGGATTTCCATTGTTATGGCCGTCATCTGGGATAGTTTGTCCGTTATAGTTGTAGCGAACCTGTACACCATAGACCACACTGCCGGCACGATCTTTTCCGCCGAGCGCTTCAGTGCGGCTTTCCGTGAACGACATTTCGGAATCGGAATCTACTTCTTTGATAAATTCACCATTCCGATAAATGCGATAAAGGATTTTCCATTCGGAAGGTACACTTTCTTTGCTGATGGCTTTCCAGGTCAGTTTGATATTATCTTCAACTAAATCCACGCTAATTCCGGGTACGCGCTGGAGTGGCTTTAGACCGTTACGCCAAGTACCTTCAAGCTTTTCAGCTTCCCCCTGTGTTTTAGGGTCGAGATAAATATCCATAGATGAAAGCGGATTGCCCGTTTTCTTATATCGATTCCAGTGATGGAACAGACGGCCGTAGTAGTTAGTGCTGCCGCAACCGGAGCGACCACCGGTAAGAGTACCGATAACTAAGTGGTTTTTGTCAAAGAGAGACGAACCGGATGAACCGCCTTCCGTGTCGCCATGGGCAAATTCAACGCGGAAATGAGCCATCTTACCGCCCCAACTCCCCGGAGTGTCCCATGTGCCGAGACCTAATAGTTCCGGTGAAGAACAGATTTTTTTTGCATCACCGCTGGGGTGGTGTATGCCCGTTACTTTACCTTTGGGCAATGGAGTGCGGCGATCCCAGCCGTTGTAGTACACACGATAATTTTCAGGAACCTTATTGTTGGCAAGAAGGAGCAACCCGTCGCTTTTAGGAGTGCCCTTTTCGTCCGTAATAGGTAGATAGGTTTTTACGGTACAACCAATAATTGATTTACCGCGGCTCAAGCCTTCGGAGCCGTTACTGCAGGTGGGCTTTTCGTAATGGAAGCGGAAGGTCCACTTGTCCAAATCGTCCTGAGTGGTGAGCGGCTTCTCATTGTCGCCATCAATACAGTGTGCCGCGGAAATAATATAAGGGGCAAAGTCCTCATTGGTGTTATTTAAAAGGTTTGCCGAGCAGCAACCCAAATAACCTTCCTCATACATAACCATCTGGATAACCCCTGCCTTTTCTGTTTGCCATTCAGCGCCTTCAGGGCAATTGATACCTGATCTCAACTGACAGGTGGGGTCGCTGTTATCTTCGCCGGGATTAAAGCCTTTTTGAGTCTTATTGAGAGAGCCAATTCCGATGTGGGGATAGTAGATGTATCCGATACCGGATATCAGCAACGAAGGCTTTTCGGCAGACGCTCCGGGAACATACTCCAATATAAGTTCATCGCCCTGTACCGGTTCGTTAGAAAAAACACCATGCTTGGGGTGCGTTTCGTAGGTATAAGCTCCCAGCAGAGCCGTGCGGTTGGCATTATAGATATAGAGCTTACTTCCGTCATTTGGAATGAAGAAGTCGCTATAAGTAAGCGTCATTGCCATAGCTCCGGGTGAGGAAACAACCAAACGATAAAGTTCTTTGCCTGTTTCTAGGGTGACCTTTGTGGCTTCACCAACGAAATTGATTGAGGCAGGGATAACTTTACCTATTTGGAGTGGCTTGAAATGGAGGTCATCGGTTCCCCATTGGTTCAGCGACTTGAGGTCAGCCACATTGAAGTCGGGTGCTACTTTAACGAGATTCGTTGACTCAGCAGCGCGAAGGGTTCCGCTCGTTTCGTTAAAGCAGGGCGGGAATCCCCCGAAAGCCTCCTGAGCTTCCGCCGTTGTGGTATTAAGCCCAACCAGCAATCCCGCTGCAAGAGTTGGGAGGATCTGTTTTAATCTGTATTTCATTTCTTATCGGTATTGAATGCTTTGCGATTTTATAGTCGTTACGGGTTCGCCGAAAGGTATATATGTTTTCGTGAAAAGGTATATACCTCTCATTGAAAAGGTATATACCTATCAATCGAAAGTTATATACCTATTAATCGTTGACATATTTCCAATGCTACAAAACAAAAAGCGAAGGGGAACTTTCTTCTACCGAAGATATCGGAAAGCCCCCTTTCGCATTTATATTAGGCAATGTGCCTTAAGCAATTAGTGACGTACAACAAGTCTCTTGGAAACGCCACCTACAGATACGATGTAAACACCATCGCTCAGAGTGCTTACGTTAAGGCTGCTGTTACCCTGTGCATCGGTAGCACCGTTGTACAAGCGTACGCCGTCCAAGCTGTATACCTTAACGGCAGCTTCCGGAGCCGCATTGGCAACGAACACTTCTTCGTTTGCGGGGTTCGGATAAACAACGTAATCAGCTTTTACTGCTTCAATCTGTTCAGCGTTATCGTAGATTTCACCGGCATAGGGATCATCGCCAGTGCCAAGCCAATCGAATACGGCTACAATCTTGGTGTCGCCTTCAAGCTTAACGCTCTTGTCGCCAATAATGTCCTTATCGTTTGCCTTCAGTGAAGTCAATTCTCTTTCGTATTCTTCAACCGGGTAAATGTCGGCAACGACTTTTATTTCTCTGCCGATAGGCATTCTGTTAAGATCAAAATTCTTTCCTTCAAGCTCCAAGATACCGTGACCTTCTCTGCGGAGGCGTACTTTGCAGATCTTGTCCGTAAAGGTAGCAACCACTTCACCATCTTTGGTAACAAAGAACTCCTTATCGTTGAAGATATCAAATGAACGATACTTCAGATCAGCCAATCCATAACCTTCATCGGGGATAACCGTTACAGTAACCTTGCTATCGGTGTAGAGCTGCAATTGGTCCTTACCATTAATTTTGATTGAACCGCCCTTGCCTTCCGTTTTGCAGGTGATGGTGCGTAGTTCGGCACCTTTATATGCCTGATGTGTACGGAAGTCGTTTACAATCCAGTTCTTGGCGAGAGCTGCAGCTACATTTTCTACGGTGCAGATGTTGTTTTCGCCTTCAGCCTGACTTTCAACTGCATAGATATATCCCTTTGGATCGTCCTGTATGGGATCATCAGGCGTAGGTCCGATCGGATCTTCGCCTTCAGTAAGGGGCTTCGTTGTGGTAGTTGGGGTAGTAGAAATTTCAATATTACGCAAGGATGCGATGAGCTTATTCATCTCTTCGCCCTTAATGCTGTTGCCATAGATATATACCTCCTTCAGCGAAGCAAGGTTGGAAAAGTCTACAGCCGTGAATTTATTGTTCCCCAAATCCACGTACTTAAGGGATTTACACGGAGTGAGATCAATGGAGGTTAATTGGTTGCCTGCAAGTGAAAGGTGCTTCATATCCACCAACTTAACAGAGGTGAGTAAGTTGTTTTCAGCGTAAACTTCATTCACATTAGTTGAAGTACAAGCAGAAAGATCAAGATCGGTCAGTTTATTTCCCTGAACAATCAGTTGTTCCAAACGTGGGCAGCCCGTTAATTTGAACGATGTGAGGGCGTTACGTCCAATATTGAAATTCTTCAAGCGATTTGAATTTTTCAATTCAAAAGTGCCACTGAAGAGGTTTGAGTTCAAGTCAACGGTATTGAGTGCGGCACACTTAGAGAGATCCACTTCAGAAAGCTTGTTGCTCGCCAAATTGAGTTCAATAAGAAGAGGCAACTCGGATAGTTCAATCTTCGTCAGCTTATTCTTGTACAGGTTGATTTCACTTAGCGCGGGTAGCCCCTTAGCAGTAAAGCTTTCCAAAGCACCATTGCTTAGGTTAAGCGTTTCAAGCAAATCGCAATTGCTGAACGATGCCGATTTAAGCGGATTGTACGTAAGGCTAATGTCAGTCAGCGCCGGCAAATTATTTACTGTAATATCAGTAAGATTGTTATGGCTCAAGTCAATTTCCTTTAGCGCGTTGAGTCCTGATAGATCAATGCTCTTGAGTTGGCCAATATTGAAAGATGCCCATTTTAACTTTGTTGCATCTTGAATGTTTTGAATGGTTTCCAACTTCGTGCCATCACACTTGAGCGTTGTGAGGGCGCTACAGTCCTTAAGATTCAAATCAATTAGATTCGTGGAGGAAGCATCCAAATAGGTTAGAGCACTCATTCCCGTCAAATCCAACTTAGTCATAATGTTGGTATTGACAAAAAGTTGCTTCATTGCCGTACAATTTTCAAGCTTGATATCCTTGATACGGCTCATGTTGCAATCAAAGAACTCAATCGGACCGGTAATAGTGATAGTGGGTTCTTCCACTTCCCAAGCTACACCTCCTTGGATGGTTACTGCGTGTGCGCCTTCAACCTTCACCTTATCCAAAGGCTTGATGATGAGGTTGACCTTATCACCTTCCGTAACTTCGGTAGTGAAGGTAATCTTACCGGTTTGCGCATAGGCTGATGCCGCGCATGCCATTATCGCTATGAACGATAATAAAGCAGTAGTGAAACGTTTCATGATGATTTCAGTATTTTGTTGTTATTCTTATTCTTTATCGAACCAAAGCTTTATAGCTTTTACCCATATAGGTAACGAGGTATATACCCTGTGGCAGTTCTACGGTGAACCGGCTCTGCATTGTGCTGTAGAGCTGTTTGCCGTCTACGGTATAGATAGTAACCAAACCGGCTTTAGGCGTAGACACGGAGAGGGCACCGTCAAGCGTTACAATAGCGGGAGCATCAGCGCTAATTGTTTCAGCAGATTGTTCTTCCAACGCTACTACTTTCAAAAAGTCGCTCCATCCCTTGGCAGCTACGGCTTGATATTTATCAAGGCTGGCAGAAGGTACCTGAAGCGTGGTTTTGAGGAACATCTTTTCTTCAAAAGGCTTTACGTCTTTTCCTTCCTTATCCTTAAGCAGTGCAGGGGGTTCTACGGCATAAACGCGCAGAACGCTATTAGCGGAGGATGCCATTGCGTCACAATTGTTGAAAACGCCTTCACCAATGTACTTACATCCCTTACCCAAAGAAACATAGTTCAGTTTCTTGCAATCGTCGAAACATCCTTGAGGAATCGTTTCTACGCCATCGGGAACTTTAGCCGAACGGATATTCGTTCCACTGAAAGCAAACACACCCACCTTCTTCAGTGTAGAAGGAAGTTCCACGCAGTAGCGACCGCGGCCGCGGTAGTCGTATTCGGTATCGTTGTTTTCATAGATAACCATCATAGCCTTATCGCCAATGGCTTCAATACCTTCAGGAATGGTAAGTTTGTCGGTAGCCATCGTATAGAGGATGGAAACCACTTTCTTTTCCGCTTTGTCTACCAAAAGCTGTCCGTCAAGCATCGTTTCAAAGTGTGTATTCCCTTCAGCTACTTCATACTGTTTGCAGTCGCGCAACAGAACAAAGGCGGAGCCGTCCTCAATTTTTTCCACTGTTGCAGGAATACGGAGCGTTTTGAGACTAACGCACATATGGAATGCTCTGGCTCCTATCTCTTTGAGCCCTTCGTTTAGCTTTATATTAGTGATGTATTCGCAGTATTCAAAGGCACCATTCCCTAATTTTTCTACTGTTGAGGGTAAGGTAACTTCAGTAACTGCCGTACGCCATGCAGGACACTTAATCAGTGTCACCATATCCTTGCTGTAGAGAATGCCGTCCTTGCTTGCATAGAGTGGGTTTGCCGGATCTACCGTGATGTTCTGCAAGTCCCAACAGCCAATGAAAGGATCGCGTCCGGCTACTTTCAGTCCTTTGCCGATGGTAAGTTGCTTAGCTTTAATACAGCCGTTGTAGCAATCGTCACCGATTTCTTCCACTCCATCAGGAATGGTGATACTTTCCAATGCTGTGCCGGTGAAGGCTCTGTCACCAATATACTTTACGGTATTTGGTATTTTAACCGATAAAAGGTAGAAGCAGTTGGAAAAAGCTGCCGGCCCTATTTCCGTTACCGTGTAGGTGTTGCCCATATGCTTGATCGTTTCGGGGATTTCCATATGCTTGATGTACATATCGTCGTCCATCCCATTGGCGGGGGCTACGCCTACTGTTTTGGCGGCTTCATCTATAATATAATAGAAGAATTTGCCTTCCTTGAACTTCTTGCTGTAGTCGGGGCGCGGACGCGAGCCCTGAGTGTTCACTTCAGTAGCATTGCCCTGAAGCGGAGCATTTGCGCTTGTTTGCGCCATCATAGTCAATGCTCCGGCAAGCAGTGCTCCGAGCATTAAAAAAGTAGTAATCTTTTTGTGCATAAAACTATCTTATAATCTGTTACCTTTCCTGTTATGTACGTTACTTTTCATTGCCGCAACGAGAGCCTTTTTATATGGGGCTTTTCATCGTACGACATCGCAAAGTTAATAATTAGAATGAATTAAGAGCAATATTCGGTCAACTTTTTTCTCGACATCCCTTACTCACCGGAAGAGATCTCCCTGCCTAAGCGGAAATGACGTCCTTTCCACAATTCCGTTCGTCCATGTAATTTTCCCTCTTTCTCCCTGTGAACAGAATTACCACACGATACAAAATGGAGAATAAAACAAACGTTGGGAAAGCTGACCCGTGAGCAAACAGAGCGGAGAGCGGGGCAAATGCGGATGCTTCCCCAACAAGATACTGAGCAGGACAGATTATGTCGAGGAAAGGGTTAGGAGCTGACCGACCGCATGTACGAAGGGAACGGAGCGAAGGATGGGAGGTATCGGAGCTTTTGTACGGTGCGGTCGGAGAAAAGTCTATAGACTTTCTGAAAATACTCTATAGACTTTTTGGGAAAACTCTATAGACTTTCTGGAAAATCTCTATAGACTTTTCTCGAATACCCTATAGACTTTTCCCCGATACCTCCGTACAAAAGCTCGGACAGCATGGAATCAACGATTTGTTTCTATGGGAGGAACGGTCTGTTCTCGTTGTACTGACGATGTGTTTATTCGACAAAATCGCTGAATTATGTGGCAGAATCGCTTGTACAGTAGGGTAGGATTGCTTGGATTACGAAGCACACCCGATTAGACAGTAGGGTGGAATCGATTGATTGCCCGGGGTGAATGGGTTGATTCTATCCGCTTTGCTCTCCGTTTTCTCGGGGAGGAACGCGTCAGATGATGCGAGTATAAAGCAAGAAAGTAGCAGAGTTCGCCTCACCAAGAGGGATGGAGTGGCTCGGAGTTGCTGATGAATCGGTAAAAGTAAATCTTAAGGAAAGATCGGCGGTGGGGGAGGTTAGGGCTAATGGTTAGGAGCTGCGTGGGCGGGCTTGGCATGTTTTGCGCCACTTATAATAGTGGAGGCATTCGATGTCTCTTACAGAGTGATGAATATGAACCAAATGCCGGAGCAAAATTGAAGAGGATTTCAACGCAGATAAGGGAGGAATTCAACGCAGATAAGTGAAGGGTTAGCCACCGATCACCTCGCGGTAGAAATCAAAAGCATTGCGAAGCTGTGCCCGAGATACGTTGATTTTAATCGGTTCCCCAATACGGCGTAGCGCCAACACGGCGATATCGTCACCGCTATTCTTCTTGTCTTGAGCCATCAGCTTGATAATAGCGTCGTACTGCTTGCACTCAAAGAGGAAGGGCGAGAAGTATTCGCGCGAAAAGGCGATAATCTGTTGTAGCCGTTCGGCAGGAAATCCGAGCAATTTATGCGCAATGTACAGCTCCACAATGATGCCGATAAGCACGGCTTCTCCGTGTCGGAGCGGTGAAAAGCCCGGTCGTGCCGTGGCGTGCGAATAACCCTCCAGGGCGTGTCCGACGGTATGCCCCACGTTAAGCGCCTGACGCGTGCCGAGGTCGAGAGGATCGGCTTCCACAAAGCGTTTCTTGATATGTATGCATTGATCGATGAGGGCGCGGAGTTGAGCCGGGTGGGTTAGCGGATCGGTGGAGAGCACTTTGCCAAAAAAAGTCTCGTCTTCCAAGAGGGCATACTTCACTATTTCCGCATAACCGCTCAGTATTTCGCGGTCGCTAAGGGAATCGAGGAAGCTCTCATCCAAGAAAATAGCGTCCGGCTCCTTAAATATGCCTAATAGATTTTTGACTTCACCCGCATTTATCGCCGTTTTACCGCCGTAAGCGGCATCCACCATAGCCATTAGCGTGGTAGGAATGTAGGCTACAGCGATACCGCGCTTGTAGACGGCTGCCAGAAAACCACCGAAATCGAGCAACGACCCGCCCCCAACCACGTATAGGAGCGAGTGGCGTGTTACCTTGCAGTCGTTGAGGCGTAAGGCCACTTCGCGGACTAATCCAAGTGTTTTGGTGTCCTCGCCTCCATTCAGGTAGAGGCACATAGGCTCCGGCACGATTTCACGCAAGGGAGCCAATCGCTCGCTATAATTATCCCTAAAGCAGCTATCAATAAGGGCAACCACCTTATCGGGCTTGAGTTTCGTTTGAAACTCGTGCAGCGCTTGGAGGGAAAAATCGTGCGGGCCGACCACGATGATTTAGTTTTTGGAGGCGATGGTATCGATAATTTGCCGCATAGCCTCGGTAAGCCCTTCGCTCCCTTTACCACCAGCCGTGGCAAAATGGGGTTGTCCGCCACCACCGCCGCGAATCAGTTTAGCTGCGGCACGTACCAAATCGGATGCACTCAAGCCCGCTTTGACCAGTTCATCGGACAAAAGCACGGTTAGTAGGCTGCGAATGCCGGTACAAGTGGCTGCCACAAAGGCAAAAGGCTCGGTAACTTCACCTTTTAGTTGGAAAGCTATATCCTTAACTATATCGGGTTTGATGTCGCCCTCTAATGTGAACAGGCGGAAAGAACCTACTTTTTGGTCGCTATCGAGCAGTTGCTGCTTGAGCGCACGGGTTTGTTCCTCGTAAAGCGCCTTCAGTTCGCTCTGGTACCCCTTGTTTTCCTCTACAAGACGCTGCACCGCCTTGGCGATATCGGGGGCGCCGTTGAGTTGCTCACGGATACTTTTCAGCAAATCTTCCTTTTCGTAAATGTAGTGCTCGGCATTAATGCCGGTAACCGCTTCAATACGACGAACGCCGGCGGCTATGGAGCTTTCGGAAACGATGCGGAACGTGCCGATCATACCGGTGGAGGCTATGTGCGTACCTCCGCACAGTTCAATGGAATCGCCATATCGCAGTACGCGCACCTTTTCGCCGTATTTTTCGCCAAAGAGTGCCATTGCACCGAGTTCCTTTGCCTTTTCGATGGGTACGTCACGCATTTCACAACGCTTTATATCCTTGCGGATTAATTCGTTGACGCGTTCTTCCACAGCGCGAAGCTCATCGTCCGTCATTTTAGCAAAGTGTGAAAAGTCGAAGCGCAACATTTCGGGGCTGACAAAGGAACCGCGCTGCTCCACGTGCGCACCTAGCTTTTCGCGCAAAGCTTGGTGCAAAAGGTGCGTTGCCGTGTGATTGGCTTCCGCCATAGTACGCAAATCGCGGTTGATGCTTGCGGTAAAGGTTGCGGAAACGTCCTCGGGAAGTTTAGGCATAATGTGAACCGCCAGATTGTCCTCGCGCTTGGTATCAACTATAGGATAGCTTTTCCCGTTTTCGTCCGTAAGGCAGCCTTTATCGCCAACCTGCCCACCCATTTCGGCATAGAATGGGGTGGAGGAGAGCACAACTTGGTAAAAAGTTTTGTTTTTCTGCGTCACCTTGCGGAAGCGAAGGATTTCGGCGTTACACTCTGTTTGGTCGTAACCGACAAAAACGGTATTGCCTTCGTTAACGGTTACCCAATCTTCCGTTTCCACCTTAGCAGCGGTACGGGCGCGGTTCTTCTGTGCGGAGAGTAATTCGTTGAATCGCGTTAAGTCGACGGATTTTCCCTTTTCGCGCGCAATAAGCTCCGTTAGGTCGAAGGGGAAGCCGAAAGTATCGTAAAGTGTAAAGGCATCATCGCCGCTAAGGCTCTTTTGTTCACCGAGCTCTTCAATCTTTTTGTTAAGTAGCTTGATACCGGCATCGAGTGTGTGCAGGAAGCTCTCTTCTTCCTGTAGCATAACCTTTTCGATCAGTTCGCGTTGGGCAATCAGTTCGGGGTAGGCATCGCCCATCACATTGATGAGTGTGGGCAAAAGGGTATATAGGAATGGCTCCTTAAAGCCCAAGAAGGTGTATCCGTAGCGCACGGCACGCCTCAGAATGCGTCGTATTACGTAGCCCGCCTTCGCATTACCGGGAAGCTGACCATCCGTTATGGCAAAGGCAATGGTACGGATATGATCCGCTACAACGCGCATCGCTACGTCGGTTTCTTGGCTATCACCGTATTGGATGCCCGAAGCGGTACCCACGGCTTTGATGAGCGGCTGGAATATATCGGTATCATATGTAGCTTGTTTGCCTTGTAGTACCATACAAAGCCGCTCAAAGCCCATACCGGTATCAATCACTTTATGGGGTAGCGCGGTAAGCTCGCCCGAAGCGAGGCGGTTGTACTGCATAAAGACCAAATTCCATATCTCCACAACGCGCGGATTATCCTTGTTCACCAAGCTTTGACCGGGTATTTTGGCGCGTTCGGCATCATTGCGTAAGTCGACATGTATCTCAGAACAAGGCCCGCACGGCCCCTGATCGCCCATTTCCCAGAAATTATCGTGCGCATTTCCTCCGATAATACGCTCTTGGGCGATCCATTCTGCCCAATAACGTGCGGCTTCATCGTCGCGTTCCAACCCATGCGCTTCATCTCCCTCGAATACAGTTACATAAAGACGATCCTCCGGTATTCCGGCTACTTTGGTGAGAAATTCCCAAGCCCAGGCAATGGCTTCCTTTTTGAAATAGTCACCGAAAGACCAGTTTCCTAACATCTCGAACATGGTATGATGGTAAGTATCGTGCCCCACTTCCTCGAGGTCATTGTGCTTACCGCTTACACGAAGGCACTTTTGCGCATCCGATACCCTACGATATGAGGGAGCTACATTGCCCAAAATGATATCTTTAAACTGATTCATCCCTGCGTTAGTGAACATAAGCGTTGGGTCGCCTTTGACCACCATCGGGGCGGAAGGAACGATATGATGCTCTTTCGAAGCGAAAAAGTCGAGGAAAGCCTTTCTAATTTCTTGAGAAGTTCTCATAGTGTATTGTTTGTTCTTTGCGGTCTTTATTCTTTTTCCTTAGGGAAAGTTGGGGCGTTGTCAACGGCGTTAAGTGCCTGTTGTAGTTGCGCTTCAATCGGTTTTCTGCCGTCAATCGGGTGAAGCGTGAAGCCGCGTCGCTCCATACCTCTGAACCAAGTCATTTGTCGTTTGGCAAATTGACGGATAGCTATTTCAAGCCGGGTTATAGCTTCCTCTTTGGAAAGCTCTCCGGTGAGGAAAAGAGTTATATACTTATATTCCAATCCGTAGTTGATGAGGGCTTGCTCCGGCACACCGCTCTGCAGAAGAACCTCTACCTCTTCGATTAACCCAGCGGAAAGGCGTTTTTGCAGCCTGCTGTGTATTCTGTTAATGCGTTCTTCCTTTGGAAGGTCAATCAGTAACAAAATGTAGGGTAAAGGCTTGTTGGAGCGCTCCGTAGTCTGATTTGAATGAGCTTCGTATGTGGCAATTTCAATGCTTCGGACGAGACGCCTCTTGTTGTTCGGATCTTTGATTTCCGTTTTGCCGGGAAAGCGCCGGAGAATAGTGCATAAATCTTCGGCAGAAAGGTGTTCCAGCTCGCTGCGAAGCGTTGCATTTACGGGTGCTTTGGATAGTGTTACGCCTTTGAGGGCAGTTTCCAAATACAATCCGCTTCCTCCAACTAAAATGGCGCGCTTGTCCCTTTCGTTAACAGAGCGATACGCTTCATTGAAAGCCTTTTGCCATTTGAACACATCAAATGCACTGCCGGCATCGGCAATATCAATTAGATGGTATGGTATCGCAGAGCCGTCCGGAAGCGTGTAGGATGCCAAATCTTTACCGGTACCGATATCCATACCGCGAAATACCTGTCTGCTATCCGCACTCAGTATTTCTCCGTGAAGCTCCGAAGCGAGGCGTACCGCCAACTCCGTCTTCCCCGATGCCGTAGGGCCCGCAACTGCAATAATCGGTTCCGTCAAGGCAAATACTACGATCGATCCTTTAGCACTACATCGTGCGCACCGCCTTCCACAATGCTGGTTGCCGATACGAGGGTTATTTTGGCATTTTGGCGCAAATCGGCAAGGGAGGCAGTACCACAACTCGACATAGTCGATTTTATTTTGGATAGCGTTTGATCCAGGTTCGTTTTCAGCGGACCTGCGTAAGGCACGTAGCTATCAACGCCTTCCTCAAACTTCATATTGCCAACTTCCTCACCACCGGTGTCGTACCGTTGCCAGTTTTTGGCACGATTGGAGCCTTCGCCCCAATACTCCTTTACAATATTCGTGCCAACCTTCATCACTGGACCGGGCGATTCGTCAAAACGTGCGAAGTAACGTCCCATCATAAGGAAATCGGCTCCCATTGCCAGCGCCAAAACCATATGATAATCGTGTACAATGCCCCCGTCACTGCAAATAGGTACATAGATACCTGTTTCCTTGAAATATTGGTCTCTTGCCCGTGATACATCAATTACGGCAGAAGCTTGTCCGCGTCCGATCCCTTTCTGTTCGCGTGTAATACAGATAGAACCACCGCCGATACCCACTTTTACAAAATCAGCTCCGTGGTCTACCAGATAGCGAAATCCTTCTCCGTCCACCACGTTGCCGGCACCGACGATGATTTGATCGCCATATTCCTTATGAATCCACTCTAAAGTCTCTGCTTGCCAAACAGAAAAGCCATCGGACGAATCAATGCAGAGCGCATCGGCTCCGGCTTCGAGTAGCGCCGGAACGCGTTCCTTGTAATCCCTTGAATTAATACCGGCACCCACAAGGAGCGTTTTGTTAATACGATGGGATAATTCAAGCGGATTTTGTTTGTGGCTGTCGTAGTCCTTGCGGAACACAAAGTAGAGCAAATTGCCGTTATTGTCTACAATGGGTAATGTATTCAGTTTGTGTTCCCAAATGATGTCGTTGGCTTCGCTTAGGGTAATGCCTTTTTGTCCTACGGTCAATTTGTCGTAGGGCGTCATAAAGTCCTTGATCTTTTTGTCCAACGAATCCGTTGAAAGCCGATAATCGCGACTAGTGACGATACCCAAAAGTTTGCCGTTAGGTGTACCGTCGTGTGTAATACCTATAGTAGAATGGTTCGTTTTCTTTGTAAGTGCCACTACATCCCGAAGCGTTTGTTCAGGGCTTAGATTGGAATCACTTTTAACAAAGCCCGCCTTGAATTTCTTTACGCGCCGCACCATCTCAACCTGACTTTCAATCGGCTGTGAGCCAAAGATAAAGGAAAGTCCACCGTTGCGTGCTAATTCAATCGCAAGCGTATCGTTGGATACAGACTGCATAATGGCGGATACGAAAGGAATATTCAGGGATAGACGCGATTCTTCTCCCTTATTCGGAGCGTACCGAGCCATAGGCGTTTTCAGTACAATATCTTCCGGTGTAGTATGTTCGGTAGTAAGGCCGGGGATGAGTAGGTATTCACCGAAAGTGTGACTGGTGTCGGGTAAAAATTGAGCCATAATAGGATTAGAGATAGACGTTTTATCTGAGTCTGTTACTCATTCGAACTAGTACTTCGTCCTTACGAATAGCACGGCGCGCCATAAAGAGCAGAATGATAGTTATTATGGGTAAAGCAAGGGCGAACTTGAATCCGTATGATGCTTGTAGTGCGTTCGTAAGTTTAACTGCTTCAACCGTATAGTAAACGAGATAGCCAACTGTAAGTAGCATACCCAGCATAGTGAGGCGCATCTGCAGTTTTCGTTTCTTATATAGGAATACAATGTATAGTGAGAGCAGTGCGATGATAAGTGCCAAAACGAATAGTCCCCAGTGATTCATCTCCGTTCCAACACCGATCAGTGGCCGTGTGGACCAGTTATACATAATCCAATTGCCTTGTGGCGTAGCAAAAATACCTATAGGCAAAAAGAGGAGAGTTATCATTGCGGCAAAAGCCAGCACGAGCCAAACGGTTTGGATACGTTGCCACATAACTATAGATCTATTCTTCTTCCTGATTGTTGTTTGTTTTGAAGTAGATGCGATCCGCCAGGAACTCCTCGGTGGCTACCAGCGTAGGTTTGGGCTGCTTTTCGAAGCCACGGGATACTTCAATTTGCTCTTCGTTCTGGTATATTTCCTGCAGAGTATCGGGTTCCTTATTGAATTCCTCCAACTTTTCTTTGATTGCTTGCTGTTGCAGCAAATCTAGTTGGTTGGCGCGTTTGCCTATTACCACAACCGCTTCGTACAAATTGCCGGTTTTTTCGGCAAACTTACGTGTTGAGCGGGAAATCACTTCATCGGGTACAACCAAATTCTTCTTGTTTGTCATATTAGGTTTCTATGAAATATCGTTACTTTTCTTTTATTATTTTGTGTCCAAATAGCCGGTAATTTGCTTATGAATGCGTTCCGCTTCCTTTTTGTAGCGTCCTTCCGGGAATTCGTTTACATATACGAAATAGCGGTCGATTACCTCACGATAGCGAGACTGCAGCTTACTATCCACGCTATTTATCGCTTCTTTGTAAGCGGCACGTAGCAAAAGTATATAGAATTCTTCGCGATGCTTGTTGTAAGGATAATCCTTCAGAGCGTTATCGGCAGTAATGATTGCCGAGCGATAATTATTACCCATATACATGCCTAAATTGTAGTATAGACGAGCCGAAAGCAACTCTTTGTACGCCAGTTTGTCTTGAAGTGTAAAGAGCATCTCTTCAGTTTGTTTGCGGAAAGTACTTTCAGGATACAATTCGATAAAGCGTGTCAGCTCCTGAATGGCATTATATGTGAGCGTTTGGTCCAGACGAGCTTCGGGCGAGGCACTATATAGTGCTTCGCCGCAACGGAAATGTGCTTCCTCCGCCTTTGCGCCGCTGGGATACGATGTATAGTAGCGGCGATAAGCTTCCGACGATGTTTCGTAGCTTTTCTGCATGCGTTCGGACTCGGCGAACAAAAACAGGGCGCGGCTTCCTTCCTCGGTTCCGTCATACGCCGGAACTACATCCAGCAATAATTCCGACGCTTTGGCGTATTTGCCCTTGTTATAGTACTTTTTCGCATAGTCATATTTTAGGGAAGCGTCCGTTGTTCGCTGTAAACGCATAGCTTCTCCGCATCCGCTGAGCAGTGGAATTACAACGAGCAAAAGTACGGCTGCCCAAGTACCGGATAACGCTTTTCTCCTAATCATATGTATCTTATTCTCTCTTTACTACGTCCCATTAACACTTAACGGCGTGCCTTTGGGCGATATTGCCTTGCAAAGGTACTACTTTATTGGCATAACTCTTAGCTGAGCTTTTTACCGGTTGTTTCAAATCATTATTCGATAATCACCGAACGAACCTCCTGGCCAATCCGCACTACATAGCTCCCCTTGGGTAAATCGGCACACTCAAGGGTAGCACTGCCATCCGCATGGGTATAAGTGATTCGTTTTAGCTGTCCCGAAGCCGAGAAAACAGTAATCATCGTATAGGGCGCGGCTCCATCGATCTGTAGCCGGTTTCGCGCAGGGATGGGGTAGAGGCGCAACGTACTTGTGCCAACTTGCAGCGCATCTTCGCATCCGTCGTATGGTGCAGTGCTTTCAACGCCATAGGAGGTAATCACCTTTTTTACCTCCCATCCCTTGGCTCGGGCTATAGCTACATCTGAGGTGAGGCAGCGATTCTGATCTTTTCCCTCTTCGCGTGCGTCAAATACGATAAAGGGAAAGTTTTTTGCTCCGGAATACAACGATGTAACCAACTCAGTCATTGCTTTCTCTTTCAGAGAGTTAAGCGAACATTCTATATAGGTATAATTGGAGCTGAGCGGTAGCACCAATTTTTCCAATCGGTTGTTGCTACATTTTAGTACCCGAAGAAGCGGATTATTACTCAAAATGAGTTCTTTAAGGGCATTATCCTTCACGTGGAGAAATTCGAGCGAATGGTTATTTCCCGTGTGAAGAGCTGTCAGTTTGTTCTGATTCAGCGATGCTTTGCGCAACATACGCGCGCCGTTCAGCTCTATCGATTCCAAAATGTTCCCATCTAACCATATCTCATCCAAAATGTCGTTATGGCTCAGATCCAACTCCTTAAGCCGGTTTCGTTCGGCATGCAACATCGTTAGTTTCTTGCATCTACTCAAATCGAGGCTCTGCAACTGATTGTCCTGACAAAATAGCTCCTCTAACGAGCGGGCGTTGCCGAGCAAAAGTAGCGTAATCTCTGTATTATCGCAGTAAAAACGATCAATGTTTCCTTTCAGCGTGATGCTTTGCGATGTGAGCGTGTAGGCGCATTCGTTCCCGTCAAATACAATCGTTTCTTTCAGCCCCTCAGCGTGAACCGGTTGCGATGAGCGGATTCTTAGTTTAATCTTTTCTCCTTTCTTCAGATTCGTTACCAGCGAAATGCTCTCTTCAGCGCCTACGGAGGGTACTCCCGTATAGGGAATTAGCGTGACTTCGCCCTGTTCGTTGCGCTTTTGCGCCTTCACATCCCAGTTTTTCCCCTTGGCAATGGCTAAATCCTTTGCTAAACAGCGATTGCGGTCCCCCTCTTTTGTGGCATCGAACACTATTATGCAGCCAGCCGTGCGTCCGCCTCGGTCCGGAAGAGTGCGCATTAGGTTGGACATGCCCGCCCCCAATAGGTGATTGTTGGCCACATTAATCGTATCCAACTCGGGACAGCCTATGGGAAGAACCTCCTTTAATTCGTTTCCCTCCAATTGAAGTGTCCGAAGGTGACTCGCTTTGCTCAGATCAATGGCGTTCAGTCGGTTGTCCGAAGCGGATAAATAGGTGACGTTGCCGACGAGTTTAATCGGGTAAGAGCTAATCTTGTAGCTGTGTACAGACTTATCCGCCGTAATAGCTGTCTCCAATCCTTCCGAAACAACGCTTCCTTCAGCGTCAACGCCAAGCGAGATGGTCCCTCCAACCGGGATAGCTCCGGAAAAAGAGAGTACGGAGGTTCCGTTTCCCGATGTGATGGGGCTAACCGACTGCCCTGCAAGCGCATTCGGAAACAGAGCGATGAGCATTGTGGCAGTAATGCCCCAAATAAAGAGGAGGCGCCTACTGATGAGGGCGCTCCGATGTTTGTTCTCTGAAAGATTTAGGTTCATATTGGGTCGATAATGACTTCTTTGCATACTTATTTCCACTGCAATATTACACATTGCACGCCAATTAGCCAAAACTCCTCCCCACAATAAGCGCGCAGAGTATGGCAATGCACTCGTAACGCTCGCTACGGCTGCCGCGACGATTCTCCACCTTTCAGCCAAAGGTATATACGTTTCAAATGAAAGGTATATAGGTCTCAGATGAAAGGTATATAGGTTTCGCGCGAAAGGTATATACGTTTCGTTGGGCGGAAGGGGCTCTTTGTTCCGAAATGGATGCGTCCTTATATAATAAGGTGTAAGTCTTAGGTGGAAAAGAGTAATTAAATGTTCGGAAAGTGGGGATTTGTTCTTGCTCTGAAGGGAAATAAGAAGATAAAACTTGCTCGTTGGTTTCTCCCTTTTCAAGAGTATTAAATGATCAGCTCCGTGAAGCGAAACTGCGACGACATTGCCATGGCTCCGGCGTCACGGGGAGATTTTTCAAAATGGGTGGGGAGGGCGGAGCGTTCGTCGTTAAGCTAAAGGTCGATAATCTTAGTGGGATGTTTGGAGAGAAAGAAGAAAAATATCCTGATTGTTAGTGGCGAGCAGCGGAATGTTCCGTAGATGGGAAGAGGTGGATATTGTCTGTTTCGGAAATTATTTGTACCTTTGCCGTGCTGCATTGAATTTTGCGAGGTGATTACAGCCGCGGAACTATTTGTGCAGCTGATAGATAGAAGGTAGAAGAGAAATAGATAACAGAGGTAAGGTAAGAAAGAAGAATGCCTACAATACAACAGTTAGTAAGGAAAGGAAGAGAAACCTTTACGGAAAAGGGCAAGAGTCCCGCATTGAATAGCTGTCCGCAGCGTCGTGGTGTGTGCGTAAGGGTTTATACAACCACTCCGAAAAAGCCTAATTCGGCACTCCGTAAGGTGGCGCGTGTACGCCTAACTAATGGTAAGGAAGTGAATGCCTATATTCCCGGTGAAGGTCATAATTTGCAGGAACACAGCATCGTATTGGTGCGTGGTGGACGTGTAAAGGATTTGCCCGGTGTAAGGTATCACATTGTACGCGGTACGTTGGATACGGCAGGGGTAAGCGGACGGTTGCAGCGTCGTAGTAAGTACGGAGCGAAGCGTCCGAAGGAAGCTGCTAAAAAGTAAGCAGTTAATCGCCTCTCTTCATACCTAAATGATTCTGTTCTAACCTAAAAGGTAAACGAAGGAACAAAAGAAACAAAACAAAATAAAGGAGCGCAACTGCCGTTGGAACAGAGCGGTAAGGCACCTAAAAGAGTAAAAAAGAAGAATAACCGGTTTCGGTTTCGGATTGGATAGACTCACCACGATAACCCGAGTTGAGTAAATGCTCCGGTGGGAGCGTTGAAGTGCGTAGCGGTCAGGATGGGTGCAGCAAAATAAGCGTTTACGCTTTGCTGTTTTTGAAGCTAAAACTACTGCCCCATAAGTTGGTTCACCCAAGAAGACGGAAAGTAACCAACAAAAGCTGCGACAACCAATTAGAATTCGAACGCAAACAGAAACAAAACAATGAGAAAATCCACACCTAAAAAGCATCAGGTGTTGCCTGATCCTCTATACGGAGATCGCCGGGTGACGAAGTTTGTGAATCACCTGATGTACGACGGAAAAAAGAATGTAGCTTTCTCTATTTTCTATAGTGCTTTGGATATCGTAAAAAGCAAAATGGGGGAAAGCGACAAAACTCCTTTGGAAATCTGGAAAACTGCGTTGGATAACATAACCCCTCAGGTAGAGGTTAAATCACGCCGTATTGGTGGTGCTACCTTCCAGGTGCCTACTGAAATACGTCCGGAACGCAAAGAATCGGTATCGATGAAGAACCTGATTCTGTTTGCGCGTAAGCGCGGCGGTAAAACGATGGCAGATAAATTGGCTGCTGAAATTGTAGATGCCTACAATAACCAGGGCGGTGCCTTCAAGAGAAAAGAAGATATGCACCGTATGGCAGAGGCAAACCGCGCATTTGCTCACTTCCGTTTTTAACCAAGCTACTTAACTATAATGCCAGAGAACTTAAACCTCAGTTTGACGAGAAACATCGGCATCATGGCGCACATCGATGCCGGTAAGACTACCACCAGTGAACGTATCCTCTTTTATACGGGGTTAACGCATAAAATAGGGGAAGTGCACGATGGTGCAGCCACTATGGACTGGATGGCGCAGGAACAGGAACGTGGTATTACTATTACCAGTGCTGCTACTACCGCTTTCTGGAAATACAAAGATCAACGATACAAAATCAATTTGATTGACACTCCGGGACACGTTGACTTTACCGTGGAAGTGGAACGCTCGCTTCGTATTTTGGACGGAGCTGTTGCTGCTTTTTGTGCGGTAGGCGGTGTGGAACCTCAGAGTGAAACCGTTTGGCGCCAGGCCGATAAATATCATGTGCCGCGTTTGGCATATGTAAATAAAATGGACCGTAGCGGAGCAAACTTCTTTGAAGTATATCGCCAGATGAAGGAAATTTTGGGCGCAAATCCGTGTCCTATCCAAATCCCCATCGGAGCGGAAGAAAACTTCAAGGGAGTAGTCGATTTGGTGACCATGAAAGCGATCATATGGCACACTGAAGACCTTGGTGCTCACTACGATATACAGGAAATTCCTGCTGAACTTCGTGCGGAAGCCGAAGAATGGCGTGATAAAATGTTGGAAGCGGTTGCTGAGTGCGATGACGAAGTAATGGAAAAGTACTTCGATGATCCCTCTACGCTTACGGAAGACGAAATTCGCCGTGCAATCCGTAAGGGAACTCTTTCGATGCACATCTTCCCGATGACTTGCGGCTCTTCCTTTAAGAATAAAGGCGTTCAGACATTGCTGGATGCCGTTTGTGCTTATTTGCCGAGCCCGGTAGATACGGAAGAAATTGACGGAACTTTGCCCGATGATCCGGATACAAAGGTTGTACGTAAAGTATCGCCCGATGAACCGCTTTGCGCTTTGGCGTTCAAGATCGCTACAGACCCCTATGTAGGCCGTTTGTGCTTCTTCCGCGTTTATTCCGGTAAATTGGAAGCAGGTAGCTACATATTCAATACCCGTAGCGGTAAAAAAGAACGTATTAGCCGTCTGTTCCAGATGCACTCCAACCATCAGAACCCGATGGAAGTGATTGGTTGTGGTGATATCGGTGCCGGTGTAGGTTTCAAAGATATTCGCACCGGTGATACCATCTGTGACGAAAATGCACCTATTACGTTGGAATCTATCGACTTCCCCGATCCCGTGATCGGTATTGCGGTAGAACCGAAAACGCAAAAGGATTTGGATAAATTGGGTGTCGGATTGTCTAAACTTGCTGAGGAAGACCCCACATTCCGCGTAGCAACCAATGAAGAAACCGGTCAAACCGTAATTAGCGGTATGGGCGAACTTCACTTGGAAATCATTATTGATCGTCTTAAACGTGAATTTAAGGTGGAATGTAATCAGGGACGCCCGCAGGTATCCTATAAGGAATCCATTACAAAACCGGTTGAACTGAGAGAAGTATATAAGAAGCAGACGGGAGGTCGTGGTAAATTTGCCGATATCATTGTGCGTATTGAACCGGCAGACGAAGACTTTGACGGCACTTTGCAGTTCATCGATCAGGTGAAAGGCGGTAACGTGCCCAAGGAGTATATACCTTCTGTTCAGAAAGGGTTTGAAAAAGCTATGAAAAATGGTGTGCTGGCAGGCTATCCGTTGGATAAACTGAAGGTAACACTGTTAGATGGTAGCTATCACCCTGTCGATTCGGACCAATTGTCCTTCGAAGTAGCCGCTATTCAAGCATTTAAGAATGCATCTGCTCAAGCCGGTCCCGTACTATTGGAACCTATTATGAAGGTTGAGGTGGTTACACCGGAAGAAAGCATGGGTGATGTGATTGGCGACTTGAATAAGCGTCGCGGTCAGATACAAGGTATGGAAACGAGCCGCACCGGTGCACGTATCGTAAGAGCTGAAGCTCCGTTAGGTGAAATGTTCGGCTACGTAACCGCTTTGCGTACGATAACGAGCGGACGTGCCACCAGCACGATGAGCTTCTCGCACTATGCGGAAGTTTCGAGCTCCATAGCCAAGCAGGTTCTGGAAGAAGTGAACGGGCGCGTGGATTTGATAAAGTAATTAACTGCAAGACATATAGCAATGAGTCAAAAGATTAGAATCAAGCTGAAGAGCTACGACCACACGCTTTTGGACAAGTCTGCCGAAAAGATCGTAAAAGCCGTAAAGGCTACGGGCGCATTGGTATGCGGCCCGATACCGCTTCCCACACAGAAGCGTATCTTTACGGTCAACAGGAGTACGTTCGTCAACAAAAAGTCGCGTGAGCAATTTGAGCTTTCTTCTTACAAAAGGTTGATTGATATACATAACGCATCGCGCCAAACAATTGACGCTTTGACCAAGTTGGAGCTATCCAGCGGTGTGGATGTAAACATCAAGTTGTAGGAAAGCTTGTAACGAACAAAGTAAAGTAACTAACTGAAAGTAGTACAAGGAAATGCCGGGATTATTAGGAAAGAAAATCGGAATGACTTCCGTATTCAGTGCCGAGGGAACTAGTCTTCCATGCACTGTTATCGAATTAGGCCCTTGTGTAGTTACGCAGGTAAAAACGAGTGAAAAGGATGGTTATGATGCTATCCAGTTGGGATTTGAAGATGCTAAGGAAAAGCATGTTGCCAAGCCCCAAATCGGTCACTTCAAAAAAGCCGGTGTAACGCCCAAGAGGCACTTGGCCGAGTTCAAAGGATTTGAAGGCAAATATGCAGCCGGTGACACCATCGCTGTAGATATATTTGCCGATGTACACTTTGTGGACGTTATCGGTACCTCCAAGGGTAAAGGATACCAAGGGGTAGTAAAACGTCATGGATTTGGGGGAGTAGGGCAAACTACTCACGGTCAGCATAACCGTAAGCGTGCCCCCGGTGCCATTGGTGCCTGCTCCTATCCTGCAAAGGTTTTTAAAGGTATGCGCATGGCAGGCCAAACGGGTAATGAACGGGTAACGGTTCAAAACTTGGAGGTTATCAAGGTGATGCCTGAACATAACCTATTGGTAGTGAAGGGTAGTGTGCCCGGAGCTAAAGGTTCAATTATAGCTGTAGAGATGTAATATGGAATTATCAGTTTACAACATAAAAGGCGAAGATACCGGACGCAAGGTAACGCTTGACGATGCCGTATTCGGTATTGAACCCAATGATCATGCTATCTACTTGGCAGTGCGTCTCTACAGAGCCAACCTTCATCGCGGAACGCACAAAACGAAGGAACGCAGCGAAATGAGCGGTTCCACGCGTAAGTTGTTCCGTCAAAAAGGTACGGGTGGTGCTCGCCGTGGGGATATCAATTCGCCCCTTTTGCATGGTGGAGCACGTGTGTTCGGACCGCGTCCACGTAGTTATAGCTTTAAGCTCAATAAGAAAACGCTTGATTTGGCTCGTCGCTCCGCTTTGACCTATAAAGCACGTGAGGAAGCAATCAAAGTGATTGAAAAGTTTGATTTTGAAGCTCCAAAAACAAAAGATTTTGTAGCGTTGAATAAGCAATTAGGCTTAGCAGACGTGAAGTCTCTGTATGTAATGCCTTCCATACCGGAAAATGTTTTTCTTTCGGCACGGAATTTGCAATACACTAAGTTGATTGAAGCACGCAAAATCAATACCTATACTCTTTTGGACGCCAAGCAATTGGTTTTGACAGAAGAAGCAGTAGAAGAAATTAATAAGCTCTGTAGTAAGTAATTGCCGAGAAAGTAGCTATGAAAGAAAAAGATATTATTCTTAGGCCGATCATCTCCGAAAAGATGACAGCTCTTACAGAGCAAATGCCTGAGCGTTACGCTTTTCGTGTATCGCCTGATGCCAACAAAATTGAAATTAAGAAGGCAGTAGAGGCATTGTATAACGTAAACGTGGTTGATGTCAATACCCTGAACGTAATACCCACGACAAAAAGTCGCTATACGCGTCACGGAATGGTGGAAGGAAGAGCTGCAGCGTACAAAAAAGCTGTGGTTACGCTCCGTAAAGGACAGGTAATTGACTTCTTCAGTAATATATAGGAAACGAAATGGGAATTAGAAAACTCAAGCCCACATCACCGGGGCAGAGACATAAGATTATCGGCGCTTTTGACAAGATCACAGAAAGCGTTCCGGAAAAATCCCTTGTTGTAGGAAGACGAAAGAGCGGTGGTCGCAACAATACGGGTAAAATGACCATGCGCTACATTGGTGGCGGTCATAAACAAAAGTATCGTTTTATCGACTTCAAGCGCGTTCGTGATGGAATACCTGCAACGGTAAAGAGTATTGAATACGACCCAAACCGTTCAGCACGTATTGCTTTGCTGTACTATGCTGATGGTGTAAAAGCGTATATAGTGGCACCGGATGGACTCGAAGTAGGTCAGAAACTTCTCTCCGGAGCAGAAGCAGCGCCGGAAATCGGTAATACGCTTCCTTTGTCCGCTATACCGGTAGGTACGGTGGTTCATAACGTGGAACTTCGCCCCGGTCAGGGTGCCAAGTTTGCCCGCAGTGCCGGTACGTTTGCTCAGTTGGTTGCCCGTGAAGAAAAATACGTTGTATTGCGTATGCCAAGCGGTGAAACCCGTCGTATATTAGCCGCGTGTAAAGCTACCGTAGGTAGTGTAGGCAACAGCGACCATGCTTTGGAACGTAGTGGTAAAGCCGGACGTTCGCGCTGGATGGGTCGTCGCCCACGCAACCGAGGTGTAGTTATGAACCCTGTCGATCACCCGATGGGTGGTGGTGAAGGACGTGCATCCGGAGGACATCCGCGTTCACGTAAGGGCCTCTATGCAAAGGGTCTGAAGACGCGTAGGCCGAAGAAGCATTCTTCAAAGTACATAATCGAAAGAAGAAAGAAGAAGTAACCGATTAACCGAAGTAAAACATGAGTCGTTCTTTAAAGAAAGGTCCCTTTATTAGCGTGAAATTGGAGAAAAAAGTGCTCCAAATGAACGAAAGTGGGAAGAAAAGTGTTATTAAAACGTGGTCGCGTGCTTCTATGATTTCTCCCGATTTTGTAGGGCATACGATTGCGGTACACAATGGGAATAAATTTATTCCCGTATATATTACTGAAAATATGGTGGGACATAAGTTGGGAGAGTTTGCTGTTACGCGTACTTTCCGCGGTCACTCCGGGAATAGAAAGTAACCAGAGAGACTAACCCATAGAGCAAATAATAAGTGCAATGAGTGAAAAGATAAATGATAAGTCCACAGAGGCACAGCCGAGTACGATAGAGTGCTATGCTGTACTGCGCAACGTGCCCACGCCACCGCGCAAGATGCGTTTGGTGGTGGATAACATACGCGGCATGGAGGTTACGCGGGCGCTCGGGATACTGCGTTTTTCTTCACGTAAGGCAGCAGCCGTTCGTTTAGAGAGATTGCTCCGTTCAGCGATAGCCAATTGGGAGGCTACAAATAGCCGCCGTATTGAAGAGGGAGAGCTCTTTATAACCCGTGCTTTTGTAGATGAAGGAAGTACGCTTAAAAGGCTGAGACCTGCCCCCCAAGGTAGAGGGTATCGTATTCGCAAAAGAAGCAATCACATTACCCTTTACGTCAATACAAAGCCAAATATCCAAAAGCAATTAAACGATGGGACAGAAAACTAATCCAATAAGTAATCGCCTCGGCTTTATCAGAGGTTGGGACTCCAATTGGTATGGAGGAAAGAATTATGGTCCCATCCTTTTGGAAGACAGCCGTATCCGTGAGTACCTTATGGCACGTCATGCCAAAGCAGGTATCTCGCGCATAGTAATAGAAAGAGCGCTTAAGCTTGTAACGGCTACCATATGCGCTGCCCGCCCCGGTATGATTATCGGTAAAGGTGGTACAGAAGTCGACAAACTTAAGGAAGAATTGAAAAGGTTGACGGGCAAGGAAGTTCAGATATATATACATGAAGTTCGTCGCCCGGACCTGGAAGCCTCTTTGGTAGCTGCCAATGTGGCACGTCAGTTGGAAGGAAACATGGCGTATCGTCGCGCTGTAAAGATGGCTATCGGTAACGTAATGCGTTCCGGAGCCGAAGGAGTAAAGATCCACGTTTCCGGCCGTTTGAATGGCGCTGAAATTGCGCGTGGTGAAATGTTCAAAGAAGGACGTACACCGCTGCATACACTTCGTGCCGATATTGACTACGCACACGAAGGCGCACTAACTAAAGTGGGCATGATTGGAGTGAAAACTTGGATCATGCGTGGCGAAGTATACGAAAAGCGCGATTTGGCTCCCAATTTCCAGCAGTATCGTCAGTCAGGCAATCAGCGTCGCGAAGGCGGCCGTAACGATCGTCGTGGCGGACGGGATAGGCGCGGAAGAGGCGGAGATCGTCAGCGTAGAAATAACCGCTAATTTTGTGGAGATATTGATATATGTTACAACCTAAGAAAACAAAGTTCAGAAGACAACAGAAGGGTCGCATGAAGGGCAACGCCCAGCGTGGTAATAGGCTCGCATTCGGTTCCTTCGGTATCAAGTCCCTGCAAAGTAAGTGGCTCACCGGGCAGCAGATTGAAGCGGCTCGTGTGGCTGTAACTCGTTATATGCAGCGACAAGGTCAGGTTTGGGTTCGTATTTTCCCGGATAAACCGATAACCAAAAAGCCTGCTGAAGTACGTATGGGTAAGGGTAAAGGTAATCCGGAAGGATTTGTGGCACCCGTAACCCCGGGACGTATGCTTTTTGAGGTAGAAGGAGTTCCTTACGAAGTAGCTAAGGAAGCACTTCGTCTGGCAGCTCAAAAGTTGCCGGTAACAACTAAGTTTGTGGTGCGTCGTGACTACGATGCGGAAAGTCAGAATAGCTAACCGAGATGAAAGCAGCAGAAGTAAAAGAACTCACTACGGAAGAGATAACGGAACGTATCAACGTAGAGGAACGTGAGTATAAGGAAATGAAACTTAACCACGTTGTATCTCCGTTGGATAAGCCCAGCACTCTAACGGAAAAGCGTCGCACCATAGCTCGTTTGAAAACGATTTTGGGCGAACGTAACAGGAGTAACCAGAATACGAATAGTAGTAAAGAGGTATAAGCCGTGCAAGAAGAGCAAAGAAATCATAGAAAGGAGCGTATCGGTATCGTTACCGGTAATAAGATGGATAAAACCATTACGGTGTCTATACTTCGTAGGGAAAAACATCCCATCTATGGTAAATTCGTAAAGAGTACCAAAAAGTTCTATGCACACGACGAAAAGAACGAGTGCAACGAAGGGGACAAGGTACGCATTATGGAAACCCGCCCTACCAGCAAAACAAAGCGCTGGAGATTAGTAGAAATATTGGAAAGAGCCAAGTAAACCATGATACAGCAAGAATCAAGATTGTCCGTTGCGGACAATAGTGGTGCCAAAGAGGTACTGTGCATCAGGGTGCTCGGCGGTACAAGACGCAGATACGCAGGCATTGGTGATGTCATTGTCGTCTCCGTCAAAAGTGTCATCCCCGGGGGTGATATTAAAAAGGGTGCAGTAAGCAAGGCACTTATCGTACGAACGAAAAAGGCTATTCGTCGTCAGGACGGATCGTACATTCGTTTTGGCGATAATGCTTGTGTATTGCTCTCTGCGGCAGGAGAATTAAAGGGAACGCGTATCTTTGGTCCCGTGGCACGTGAATTACGTGCCGTGAATATGAAGGTCGTATCGCTTGCACCTGAGGTGCTCTGATAAATAGTTTAGTGAGAACAGAACAACTTATGAGCAAGTTACATATCAAAAAAGGCGATACGGTAATGGTCAACAGCGGTGAAAGCCGTGGGCGACAGGGACGTGTCTTGAGGGTGATCCCCGATAAGGAGCGCGCCATAGTGGAAGGGTTGAATATGCGCAAAAAGCATACCAAACCCAATGCAAAGTTCCCTCAAGGGGGAATCATTGATCAGGAAGCTCCGATTCATATATCCAATCTTAATGTGGTGGATCCCAAGAGTGGCAAGGGGGTACGCATCGGACGCCGTCTTAATGATGCCGGGAAAAGCGTACGCTATAGTAAAAAGTCAGGAGAAGAGATTAAGTGATGAGCGACAATAAACCTAATCTGAGAAAGGACTATCGCGAGCGTATTGTTCCCGAGCTGATGAAGCACTTCGGCTACAAAAGTATCATGCAGGTGCCTCGTCTCAATAAGATCGTAGTGAATCAGGGAATCGGTATAGCTACGGGCGATAAAAAGCTCATTGATGTAGCTATTAACGAATTGACCGCTGTTACCGGTCAGAAAGCGGTAGCAACCTACTCCAAGAAGGATATATCGAATTTCAAACTTCGTAAAAAGATGCCTATTGGGGTTATGGTTACGCTACGTGAAGATAAGATGTACGAATTTCTCGAACGTCTGATCCGTATCGTATTACCGCGAATTCGCGACTTCAAAGGGATTAACAGCAAGCTGGATGGACGGGGTAACTATACCCTTGGGGTAGAAGAACAAATCATCTTCCCCGAAATTAATATTGATTCCATATCTAAGATTATGGGTATGAATATTACTTTCGTCACATCAGCAGCTACTGATGAGGAAGGATATGAGCTGTTGAAGGCTTTTGGTCTTCCTTTTAAGAATAGTGCAAAGTAACGAGGACAAAATATGGCAAAAGAATCAATGAAGGCGCGCGAAGTTAAGCGCCGGAAAATGGTAAGCCTCTGGGAAGAACGCAGAGCAGCATTGAAAAAGCAAGGTGATGAGGAAGCTTATCGCGAATTGCAAAAGATGCCCCGCAACGCTTCACCGGTTCGTTTACATAATCGTTGCTCCATGACAGGGCGTCCTCGCGGTTATATGCGTCAATTTGGTATTTCGCGTATTCAATTCCGCGAAATGGCCTCAAAAGGGCTCATACCGGGAGTGAAGAAAGCAAGTTGGTAAGCTCGTTCCCCTTTGAGTTACAAAAGAGAGAGTTAAATATTGTCCGGTATATCGTATAACCGGTATGACCGGATCAATTTAAATCGACAATAAAAAATGACAGATCCAATAGCAGATTATCTGACGAGATTGCGCAACGCAATCAGAGCCGGGCATCGGGTTGTGGAGATACCTTCTTCCAAAATGAAGCAGGAGATTACTAAAGTTCTCTACGACAAGGGATATATACTGAACTATCAGTTTCAGCAGATCGATGACTGCCGTGCTGTGATAAAGGTCGCTTTAAAATACGACCTGCATCAGAAAACGAACGCCATTAAGGCACTGAAGCGCGTATCCCGTCCGGGACTTAGGCGTTACGTAGGCTATAAAGATATGCCTCGTGTGCTCAATGGTCTTGGTATAGCAATCCTTTCCACCTCACGCGGTATAATGACTGACAAGGAAGCGCGTGAGCTGAAGGTGGGGGGTGAAGTGCTTTGTTACGTATATTAATCTTTTTAGGAGAAAAAGAATATGTCCAGAATAGGAAAACTTCCCATTTCACTCCCTAAGGGGGTAGAACTCTCCCAAAAGGATAATGTGATAACCGTAAAAGGGCCCAAAGGTACCCTTACTCAAAAAATAGACGAACGCATCACTTGCACCGTTGAAGATGGTGAGGTAAAGTTGGCACGTAAAAACGATGATAGGGAAGAGAGAGCCCTGCATGGTTTGTACCGCTCCCTTATCAATAATATGATCCTCGGGGTAAGTGAAGGATTTAAGCAAACACTCGAATTGGTAGGTGTGGGCTTCCGCGTTGCCAATACCGGACAGCTTTTGGAGTTGTCCTTGGGATATACGCACCCAATCTTTCTGATGCTTCCCGATGAAGTTAAGGTTGAAACAAAGAGCGAACGTAATAAGAACCCTCTGATTCTGTTAGAGTCTGCCGATAAGCAGCTTTTGGGTCAGGTTTGTGCTAAGATTCGCTCGTTCCGTAAGCCTGAACCTTATAAGGGTAAGGGTATTAAGTTTGTCGATGAACAGATTCGTCGTAAGAGCGGAAAAACAGCGGCAGCTAAATAAGAGTAAGGAGAGATGAGTATGAATCAGAAACAGTTTAGACGTTTACGCATTAAAGCCAGTGTGCGCGGTCGTATAAGCGGTACGGATGATCGTCCCCGCCTTACGGTATTTAGAAGCAATAAGCAGATCTATGCCCAAATCATTAATGATCTGGAACATCGTACTCTTGCAAGTGCTTCGTCGCTCAAAATGGATGCAAGCGGAACAAAGAAGGAACAAGCTGCTTTGGTGGGTAAGGAAATTGCCCGCGTAGCACTTGAAGCAGGCATTAAACAGGTGGTATTCGACCGAAATGGTTACCTTTACCACGGCAGAATAAAGGAATTGGCTGATGCAGCCAGAGAAGCAGGATTGAGTTTTTAATAGCTATGGCAGTATCATACAATAGAGTAAATTCGTCCAACGACCTGGAGCTTACCGATCGACTGGTGGCAATTAATCGTGTCACGAAGGTAACCAAGGGGGGACGTACAATTACCTTTTCTGCAATTGTTGTAGTAGGCAATCAAGATGGGGTTGTAGGCTACGGATTGGGTAAAGCAGGTGAAGTAAGCACAGCAATTGCTAAGGCTACGGAATCAGCTAAAAAGAACTTGATCCGTGTAGTGGTTCACAACGGAACTATACCTCACGACCAGAAGGCTGCCTTCGGCGGTGCCCGTATATTGATAAAGCCCGCTTCGCAAGGTACCGGTGTGGTTGCCGGTGGTGCTATGCGTGCCGTTTTGGAAAGCGCCGGGGTTACGGACGTATTGGCTAAGAGCCAAGGATCCTCTAACCCCCACAACTTGGTGAAGGCTACTTTCCAAGCGCTTGCTGAACTGAGAGACCCCTTATCGGTAGCTAAGATTAGAGGAATCTCGGTAGAAAAGGTCTTTAGAGGATAAGTATCAGTAAACGAAAGGAACAAACGATGGCTACCATAAAGATTAAGCAGGTAAGGAGCAGAATACGCTGCCCCAAAACACAGAAAAGAACACTCGATGCACTAGGACTTCGTCGTCTTGGACAGGTAGTGGAACATAACGATACACCTCAAATTAGAGGTATGGTGGATAAGGTTCATCACCTTGTAGAGGTTGTTGAATAACAGATAAGAGACAGAATAGCTAATATGGATTTATCAACACTAAAGCCGGCGACCGGTTCTACGCATAAACGCAAACGTATTGGTCGCGGTCCGGGCTCAGGGCTCGGAGGCACCTCTACGCGTGGGCATAAGGGAGCTAAGTCTCGCTCGGGATATAAAAAGAAAATTGGTTTTGAAGGCGGACAGATGCCTTTGCAGCGCAGACTGCCTAAGTTTGGCTTCAAAAATATCAATCGTGTAGAATATCGCCCGATCAACCTTTCTTCTTTGGAAGCAATTGCCGAAGCGAATAATACCGATACCATAACCAAATCTACTATCGTGGAAGCCGGATTGGCATCCAAAAACGATAAAATAAAGATTTTGTCTATGGGCGAAGTTAAGCGTCCGCTTAAGGTAGAGGCTGATGCTTTTTCCAAGAAAGCTAAGGAAGTAATCGAAGCGGCAGGTGGGTCTGTCGTTACGGCGTAAGAGAGTGTAGAGCTTATGAGGTTCGTAGAGACAGTAAAGAATATATGGAAGATTGAGGATCTTCGGAGTAAGCTCCTCATTACCATAGCCTATGTGGTGATCTACCGTTTAGGCTCTTTTGTGGTTATTCCCGGAATTAATCCCCACGACTTGACAAGTCTGCAAAGCCAAGCTAGCGAAGGTTTGCTTGCTTTGTTGGATATGTTCTCCGGGGGTGCATTTGCCAATGCTTCTATTTTTGCGTTGGGAATTATGCCGTACATTTCTGCATCCATTGTAATGCAGTTAGCGGCAATAATAATTCCTTCGATGCAGAAATTACAGCGTGAAGGAGAAAGCGGCAGACGTAAGATCAATCAATGGACTCGCTACCTGACCGTCATAATATTGCTTCTTCAGGCACCTGCGTACCTTATGAACCTCTCTACACAACTAAGATCAGTTGGAGGGGCATTCCCCGGTGGATTTTGGTTTAGGTTGTACGCAACCATTATCTTGGCCGCCGGTAGTATGTTTGTACTTTGGTTAGGTGAACGTATTACGGATAAAGGTATCGGGAATGGTATCTCCTTCATTATTTTGATTGGTATTATTGCGCGCTTACCGCACGCTTTAGTAGCCGAATTTACTTTGCGGGTATCCAGTTCTGCCGGTGGCTTGGTTGCTTTCCTTGCAGAAATCGTATTCCTGCTCTTTGTATCAGCCGGTGCTATTCTGCTCGTTCAAGGAACAAGACGTGTACCGGTACAATATGCAAAGCGTGTAATCGGTAATAAGCAGTTTGGTGGTGCAAGGCAGTATATACCTCTTAAGGTGAATGCCGCAAATGTGATGCCTATTATTTTTGCTCAGGCGATTATGTTTATCCCTGTTTCGGTTATGGGGATGTTTAATCCCGGGCAACAAGGAGGGGTGATAGCAGCTCTGACCAATACAACGGGGTGGTGGTATAACATCATCTTTGCAATATTGATCCTTCTGTTCACCTACTTCTATACAGCCATAACTATCAATCCCACGCAAATGGCAGAAGATTTGAAGCGTAATAACGGCTTCATTCCCGGTATTAAGCCGGGTAAACCCACGCGTGACTATATTGATACCATTATGGACCGCATCACTTTGCCCGGAGCAATCTTCTTGGCTGCAGTTGCCGTGATGCCTGCTTTTGCCCAGATTTTGGGTATCAGTGGTGCATTTGCGCAATTCTTTGGAGGTACTTCGTTGCTCATCTTGGTGGGCGTAGTTTTGGATACGCTTCAACAAATCGAAAGCCATCTATTGATGCGTCACTACGACGGTTTGCTGAAGAGTGGGCGCATAAAGGGCAGAACAGGCTCTATGAGTGCCTATTAATTGAGTAAAAGTGTAGGAAAAACGATCCGACAATGATTACACTGAAAACAGAAGAAGAAATGAAGCTGATGTACGAAGCTAATCAGCTGGTGGGAAAAACGCTGGCTGAGGTTGCTAAGCACATAGCTCCGGGGGTTTCTACCTTGTCGTTGGATAAGATAGCGCACGATTTCATAATGGATAATGGTGCATACCCTGCCTTCTTGGGTTACAGTGGTTTTCCTAATTCATTGTGCATCTCCGTTAACGAAGAGATTGTACACGGCATCCCCAGAGCTGATAAGTTCCTTCAAGAAGGGGATATTGTGTCCGTGGATTGTGGTACCAAGCTAAATGGCTTTACGGGTGATTCAGCCTATACATTTGCAGTAGGTGATATATCTCCCGAAAAGTATGATTTACTTGAAACCACTCTCAATTCTCTGTATGCGGGAATAGAGGCAGCAGTGATTGGAAATAGGGTCGGTCATGTATCGCACGCCGTCCAGGAGTATTGTGAGCGTAGAGGCTACTCAATCGTTCGTGAGCTTGAAGGACACGGAATAGGTCGCGATATGCACGAAGATCCCGGTGTGCCTAATTACGGGCGTAAAGGGGTGGGAGCAATGCTCCGCAACGGAATGTGTATCTGTATTGAACCTATGGTTAATATGGGTAGCAAAAATGTTGTCTTCGATAATCAGGATGGGTGGACGGTTCGCACTAAGGACGGTAAGCCGGCAGCGCACTTTGAGCACTGTATCGGTTTTGTTAATGGCGAAACGCGTATCTTATCCTCGTTTGACTACATTAAGGAAGTACTGAAAGATAGAAAGTTTTAATGGCAAAACAATCAGCTATTGAGCAGGATGGAACCATTTTGGAGGCTCTTTCGAACGCAATGTTCAAAGTGGAGTTGCAGAATGGTCATGTAATTACGGCTCATATATCCGGTAAAATGCGTTTGCACTATATACGTATTTTGCCCGGAGATAAAGTGAAAGTTGAGATGAGTCCGTACGACCTAACTAAAGGACGTATAACTTATCGATATAAGAGTGGACAATAGCGAAATAACGAAAACGAGCGAATATGAAAGTAAGAACATCGGTTAAGAAGCGTTCAGCCGATTGCCAATTGGTACGACGCAAAGGACGTTTGTACATTATCAACAAGAAAAATCCCAAGTTTAAGCAGCGTCAGGGATGAAGCTTATAAGTAAAAACAAAAACTAAGTATAGAGTATATGGCTATAAGAATTGTGGGCGTTGATTTGCCCCAAAACAAGAGAGGAGAAATTGCCTTGACCTATATTTACGGAATAGGCCGCAGCAGTGCCGCATATATCTTGTCGAAGGCGGGTGTAGACCCGATGACCAAGGTTATGGACTGGACCGATGATGAAGCCTCTAAGATCCGCGAGATCATTAGTGCCGAATATAGAGTAGAAGGCGATTTGCGCAGCGAAACACAGCTTAATATCAAGCGTTTGATGGATATTGGCTGCTATCGTGGTATTCGCCATCGTGCCGGCTTGCCCGTTCGTGGTCAGAGTACGAAAAACAACGCTCGTACGCGTAAGGGTAAGAAGAAAACGGTTGCTAACAAGAAAAAAGCTACTAAGTAATAGGATTTATGGCAAAGAAAGCTACAGCAAAGAAGCGTGTTGTGCGCGTCGATGCACAGGGAGAGGCTCATATTCACTCTTCTTTTAATAACATCATCGTTGCCCTTACTAACACTGATGGTCAAGTGATCAGTTGGTCAAGTGCCGGCAAAATGGGCTTTAGAAGTTCCAAAAAGAATACTCCCTATGCAGCGCAGATGGCGGTTCAGGATTGTGCCAAGGCTGCATATGATTTGGGAATGCGCAAAGTTAAGGTTTTTGTAAAAGGACCGGGTAACGGACGCGAATCTGCCATCCGTACTTTGGATGCAAGCGGATTGCAAATCACCGAGATTGTGGATGTTACTCCACTGCCTCATAACGGATGCCGTCCTCCCAAAAGACGTAAAGTTTGATTATCTACATCAAGCAATCTGTGTAAGTATAGAGTATTCCTTGTGGTATAGACGTTCAGTACATAATAAAAAGTGCGAGCTTAGCGGACTAAAAATATCGGGATTTTTCCTCCCCTTTGGGTTGATCTAATCGCTTTTTCCCTCTCTTAATGATTAGATCTGCGGCTGCCCGAAAGCAAAGGGTTTCTCGGATAAAATGAGTGGAAGATAGTCAGTAAAGTAAACGTACTTATATAGAACAGCGAACATACTACAGAAAATAGACATAAAGAAAAATGGCAAGATATACAGGTCCAAAATCAAAGATATCCCGTCGGTTTGGTGAGCCTCTTTTCGGTCCGGATAAGGTACTGAGCAAGAAGAACTATGCCCCCGGTGAGCACGGCAACGGACGCCGTCGCAAACAGAGCGAATATAGCCTTCAGTTGGGCGAAAAGCAAAAGGCTAAATATACATACGGAGTTTTGGAACGTCAGTTCCGTAATCTCTTTAAGAGTGCACAGCGCTCAAAGGGGGTTACCGGTGAAGTACTTCTTCAACTCCTTGAAAGTCGATTGGACAATATCGTCTATCGGCTTGGCTTGGCTCGCACCCGTGCTGCCGCTCGTCAGCTGGTGAGCCACCGTCACATTGAAGTAGATGGCAAGATTGTAAACATACCGTCTTACCACGTTCAGCCCGGTCAGATTATCTCTGTTCGTCCGAAGGATAAGAGCATGGAGGTAATACAGAGTTCATTGGCAGGTTTCAATCATGCCAAATACTCCTGGCTTGCATGGGACAATTCGTCCATGAGCGGTAAACTTCTCAACATACCGCAGCGCGAAGATATTCCTGAAAACATCAAGGAACAATTGATCGTAGAATTGTATTCGAAGTAATCCTTTAGGAGCAGTAACAATGGCGATATTAGCATTCCAGAAACCCGATAAACTAATCATGTTGGAGGGGGTCGACAAGCGTACGGCGCGCTTTGAGTTGAGTCCCTTGGAGCCGGGATACGGCATTACAATTGGCAATGCCCTACGCCGTATTTTGCTCTCTTCCATTGAGGGTTACGCGCTCGCTTCGATTCGTATTGAAGGAGTGGATCACGAGTTTGCCACCATTCCGGGTGTGTTGGAGGATGTAACCAATATTATCCTCAATCTCAAGCAGGTAAGGCTTGCTCCTACGGCTGAAAATGTCGTTACCGAGAGCGTGTCGCTTTCCGTTTCCGGTCGGGAGGTATTCAAGGCCGGTGACCTTAACGACAAGCTTACCTCCTTTGAAGTGATCAATCCGGAGTTGGAAATCTGTCATTTGGGCAAGAATGCCGCTTTCAACATTGATTTGGTAATCAATAAGGGACGTGGCTATCATCCTGCCGAAGACAATAAAACGCCTGAAGATGCCATCAACACCATACCTATCGATTCGATTTATACACCGATTCGTAAGGTAATGTTCCGTACGGAAAACTTCCGTGTAGAACAGAAGACTGACTATGAAAAGTTGATCTTAGAGGTGGAAACCGATGGAACAATCAATCCAAAGGACGCTATGCAGCAGGCTGCGGCTATACTCATTGAGCATTTCCGTCTGTTTGCCGGCGATGATTGTCTCGTGGTTCGTCAGATGGAAACGGAAAGCGCTACCGGCGATATGGATCCCGAAACGATTCGCGTACGTCAGCTCCTGAAGAGTGATATTAAGGATTGCGACTTTACCGTAAGAGCACGTAATTGCTTGATCGGTAGCAATGTGCACACACTCGCTGACCTCGTGAGCCATGAACAGAGCGAACTGCTCAAATTCCGCAACTTCGGAAAAAAGACGCTTGAGGAACTTACCGAATATCTTGATTCCATTGGGTTGGAATTTGGTATGGATCTCGACAAGTATAACTTAGACAACGACTAAATCTACTTATGCGACATAATAAAAAATTCAATCATCTGGGGCGCAATAAGGCACATCGCGATGCGATGCTCAGCAATATGGCTGCATCGCTCATAATGCACAAGCGTATCTCCACAACACTCGCTAAGGCAAAGGCTTTACGCGTGTATGTAGAACCCATCATTACGCGCTCTAAAGAGGATACCACGCACTCTCGCCGTATCGTATTTTCCTACCTCGGCAACAAGGAAGCCGTTAAGGAATTGTACGGAACGGTAAGCGAAAAGGTGGCCGAACGGCCCGGTGGATACACGCGTATCCTGCGCACCGGCTATCGTTTGGGCGATAATGCAGAAATGTGCATTATCGAGTTGGTTGACTTCAACGAAAATATGCTCAAGGAAGGCAAAAAGACCGAAAAGAAAGCTACGCGTCGTACGCGTCGTTCACGCGGTACTGCCGCAAAGAAGCAAGCTGAAGCAGCTCCGGAACAAACGGAAAAGGTTGCTGAAGCAACTGCTCCTGAAGCCGAAGAGCAAAAAGCAGAATAGTTATTCTTTCATTTTGGGCACGACCGGGAGCGTATCGCGCTACGATGCGCTCTTGATGCAGTACAAAAGCCCTTTCTTACCCGCCGGAGACTGTCAGATACCGTTTCCGTCGGGTTTTCTATTGCCTGTTTTATCAACTTGATAGATAACAAGCGTCCCCTTCCGACAGATTGACTCGGTAAGGGGACGCTTTCATTAAAAATACAGGATTAATAATTCGTCTAAATGACGTTATCGTTCATAATTCATATATGTATAGAATGGTTATGAACGCATGGTTGCGGAAGGTTGTTTTGTATTCTTAGTTGTACTTCAGAAGCAGTTGGTTCGAATCTAAATTCAACGAAAAACAAAACAGGAGTCGATGAAAGCCTTTTTTGTTGGGTTGACTACCCAACAAGATAGAACAAAATAGGAAATCAGGCGAATTGTCTACCCCCCGTGGTCGTGCCAGACATTCAAGGACAAGTCAAGCTATTTGACCTAATCAAAGGCATACGAGACGGATGGTGCAAGAATACACAATTCATACTACTAAACTACCAAGGACAGTAGTATGAAATAGATAAGGTCTACGCTTTCAAGAAGAAATGGTTGGAAGCCAATATAAGATAACAAGAAGAGCCGAGATGCTCATTACACCTCGGCTCCCAGATCGTTTTCGTACAGGTGACCCATACCCCCACGCCCATCGTCTGCACCCCGAGGGGTGTTGGCGTTTCATAGCCAAATGCGTGGATAAGAGTTTTCTAACGTTGCCCAGCCAACGGCTCCTCCCGAAGGAGTCGCACCGCAAAGATACAAACTAATCGCACAATAACCCATCCTTAGATATGTGTCGGAATGTATATTCCCGGATCAACGTAATCTCTTCTGAAGCTAATCCCTACCCCTCATTACAGCCTCTCTTTTGTGTGGACGGAGGTATATAAGTATCTCCCGGTACCTATATTCCTATTGCGGGAAACCTATATACCTTTCCGTCAATACGTATATACCTATTTGTTCAAAGGTATATACCTTTTACGTACATCCGGTGGCACTCGCAACTGATACCTTCGCTGACAAAGCTCATTAAGGTGTGGAATCGCACCATAAGACACGCAATGATAGCGATCAGAGCGGTGGCAATATGGTTTAAGGTGAAAGACTGAATTACTTGGAGTTGATAGTCTCCTAGTGAGACCCCAAATGTTCAACAAGATTACCGACTCCTTCTCTAAGCTGTGAAACGGCTCTTATTTCATCAAGACTCAGTGCAAAGACTTTCAATCCATCATCAACGGAATACAAATGAGGATACCCAACTTTAGCTCCCCAAGGTATAGCGGAGCTTCGCAACTGAAAGACTGGTTTGCCGTAAAACAGAGCTTTATCTTCGTAAATTTCATCCCAACCATTGTGTATCGCAATAGCTTTTAGTTGCTCTATTACGGAAGGATCTATCTTGTTCATAACATATCGTTTTCTATGCTCTAAAGATACAAACAAAATTGGTAATGCTTTGCTGCAGAAGTAGGGGAGTGGCTTACTGAATCGAGGAAGAAAAGAAAAGGGACAGATTGGAGGTTAATCCGATCCGTCCCTAATAATGAAGAGTATGCGTCCGCGGCTTAGTGCCGCTTAGCTACGTTTGTTATTCAGCTTTGTCAGGCATTCCGGGTAGTGTAACCGGATCCATATTGCTACGGAGTACGTAGCCCGAGTAGCGCTGCATAGCGGCACGGAGCGATGCATCCGCCAATTCGTCTGCTTCCGTGGGGAACATCTTGTACAAAGAGGAGAAGCGCACTTCGCCCTTCAGGAAGTCTTTGAATTTACTCCAATCCGGTTCTTTACTATCGAGAACGAATGGGCGTTTACCTTCATCCTCCAGACGGGGATCGTAGTGCCACAAGTGCCAATAACCGCATTCTACGGCGCGGGCTTCTTCGGCCTGGCTCTTACCCATACCGCCCTTAAGTCCGTGCGAGATACAGGGCGAATAAGCAATAACGAGCGAGGGGCCGGGATAGGCTTCCGCTTCGCGAATCATTTTGAGCGTATGCGCATGGTTGGCTCCCATAGCGATCTGTGCCACAAATACGTATCCGTAGGTGGTAGCGATCAGCCCAAGGTCCTTTTTGTGTACACGTTTACCGGAAGAGGCAAACTTGGCAATAGCGCCTAAAGGAGTACTCTTGGAGGATTGGCCGCCCGTGTTGGAGTACACTTCAGTATCCAATACCAATACGTTTACGTTTTTGCCGGAAGCAAGCACGTGGTCAAGCCCACCGAAGCCGATATCGTACGCCCAACCGTCACCACCAATAATCCACTGGCTCGGTTTGAGGAAGTTGTCCTTCAGTAGGTTAAATGTCTCGTTCCGATGCTTATCGGTATTCAGAAGCGGCAGAATGGCATCGCTGAGCCGTCGCGTTTCCGCTGAATTATCGAAGTTTTCGAGCCATTCGCTCAAGAGGGGCAGAAGATTTTCGTCGGCCTCTTTCGCTTCAACTACGCGTTCAACTTCACTTTTCAGCTGGTTGCGGCGTGCGTCTTGTGCCAGAACCATACCTAAACCGAATTCGGCGTTATCTTCAAAAAGCGAGTTAGCCCATGCAGGCCCCTGACCACAAGGGTTGGTGGTATAAGGCGTTGAGGGCGCACTTGCCGAGTAGATGGAGGAACAACCGGTGGCATTGGCGACCAATTGGCGCGAACCGAACAATTGGGTGAGCAATTTTACGTAAGGCGTTTCGCCACAACCGGCACAAGCACCCGAGTATTCAAACAACGGCTGAGCAAACTGCGAATTCTTTACGTTAGAAGTTACATCCACTAAATGAGCCTTATTGGTCACTTCGTGGCGGGCAAGATCCCAATTGCGCTGTTCTTTGCGTTCTTCATCGTCCAAAGCGACCATTTCCAGTGCTTTCCCGTTCTTGTTTCCGGGACAAACGCTGGCGCAATTGCCGCATCCCAAGCAGTCCAATACATTTACCTGTATGCGGAACCCAAGGTCGGCTTCCTTTAGGCCCTTGCCGATGGCACTGAGGGTAGTTAGCCCCGTAGCGTTGCGTTCGGCTTCATCGAGGAGGAAGGGACGAATCGTGGCGTGAGGGCATACGTAGGCACACTGGTTACACTGGATACAGTTTTCGCTAATCCAACGCGGAACAAAGGCGGCAACCCCGCGCTTTTCGCTATCGGCAGTACCGTTGTCCCAAGTACCGTCCTCACGGCCCACGAACGTGGATACGGGCAGCGAGTCGCCTTGCTGGGCGTTAATTACGCGAACTACGTTATGTACAAAATCAGAATCGTACGGATGCTTAACCGCTTCATCATCAGGCAGCGAAGCCCATTCCGCTTTTACGGGGATTTCAATTACTTCCGAACCGCGATCAACTGCCTGATAGTTCATGTTTACAACGGCTTCGCCCTTGCGTCCGTAGCTCTTAACAATGAACTTCTTCATTTCATCAACGGCTTGGTCGTAAGGGATTACGTTGGCGATTTTGAAGAAAGCGGATTGAAGAATGGTGTTGGTTCGGTTACCGAGCCCTATTTCCTGCGCGATGGCAGTAGCGTTAATGGCATAGAACTTAATATTGTTTTGCGCTAAATAACGCTTAATCTTGTTGGGGAGGTGCTGCTCAATTTCGTCCTTATCCCAGATGGCGTTCAATAGGAACGAGCCGCCTTTCTTCAGCCCTTTCATTACGTCGTACATACGTAAGTATGCCGGTACGTGGCAAGCTACAAAATCGGGCGTAACCACCAGATAGGTTGAGCGAATGGGTCTATCCCCAAAACGTAGGTGTGATGCGGTAAATCCACCGGATTTCTTGGAGTCGTAAGCAAAGTAGGCTTGGCAATACTTATCCGTATTATCACCGATAATCTTTACGGAGTTTTTGTTTGCGCCTACCGTACCATCGGCTCCCAAGCCAAAGAATTTAGCTTCAAAGGCACCTTCGTTAATGAGCAACTCATCCTTTACGGGTAACGAGGTGAAGGTTACATCATCTACGATGCCGATGGTAAAGTGATCTTTCGGCATCGGTAGGTCGAGGTTGTCGTATACGGAAAGGATTTGTGCCGGTGTTACGTCTTTGGACGAAAGTCCGTACCTACCGCCTACAATGAGAGGAGTGTTCTTACTACCATAGAAAGCTCCCTTTACGTCCATATAGAGTGGTTCGCCTTCGGCTCCCGGTTCCTTGGAACGATCCAAAACGGCAATGCGCTTAACCGACTTGGGTAGCGCTTCCATAAAGTGCTTGATACTGAACGGACGGTATAGATGTATGGCGAGCAATCCCACCTTACGGCCTTCAGCGGCAAGGTGATCAATAACCTGACGGGTGGTTTCCGTTACACTGCCCATGGCAATGATGATATTTTCGGCATCTTCCGCTCCGTAATAATCGAATAGCTTGTAGCTGCGTCCGGTTATCTTGGCGAGTTGATCCATCGTTTCCTGAACCACTTCAGGGATAGCTTCGTAGAACTTGTTGGCGGCTTCCCTTGCCTGGAAGTAAATATCCCCATTCTGAGCCGTTCCGCGTGTTACCGGATGGTTAGGCGATAGAGCCCGTTTGCGGAAAGCTTCCAGCGCATCTCTATCAATAAGCGGGCGCAAATCGTCGTCCGTAAGTGCATCAATCTTTTGAATTTCGTGAGAAGTGCGGAACCCGTCGAAGAAGTGGATAAAGGGTACACGGCATTTCAGAGCTGCCAAATGCGCTACGGCAGCCAAATCCATCACTTCCTGTACAGAACCGGTTACCAATTGGGCAAAGCCGGTGGAGCGTGCTGCCATTACGTCCTGATGGTCGCCAAATATGGATAGAGCCTGAGCGGCAAGTGCGCGTGCCGATACGTGGAATACGCCGGGAAGAAGTTCTCCTGCCATCTTGTACATATTCGGTATCATCAGCAGTAAGCCCTGAGAGGCTGTAAACGTGGTGGTTAGTGCACCTGCCTGAAGCGATCCGTGCATAGCGGCAGCGGCTCCCGCTTCGCTCTGCATTTCCTCAACGTGGACTACCTCTCCGAAGATATTCTTCCGCTTCTGTGACGCCCATTCATCCACCAATTCTGCCATCGTGGAGGATGGCGTGATGGGATAAATGGCTGCCACTTCACTAAACATATAAGCGATGTGCGCAGCGGCGGTATTCCCGTCGCAAGTCATCTTTTTTGTGGTTTTTGCCATAAATGATGTGTTTCTCTTATTCTATTGTTTCCTTGTAATTGCTTTTCATAGTGCCGACTTCAGTACAGAAAGCCAAACAGCCATAGTGGCAGGCTTTCGCCCTTCCCGATGGTACTGTTTGCTTCTATACGAAACTGCCGGTATGCGTCCTTTACTCGTGGCATGCGATCCATCCCAAAGCAAAATTCATCGTCCACGATAAAGGTTTCCGCTGCGTGCTGTGGATGTTCGATGTGGTGTTGCAACCCCACGTTGCACTGAAAGAACGTGCGATGTACAATGTTTTCGTCGGACATTGACGGATGCATCAAACGGTATAGGTTCGAATTCTCCATATAAACCATCGACGGCGTCTTCGGAGAGCTTTTCCCTATCGAGCTTCGGCGCGGTACCAAACGGATCAGATGCGCATCCGCCATAGCAAGAAGGTAATTAACTACCGTGGTTCGGCTTAATTCCAACTCCTTTGATAGGCGCGAAACGTTGAGCGGTGCAGACGCATTTAGCGCAACCAAATAGAGCAGTTTGCGCAGTTTGGGCAGCATCCTCTGGTCTATGTTGCGGATATACATTAAGTCAACCTCAAGCGTCATATTGACGTTCTTCAAAAGGTTTTCCGAATAATTCCGTTCTTCTCGGTAGAATGGGTAATAGCCGTGGTGCAGATAATCCGAAATTCGCGTGAGCGGATTAACCTGCTCCATAATATAGTGGGCAAATTCTACATGCTTGGTAGTCAGATCCGCCCAACTTATGGTCGGTAACTCGATACCGCTCTCCAGCATTAAGAACTCTCGTAGCGAAAGCCCCGGCAGGAAGTAGTTTGCACTGCCTTTGATCGGTTCGCTATTGGAGGGATCACTCACCGAAGTGGTATAGATAATCTGTAGTTCCGGGAACTTCCGGCTGCACTCCTTCAGCTCGCCCTGCCAGCCCGGGTATTTGAATATTTGATCCAAAAGAAGCGTTTTGCCCCCTCGGGATACAAAATCCGAAGCAAACTCCGTGAGGCTTGTTGTGGTAAAGAGGAACTGATTCAGATTGACGTATAGGCATGCACGGTTGGCAACCCCGTAGTGTTGCTTTGCCCAGTCCAACAGAAATATGGTCTTTCCGATGCCTCTACTCCCCTCAATGCCAATTAGTTGCTGCGTTTCATCCAATTCGTGGAATAGCCCTCGCAACAAGGTTTTCGGCTTGTTTCGCAACAAGTAATCGTGAGTTCTGTAAAGCGTCTCAATCATACATTTCCCTTTTCCGAGACAAAGGTAGTAAATAATCCGATATTGTAAACTCTTCTTTGCAACATTATTATTATCTTGTGCCATTATGTTGAATCCAGTGAACAAAAGTCCCCATGGAATTCACTCTTAAGCCTGCAAAATAGCTCTCATCCTATATCAACTATAAAGAAGTGGTGCAAAGGTACTACATCATCATTGGCTCAAATGTATCGAAACGTATTAAAGTGTATCGAAGTGTATCGAAGTGTATCGTAACGTATCGAAACGTATTAAAGTGTATCGAAGCGTATCGTAACGTATCGTAACGTATTGTGGTTGGGTAACATAACCATATGAAGTAGGTAGTAAATATATTGTTTTACGATATTTCTATCAGAAAAAATACCTATAAGTAGGTATTATTCGGAATTAGTTATTATCTTTGCAGTGCGTACTTCGGAAAAGGGTATGCAGAATGATAAGAAGAAACGAACGAAAGTATTAGACAGAACAAGATTATGGCTCATTTTATCACAGACAAATGTATCGCTTGCGGTACCTGCAAGGACGAATGCCCTGTAAGCGCAATTAGCGAAGGTGACATCTATGTAATAGACGCAGATAGCTGCATCGATTGCGGTGCTTGTGCAGCTGCTTGCCCGTCAGAAGCTATTGTGCAGAAGTAATCCGGTTAAATAAGGAATACATAGCACACTGCGATGAAATAGAAGCTTCCTTTCATTAGGGAGCTTCTTTTTTTGTGGGGAATAAGATACACCCAGAGTATTCTGCAAGCGTATATTGTTACGTATATTCACCGTGAAAACGATGTGTCCACCTTGCGGAGTAGTGTGATGGTTTGTATTCTCTTTTTATTTGCTACCTTTGCAGTCGCTACTCGTGAAATTTGTCGCGTTCAGCGGAGCACGATAGGGTAGTGGAATTGCCGAAATAGCTCAGTTGGTAGAGCAACTCATTCGTAATGAGTAGGTCGCCGGTTCGAGTCCGGCCTTCGGCTCAGTGTTTGGATATAGTTTGCATAGTCGTAATTTCTTGTTACCTTTGCAAACGCAATGGCCGACTAGCTCAACTGAATAGAGCATCTGACTACGGATCAGAAGGTTGCGGGTTTGAATCCCACGTCGGTCACTACTTGTTGTGCGTAAACGTATAAAAGCTCCTATTGTATATAGGGGCTTTTCTTATTTTGAAGACGAGTTTGTGTAATCGGCTCTGTGTGGATCCTTTCTTATAGATCCGGAGCATTTACTGAATTATTGGGTATCTACATGGGGATGTACAGATAAGTTAGCTGCATCCAGCCTCATCGGTAGCATAAGTAATCATAATATGGGTGCAAATGGCTCCTGTTCCTTTCCCTTTATTACTCCTTGATATTCATCACGAATTATGGATGATTCCTCAATGATCGCGTTCGTTATATAGCGTTACAATAGGCGATTTCATTATTATGGGGATATTTTTTCAGAGGAAAAGAATAGAGACCAAAAGGCAACAACCCGTTGCCCGAATGGGATAAGAAGGCATCAATGAAAATGCCTAATCCGGCGAACAAAGGAGTTAACTCTTTGTCTTTTAGCGAAATAAATGTGATCTATTGAAAAACAACTTAAGAAACCGAACCACTTAGAAAGGGATATTTTCGGTGCTTTGTTGTCTCGCAAGGATTCGAACCTTGACAAACAGGACCAGAATCTGTTGTGCTACCATTACACCACGAGACAAAATAATTCAAGGGGTGGAGCCGGAGGGAATTGAACCCTCGTCCAAACATGGAATGAACAAGCTTTCTACATGCTTATCTTCACTTTGCTTTGTCGGCCGTGCCCATAGTTAAAGCCTCTATGTGGGCAACAGCTTATCTCCGGTAATACTATCCGGCGCTACGGGAGCCTCTTGCGCGGAAGATTCCGATATTGGTGCGTCACCGAGTTCGAATCACTTCGGAATAAGAGTTTCGGGTGACGTCTCGTCCACTTCTATCGTAAGCGGATGAAGCCTTAACTTACTGTGCTTCGGTTAGGCAGCGAGAGCGTAATTTTCTTCGCCAACTAAATACTTTATGATACACCGGGATTAACGTGCCGGCAGTACCTGCGCACGACATGCTTACCTGCCCCTTCGTCACGCTGTCAAAGCCAAGTCGACCCCTACTGCGTGTTCTTGTGTCAACTTCGGGTAGTTTTCTACCTTCTAATGTTGCCACAACGGAACAGTTTGCCCGGGAATAACCGCTTGCTATACCCTTTGAGCAGTGCAAAGGTAGATATTTTTTTTCATCCAAGCACCATAACATCCGCTTTTAATCACGGTAGTTCACTAAAAGAGTTGTGGCGGTTGCTGTTTTTAGGTTCCAAATATACCCCTTTATATTCTATACAATGGATGCAGATGAGTAGCTTGTTTCTGCCTTTCTCCTTCTATGGCTTGAGATTAGTTCTTATCGATCAAAGCAAGTATTTATGCCTTTCCGGCAAAAGGTATATAGGTTTCACTCAAGAGGTATATACCTTTCAATCGATAGGTATATACGTTTCATTCGGAAGGTATATACCTTTTTCTATGTTATGTATACAGCATGTGATGAGGAAAATATGAACTTCGGAAGTTCCGTAGACAAGAAAGATATCGGGAGTGGTTACTTCCTATTACTCCAACCGATAATCGCTTTGCCACAATGGGCTTCTGCGCATAATGAGTAGCGGCGAGTGGGGCGTTTTTCAGTTGCGCCGTGGCGTGGGAGGGGCTCGATTAGAGCGAAGCGTAGAGCATTATGCGGAGGAGCGTTTCGCGATGGTGCTGCGAAGCACGCTCGGCCGCGAAACGATGTAGGTCGTTGTCGGTAACTCCTTCAATATGGGGAAATAGAGAATCGGATGCGTAATGGTACTCCATAGGCGTTATTGCTTTATATACAGAGTTATAACGCACAGATCTTCCATTTATTATAGCTATTAAGAGAGGAGAGGTTATTGGGCGATAATAGTATTTCCCAAAGTTATTTAGCGGATAACGGTTGCGAACGGAGCTTTGTGTAATACCTTTCTGCACATTTGTCCGGCTCTATCGGTAGAGAGAAGCGTTATCCGCGGTTACCGGGCAGAAAAGAGCTTATGGAAGGTGCTTTCGATGTTATCGGCGCCAACAAGACGTAAGGTATATTCTTTTTGCGAAAGATTTTTGAGATTTTCCTGAGGTAGGAAGAATGTTTTGTATCCCAAACGATCGGCTTCAGCAACGCGTTCACGGATACGGTTTACGGCACGTATTTCGCCGTTTAGCCCCACTTCACCGGCAAAGCAGACTGAGCCGGGGATAGGTTTATCGATGGCAGACGAAAGAACCGCTAGCAATACCGCCAAATCTACAGCAGGATCATTGATGCGGATGCCGCCGGCGATATTAATGAATACGTCCTGCCGGAGCAGTTTGAATCCGGCACGCTTTTCCAGAACGGCAAGAAGCATATTGAGCCTCCGTAGGTCAAAACCTGTAGAGGAACGTTGCGGATTAGGATAAACGGCACTGCTCACCAGTCCTTGCGTTTCAATCATCAGAGGGCGAATTCCTTCTAATGCCGCCGCAATGGAGCGTCCGCTCAGCCCATCGATGTTTTTACTAATAAAGTGCTCCGAGGGGTTATCCACAATGATAAGTCCGTTGCCGCGCATTTCGTAAATGCCCAATTCGGAAGTGCTACCAAAACGGTTCTTTGTGGCCCGAAGGATGCGGAATTGATAGTGCCGGTCGCCTTCGAATTGCAATACGGTATCAACGGTATGCTCCAGAACTTTAGGCCCCGCCAATGCGCCCTCCTTAGTGATGTGCCCGATAACTATAACGCTAACGCCTTGCGATTTGGCATAGCGCAGCAACAAATTGGCACTTTCGCGAATTTGCGAAGGGGTACCTGGGGAACTCTCTGAAAGGGAGGTGGTTACAGTCTGAATGGAATCGATTACCAGCAGATCGGGCTTATACTCGTCCGCAGCGGTAAGAATGCCTTCCATATCAGTAGCGGTAAGGATGGCGGTAGCATCATTTTCGCCTCCTAATCGCTCGGCACGCATTTTGAGCTGATACTCACTTTCTTCGCCGGAAACATAGAGGGTTCGGAGCCCTTTTGTATGCAAAACGGTCTGTAGGATGAGTGTGGATTTACCGATGCCGGGATCACCCCCCAGCAGAACAAAGGAGCCGCGAACCAATCCGCCTCCCAGCACGCGGTTAAACTCGCTATCCGACAGGGGAATACGTGCCTCACGCTGTGCAGTAATATCCTTAATAAGCCGTGGCTTTCCTACCGATGTTTTGCCAATGATACGCTCAGCGAGCGTGGCATTCTGCTCGGTGTGAGCCGATTCCTTCTCCTCTATAAGCGTATTCCACGCTTTGCAGTAGTTGCATTGCCCCTGCCACTTGGAATAAGTGGCTCCGCATTCGCTGCATACGTAAACGGTACGATCTTTTGCCATCGTATGGAGTTAATCGCGGAGGAGCGGACAGGTAGAACAGCGCAGCAATCCGCCCTGTTTGGACGTTTCCGCGTAGGGAATGGTATGCACCTTTATATGCCATTCGTTGGCAAGATGATGCGCCAAGCGGGTGAAATGTTCTTCAACAATTACTTCGTCCGGAGCTACCGATAAAAAGTTGGTCGTAAGATGCCACGCTTCATCGGAGCAAACGGCAAAGAGATTCTCTTTACCAAAGAGCTTTTCGATAAAGGCGCGCTCATCCGCCCGGGTAAATCCATCGGGATAGTAAACGGCTTTTCCGTTTCCTACCGGTTGAAAGGCACAATCCACGTGCAGAACCCCCTCTTGTGGCTCTGTATCGTGCTTTTTGAGATGTAGCGGTATGAAGCGCTTCTCCGGTACGGCTTGTTCAAAATAACGCAATGCCGCGCGATTGGTACGTGCCGTTTTGTATTGCCCGAACCCCTCGTCTTCCTCCGTAACACCGATAAAAACGATATCATTGTAGAGCATCACATCGCCGCCCTCCACACGGATAGGCTCCGTTTGAGCGGATTCGTGGGTGAGATAGACAACCTGCTCCTTGGGAACGGATGCAATTATGTGGCGCAGAGCGTCCTGCTCGGGGGTGCGCTCTTTGAGGATGTTTCCTATATAGAAGCGCTCGCCAATAACAAAAGCTATATCCCGAGCGAATATTTGGTTGCAATTGGCTATTGGATCGGGACGGAGCACTTCAACGCCAAGCTGGGTCAGCAGAGCAACGAGTCCATCCATTTCCCGCGTAATCGCCTCTTCAGTAGGATAGATGCCTTTTGCTATCGATTGATAGCTACACGCATCGTATGCTTCCGAAAGCGTAGGCGCAATGCCTTGCGACTCAGGCCGCCCCACAATAACGGTACGAAGTTTTCCGGTTTCGTTATGTACGGATATATTCATAAGAATGTACCTCTAACGGGGCCTTTTATCCCGAAATCAGAGAGATAGCCCCTAAGCTCCCTAAAGAGCCGGCTACGAGCTAAATCTTCAACTTGGTAACGCTCGTGCTGCCTCCGTCAAAAGTGACTTGAACCAGTAGTAGCGCGGGCGATAAAGGGAAGCGGGTGCGATCCAAGCGAATATGGCTTGTGGGCGCAAACTTAGCACTGTAAAGCACTTTACCGGTGATATCGTAAATGGTAATACCGGTTATTGCTGTTGCGGACTCAATAATAATATCGCCCTTTGATACCGAAATCTGCAATTCCGAAGCACTTACGAGCGAGGAAGGCTCTCCCTCCCCAAACAGCGGAGTAGCTCCGGGAGTGGCATTCAATGGTTGCATACCTAACCCGAGGGTTACGGCTGTAATCAGTATGAGTAATATTCTACGCATTCCGTTCCTTTCCTTTAATCCATTCGCTCACACGCAAAAGTAATCATTTTCTTTGAAAAAGCGATTCTTTTGCCTCATTCTGTTCCGAGCAAATCATCTTTTTGCGCCAAAGAGCCTTGTGCTCCCCACGTGGGGCGACCCACCTGAACGCAGCGCAGTCCGTAGGAGGCAAGCTGCTCCGGATCGTACTGATTGCGCCCATCGAAGATGATTTTATCCTCCAGTAGTGACGCTATTTCCTCAAAATCGGGTGCGCGGAATTCCTTCCATTCGGTGGCCAGTAGCAGCGCGCAGGCACCTTGCAGTGCTTCGTATTTACCGCTGCAATAGGTTACGGCTTCCTCCTTTAGGTACCGGCTCCGTGCCTTTCCCATCGCTTTGGGGTCGTAAGCCCTAACGGCGGCACCACGCCGCAGCAGTTCGCCGATTATTACCAGCGAGGGAGCTTCGCGCATATCGTCCGTTTCGGGTTTGAACGATAAGCCCCAAAGAGCAAAGGTTTTGCCGCTTAAATCCTCCCCATACTGTGTAAGCAATTTTCGTACCAAAAAGCTTTTCTGCGCCAAATTGACCGTTTCCACGGAGCGAAGTAGAGCCGGCTCGTGTCCGTTCGATTCCGCCATGTGGATCAGTGCCTTCACATCTTTGGGGAAACAGCTTCCTCCATAGCCGATGCCCGGATAGATAAAGCTGTACCCAATGCGTTTATCCGAACCTATTCCGATCCGAACCTTTTGTACATCGGCGCCTACGCGGTCACAAATATTGGCAATTTCGTTTATGAACGAAATTTTGGTGGCGAGCATTGCGTTGGCGGCGTATTTGGTCATTTCCGCCGAACGCGTATCCATAGCGATGAAGCGGTCGTTTAGCAGCGTAAAGGGCGCATAGAGCATACGCATCGCTTCGATCGCCTCCGCACGCTCTCCGCCCACGATGATGCGGTCCGGGCTCATAAAATCCTTTATGGCAGCGCCCTCTTTCAGGAATTCCGGATTGGATACTACGTCGAAGGGTATATCTGCGTTGCGAGCTGTTAGCTCACTGCGGATAATTTGGCGCACTTCGTCGGCAGTTCCCACCGGAACAGTGGACTTATTGACCACAATTAAGCTACGCTGCATGAGCGAGCCTATTTGATGCGCTACGGCATAGACATACTGCAGATCAGCCCCTCCATCCTCGCGAGCCGGCGTACCTACGGCAATGAATACCATCTCCGCCGTTGAGAGCGATTTTTCGAGGCTTTCGCTAAAGCATAGTTGTCCCTTTGCCGCATTTTCGCGGATAAGTGCTTCCAAGCCCGGCTCGTAGATGGGGGATACCCCCTGTTGCAACTGCGCGATTTTTGCCGCATCCGTATCTACGCAACAGACCCGGTTTCCCATTGCTGCAAAGCAAACGCCGGTAACCAGACCCACGTAACCGCATCCTACCATTACTATCCGCATAACAAAACCTAAACAGCCGAGCCGCCCAAAATGTTCACTCCGTAGCGCGATAAGTTATTTATTGGATAGTGAACGGCAGTACCAAAAGATATGTATATGCCTTTATATGCTTTATCAACAAGAGCAACTTATTTCCGAAGCAGAGCCGATACCACGCGCTCAATTTGCACCTCCGTTAGTGAAGAGCCGCTCGGTAAGCACAAGCCTTTGTCAAAGAGAGCTTCCGATGTTCCGTTGGTGTATCGGGGCGCATCCTTGAAAACAGGCTGTAGATGCATCGGTTTCCATAGAGGACGGCTTTCGATATTGTCCGCTGCAAGCCTATTCTGAGCCTCTACGCGGTCAAAGCCAGCAAGCTCCGGTTCGATTACAATAGTAGTTAGCCAATAATTGGAACGAAAATCCGACGATGGATTGGCGTGGACCGTAATGCCGGGCACATTCGAAAGTAATTTGGTATAAGTATCGTGGTGAGCGCGACGTTTGGCGATATGCTCGCTGAGCACACACATCTGCCCCCGTCCGATACCGGCACTAATATTGCTTAGGCGATAGTTATAGCCGATATGTTCGTGCTGATAGTGCGGAGCCGGCTCCCGAGCCTGTGTGGCGAAAAACATTACCCGTTGGGCTGCCTTTTCATCCGGACAAACAAGGGCGCCGCCCCCTGAGGTGGTAATCATCTTGTTGCCGTTAAAGGAAAGCGCCCCGAAGCGCCCCAGCGTGCCGCATTTCTTCCCCTTGTATTCAGAGCCTAATGCTTCAGCGGAATCCTCTACCACCGGTATTTCGTACCGATTGGCGATAGCGCAAATTTCGTCCATTTTAGCCGGCATTCCGTATAGGTGAACCGGAATAATCGCTTTGGGCTTTTTGCCGCCTTTAATGCGCTCTTTGATAGCTTTTTCCAATAATTCCGGATCCATATTCCACGTTTCCGGCTCACTATCCACAAATATGGGGGTAGCGCCCTGGTACGCAATCGGATTGGCACTTGCCGAAAAGGTAAAGCCCTGACAGATAACTTCGTCGTCGCGACCCACCCCCAGCATAACTAAAGCTAAATGAAGTGCAGCCGTTCCGGCACTAAGTGCCACTACCCGATGCCCCTCTATGCCCAAAAAGCGAACTAAATCCTCCTCAAAGCCATCCACATTGGGCCCCAGAGGTACCACCCAGTTGGTGTCAAATGCCGATTGTATAAACTCTTGCTCTCTGCCACCCATTTCGGCGAGCGACAACCATATTCGTTCATTCATATCTATTCTTTATTGACTATTGTCTTTGCTATGTACTTAATATCCCCCCAAAAACTCCAGTGATAATAGTACTGCATATTGATTTTTACTTTATCGGGGAAAATAACCTCATCGTTGTATTTTACGGGATCCGCTACCGAAGCAAGTAGTTCCTCCTCATTTTTGTATTTTAGTGATGCCGGACCCGTAATGCCCGGACGAAGTTTTAGTATAACGCTTTCTTCTCCCTCCAGTTTGTCCGCATATCCGGGTACGTCGGGGCGCGGACCCACGAAGCTCATATCACCGATAAAAACATTCCACAACTGAGGCAGTTCGTCCAATTTGTATTTGCGGAGCTTTGCCCCTACGGGAGTAATGCGCGCTTCGCCTGCAACGGAAACATTGCTCCCTGTGTGATCCACTACCATACTTCTAAACTTATAGAGTGTAAACGGTTTACCGTATCGCCCCACCCGTATCTGTTTGAATAGAATGGGACCATCGGGCATCTTTACGCGGATCAAAATTGCTACCACTACAAAGAGCGGACTAAGCAAAATCAACCCTATCAAAGAAAACACTCTGTCGAACAACCACTTTGCCCACATAGTTATCTATTAGCTTCTGCTACAAAGGAGCGGTTAAAGAGAAGGCGCAGGATGCCGTCTATATAGCCTAATCCGTAATTAATATGGATTGTGGGGTAAACGCATAGTAGCCATAAAGCAACATTGGGCTTGGCTATATGCCGCAGGGATGCCGTAATATCTATCAGTAGATAGAGAAGTAGCGGAATAGCAAACCAAAGGGTTAACTTGGGCATAAGCACACTCAGCACTACAAACAGAATTAAGTAGAGCACAAAGAAGAGGGGCACCATACGTCTCAGCGAAGAGAACTGCCCCAGCTTTTTATCTACTAATGGGTTGAATAAACCATATTGATAAAACATTCTGCCACATTTTTTGAGTGTGGGGCGGGCATAGTAGTCAATTAGCATATCCGGGAGTAGGAAGATGCGCCCTCCATGCTGTTTGAGGCGAGAATTAAGCTCATTATCCTGATTGCGTATCAGTTCCTCATCGTAATATCCTATTTTGTCAAAAACTTCCCGACGATAGCAACCAAACGGTACCGTATCTACCTCTTTAATCTCTTTGGCTCCTACACGAAACTCCGAGTTGCCCATACCAAACTTACTACTGAGGGCAATGGCGATGGCCTCGGCTCTTGCGGTATCATTAGCCGGAAGCGTTTTACAAACGCCCCCAACATTGTCCGCCTCCGGATGAGCCTCCATAAAAGCTACTAATCGGCTAAAGTAGTCATTAGGATAGACGCAGTGTACATCCAGCCGAATAATATATGTGCCTTGAGCCGCCTTAATCCCGATATTCATTGAGATGGGTACTATCTTCCGAGGATTATGTAAGAGCTTTACCTGAGGAAACTTCTCTCGGACGATCTCTGCGGTACGATCTTGGCTATTGCCATCAACCACAATTACCTCTAATTGCTCTTTGGGGTAATCTTGCTGATAGACTGAATTGAGACAAACCTCTATAAACCGCTCTTCGTTGTATGCAGGGATGACGATAGATATTCGCTTCATATAAACATCGTACAAATCCACTCTTACTTCTGGGAAAGGCTTAGAGAGCTTTTCCGCAACATCTATCATCTTAGAGAGATTTTCTGGACGAGGTAAAAGCTCCCCTGCTGGATAGTCTCTTGAGGGGATTAGAGCATCCTCTAGTCTATTCCAATTCAATTCGTAAGCACCTAATGCTACAGAGTTGTTAGAGCGATCCGAGCAGGTAAGAATAGAGTGAGCTCTACCATTGAAACACCAAATCTTATAGTCAATAAGACGTCCTGACTCAGGCTCCAATAATTTTTCAGCAAGGACTCTCGGAGGAATATTGCGATACTGAGGCTCTGCTGCTAAAGCTCCAATATTTCTTTCAGAGAGCCATTTTTCAGCCCGCTGCTTAACCTCTTCAAGAGTTATAGCCTCCTTATCTTTTACCACGAGGAAACTTCCTTTGCCATCCCCATTGTTTGCTTTGAGAATAAAGCTTTTTGGCAAGTTCGCTAGTGTAATATCTGCCGCCTTATCCCATACCCCATACAAGGGTATCAGAATATCACTTAGTCCACAGTCCTTGATATATTCACGTACTCTATACTTGTCAGCTAGACGAGTCCATTCTCTTGTATCCGAATAGAGCTTTAGATATAAAATCTTTTCATTTAGATCTTTCGGATTCTTAAGATTCGGTAGTCGTCTAAACCGAAAAAAGTAGCGGAGTTTGATTAGAAATACAGGATAATGTATTCCTAAATACTCTGTAAGCTTTATCAAAGGATAAAGTATCTTGGAAGCCGTTTTGCTTGTCGTTATATGCATGGCTAAAAGCGTCGTTTTATAAAGTCAGATAACATGTATTGAAGATTTCTTCTCCTGAACTTGGGGATATTAAGTAAAATGTCAAGAATGTTTCGGATCCGATATCGTTTATACTTCTTCTTCGCCTCAGTGTAGTACTCTTCATTGTTCTCTTTCTTTGCGAATAGTTTATTGAGATAATCAAAGCGGAATTCTTCCGGCACGAATTCTTTGGATACGATGCTGGGGAAGTAGTCTTTACCTATTCGGGTATATTCAAAATCTACAGAAGGCTTTCCTGCTGAATCGATGGTAAAGGATACGACAGCTCCGTATTTAGCAGCTCGTATGGGCATATTGAAGACGAAGTTCCCAATAGAATAGAATATATGAACGCCTTTGTATATTTCAAATCCTTGTAGCACATGAGGATGCATGCCTATAATAAGATCGGCTCCTTCATCAACTAATAGATGCGCAAATAGTTTTTGATCTTGATAGGGGTAGTTGATAAACTCATTTCCCCAATGGACGTACACTACTAAAAAGTCTACCTCTTTCTTGACTTCTTTTATCTTAGCTAATATATGGCTATACTCAGGGATATAGTAATACGGGCTACTTTCATCTGTGAAGCGTTCTATTCGCTGTGAGAAAGCAAGAATAGCGATATTCTTCCCATAGATAGACTGTATTATGTATGGAACATCTATAGCACCTACGTATGATGTCTTTTCACAAGCGAAGTAGTCTTTCATAGACTGATATGCAACCTCCCCATGTTGCATTACGTGGTTGTTAGCAATTGCATAACAATCTAAGTGAGCTACAGACTTCATAACAGAAGGATCTATTCTAAACAGATTCTTTCTCAAATCAGAATAGCTAGAAACTTCAGAAACAACACACTCACAATTACCCACCCAATAATCCGTTGGGGAGCGCTTGATATGCTTAAATGGATCCTCTCCTTTCTGAATAGCAGAACCAACTCCGAAGCCCATATCAAAATAAGCATCAGAGAAGTTGATATCTCCCGTAAACACAATACGCTCAATCATACCTTATGTGGGATCATTGCTTTTAATAAGTTTTGCAGGAACTCCTCCGTAAACAGAGTTAGGTTTCGATAGCTTTGCTCCTAAAAAGCTATTGGCAGCAAGAGCAGAATTGTTGGGGAGTACGGCACCTTTTGCTAAGGTGCAATTTGCAGCCACCCAAGAACCTTTGCCTAGGTAAATACTTCCAATATCTCCCTTACTATTATAGTATGACCCATTTATTGAAACATGATTTCCAGAGGCAAGCACGCAATTAGGTCCTATCTGCACCTCACTTTCAATTACAATCGTACCACTTCCAAGTATTATATTGTTGTTGGCCACATAACAATTAGTTCCTACGGACATTCCGTCAAGGCATTTGATATTCACATCATGAGCCACTTGGAAGTTTTTACCACATCTTTTCATACCTAACCCATAGAGCCAGCCTCTGAAGCGCATAATAAATGGCACATCTGGGAGCCAGATTAGCAAAGTTCGCACGAACCAGCTATATAGTAAAAGTAGTTTATGCTTCATGATTATAGGTAGTTATTGTTCGTATGAATTCCTCCATAGTAAATCTTTCAGAGACCTTTCTATAGGCACAATCTCGCAACTGAGACAGCATTTCTAGATCTTCGCCTACTTCAAGGATCTTACTAGTGGCAATCTCAGCATCCTTAAATGGGAAAAAGAGTATTTCCTTATTCTCCTCAAAGCAACCAGGCAAAGATCCTACTGGAGTAGATAAAACTGGACACCCTTGGCTCATTGCCTCAATGACGACACGTGGAGACCCCTCACTCAGACTAGGGAAGAAAAAGAGGTCACTAGAGCGGAGAAGAGAGAGAAGTTTGTCCCGATTATCAATATGTCCATGCAGATAGATGTGATCATCTAATTTCGAATCATCAATCAGCTGTTGTAAGGTGGAGTACATATCACCATCGCCTACAATATGAAAATGATAATTAAAGTGTCTCTCTTCAAGCCTCTTGATCACTTCGATTAAGGTATCTATCCCTTTTGCATAGCGCAAGTATCCTACATAGATAATTGTGAATGGGTTGTGTTCCATAGGACGCAATGGTTCAAGCGCCAAGTCGTTTCTGGCAATGGTTGAACTGATTACCGGAGTGGCAGTTATGCCATGTTTCTGCAATTTTGCGCTTAGATGCGTTCCATTCGTATAAACAGTTGATTTTCGGGCACTTTTTATGATGCGCCTATACTCAAAGGAATAACCGGCAAGTAAAATCTGTTTCTTCAGCCAAGAGAAGTTGATGTTGTGCTTCGTGGCATCCGCTGTATCCCCAACGAAATGCATAATCACCGGCTTGTCAGTCATCTGAGCAGGCATCCAGCAAAATGGATCTGGAACTCTGCAGTAGAAGAGATCTACTTTAGGAGCAATTTGTTCAATGGCTTTTGAGAACTCCACCTTATGACGCTGAGCTTGTAGCATAGAAGTGTAGTAAGGCAGGTCTACAATTGTCAAGTTCTTTAGCTCAATCGGTGATAAATGGCTAGCATTTTGCCCTCTACACTCTACAGTTGAAATCAAATAAACCCACTTGAATAGTCGTGTCATTTGCTTTAGATAAAGCAAATGAGAAGCAGGACAGTGATAGGAGCCGTGAATGCTTTTCACCCCCCAGGAAGCCAGAATTGCAAGTGTTGTTAAAGAGTTCATCTCAATTATTGACGGATATATGTTCTAAAGAAGGTCCAAGCAAATAGAAGTATCACTAGAATGATACTAGTTATACGTTTAATTCTTTTCGTCGTTTGGGTAGGGATGGTATCTAATCCTATGGGTATTAATAGGAGCACGGCAAGTGTCGCAGGAAGCGTTTGCCTATAACTCCAAATTGTCATTCCTGACAATGCAGAACCAACCTTGTAAACAAAGAAAAACAGTAAAATAAACAAGGGAGCCTGAGTAGTCCGTCTCTCTTTGAGTATACGGAATAGTGATACGAAGAAAAGTGGAAGAAGTGCATACAAGAATATATTCGCCGAGAACTCAAAATTCGTACTAGGATAAAGTGGATTTTCAAACACAAACGCACTTGGAATAGGCAGAAAAGGACTCATAACAACGAATAATGGGGCACTAACTAATGCTACATACCAAGTGGACGAAAGTTGAGATGCTTCACCTGCCATTCGTTCTGAATCTCCTAAAAGTTCCATACGTACAGAATAATATGCTTCTGGGTCAAGGACCATACCATTAGCTGCGAGCCAAGACCACAAGTATAAAATACCTCCTAAGATAAGGACACTTAACCCTAACCCTACGAAGACACTTCCCTTCTGCCTTCTCAAAACATAAAATAAAAGGATTGACACAAGGAAGGCCACGATAACCATCGCTCGTATCGTAATCATAGCAAATAAGCATAGGATAAGGATAGGAAGGTATAGTAAAGGTTTTCTCCTTTCAGTCAGATTCAAAATTGAGTGAGTTGAGAGTACTAGTAACGTTATTAATAAGCCATCCTTAAGCTGCAAGAACTGCAATGTCAGTATCATTGGCGATATTGCATATAGGATGGTCGTAGTAAGGGATGAGCCAACTGTCGAGTATCGAGAGACAATTCGATAAAATGGGATAATAGAACATACGTGAAGCAGCACAGTTGCTACTCTCGGCACCAACCAGTGCTTAGACCCTACTAAATACATCAGTATTCCTCCGAAATTAGGGTACCCCGAGTAAAAACCGAACATAAGGGTATCCGCATTTAAAACTCCGTAATGTGTATTGAGGTTCTCCGCAACCTCTTTCTGCTGATCTAAATAGACAGCATCATCTAAGCCGATAAATGGTTGTCCAAAGTTATAAATAAGCATATTACCAACAGCATAAACAAGAAACAAACCATACATTAATGTAAAGCAATGCAAGCTAAAAAGAAACCTTTTTGTAGGCATCTCATAAGAAAGCCTTACAAACAGATGAATGAAAGACAAAGAACATAAAAGGAATCCTCCCGAATAGAAATAAAAAGTCTGTACACTTTGCAAACTTGCAAGTGATACAACAAGTGCTACTAGGTAAAAGAATAATACCCTAGCCATCGCTTCATTAATCTCAGTATTGCGTTTTAGCATACTATCTGTTTGAATAATGCCTTCTTTCAAATATTTTTGAACTCATAGAGAGCTAGATTGTGAATTAAATAAGATCTGAGCAAGTAAATAGCGGAAATAAGCAGAGACTAAAGACACACAACAGGAAGGGAGTCCTCTTCTTGAAAAACACCCTATTTGAAAAGTATCTCTGAGATTGTGTAGTTGAAGGGTTTTCAATTTCCTCTTTGTTTTAGTCTTATGCGTTCAAAAAGATGTCATCTCTATAAGCTAACAGGACGCTGAAAACTGTCTAGTTTCAATAGATACTGCCCCTTTTCAGGAAGAAGTCTACCTAGAGGGCGTAGTAACTTTATTCCCAAGCCTATATACCAAGGGTAGTAGGCCTTTAGATGACAATACGCTTTTCTGAATAAGAAATTCTGCTCTAGAAACGGCTGTATATTGCTATGCTCGGAGATTGTTCTAGCTCCATCTGTTACGTATAACATCTTCCTCTCGTCAATAAGTAGATGGTTTAGATAGAATATTAGTCCATAGAATGGATAGTATCTCAAATGATCTGGATTAGCCTTCAACTCCGTATATTTTGCACTTTCGTTTTGGATAAGAACTGCACAATATGCGACTAAAGTGTCCGACTCCTTATCAAAAGCGCCATAGTACTCTTCACTATTGTTCAACATATGTTCAATCCACCGCTCTCTAACTAAAGGCTGTGATTGAGTAGTTTTGTACCTACTCCAAGAGGATTTGTAAACCTCATATCCTCCTTGATTTATCATATCCTCTTTAGATATAGGGCGATAATCAAACGTCTTGTATGCTTTTCGGACTTTGTTACGACACCTGGATGATAAGTCCTTAAGTTCAAGAGTCGTATCATTTATTATAAACCAAAAGTTCGTCTTCTCCTGGCAATCAAAATCGTAGACATTTCTTAGATAGAGAGCAGAGTGGTACTTGAGTATCGTCTTAGCCTCCTTCTTTGTTAGTCTTTTCTCCATATGCGGAGCTCCTTTGAATATAGCTCCTTTTTGGTAACTCTTGTAATCTGTAGTAAGACTCATTTTTGTTCTGTATTAGTTGACTGATTCGTTCGTTGAGTATTCTGGATACTCCACTGCTTTATAATCGATTCCGCCACGAGTTCAGGGAACCAAAAAGCGCCTTCTTTATAGTGTATGTTGTTTGGATCTGAAATGTCGTAAAAGCCAGGAACTCCTTCCAACTTAGTTTCAATGCTAGGCGGATCTATCTCGTTGAATATTGACGCTTCTATAATTAGATGCTGTTTATACTTAGCCGAGTATAGAAAATCAACACCCAACACTCTAGCCCCTAGTGCTTCTCTAACACTAATAGCCTCTCTAAGTACATCTATAGGGGTTGGGCGTGAGTGATCCTCATTACCTTCTCCCGATGCTCTAAAATCACCTTTATTGGGATATCGATAATACCCATAGGCTTTATCTCCTACTAACATTACCCTCAGATCATAAGATGCATCGTCAATGAACTCTTGGAGTAAGATGTAATCCTTTTGTCTTTCATAAGGGTATAATGTGTGTATTCCCTTAGGAGAAAATACCTTTGTAATATGTCTGCGTAATTGAGCTTTGTTGTCAATCTTCTTTACCCCAAAAGACCCCGCACCTGTCCGTGTTTTTACAATGACTGGATAATTGATTGTTTCGGATAGTTTGATCAATTCTTCCCTAGAGTTAGAAGATAGAGTTGGAATACAAGGTAGATTGTATACTTCGTATAGGTAGTATGCTCTACACTTATCTTCATATTGCCAGATTTCATGGTAGGAGGGGAAGCAGGTCTTTTTGAGAATTTTCTCCAGTATATATATTTTGGACTCAGCCTCGTAGAGTGTTGACGGAGTTGAGTCAACGTGCCAAAATATGACATCAAATTCTTTTGCTCTATCCAGCCAGTCACTAGCATGAATATCGTAGTTTTGATACTTAATGGTACTGTTTACCCCAAGATGTTTTTCGAATAGCTTGATAGAGTGGGCTTTTCCGAATGATTCTAGGTACTTTCATATTGTGAGTATTTATTTTAATCTGTGTTTGACAAACAGCCCCCCACCCATTAAGAGTCTTGATAGAGTTAGGTTTATGGAAGCTCCGATTATTCCTAGATAACCAATCAAGGGGTAAGCTAGGATTAGTCCAACGAGGGATGCTATAAGTGTATTTCTCATTACGACCTTATCTTGCCCTCTAGCTATAAAGTAGTTGACACCATAAACATCATAGAGGACAATTCCAAAGACGCCAACCATTAGCGTTGTCAAGATTGCAATATTTCCATTAAGGGGCATATTTAGATAGAGAAAGACAAGCTTAGCGAAGACAATGGGAAGTAGGCAGTAGAGGAGACCTATTGATATCATGCCCCGGCTGTAGCGATTAAACTTCTCTTGATTACGTACAATGTTTGGAAATATCGCTCTTGTAAAGAGATCTGTTAGGGTCACAAATATATCTGCAACCTTCTTGATGGCCGAATATATCCCGACCATTGATATGGGTGCAACCAGTCCAAGTATAAATCCACTCGTGTTATTGTATAGGGTTGGCACAAACTGGTTTATAAAGATTGGGAAGTCTATTCTAAGTCTTTTTGAGATATGCTTAAAGTGACACAATCTGAATTTCAAACCGAGTAGTCGTCGTAGTAATCTATGACTAACGATAGCACTAGCTATATAGGCCACAGAGAGAAAGAGAGGATACACCCAAAGGTCTTCTTGCCCATGAATGAAAGCAAAGACGGTAATAAGGAATATAAGACGAACTCCTGTGTTTAGAATAGCGATGTACTTCATTCGCTCTATCCCCTGATACATCCAATCAGAAAGGAGGGCCCCCCCCCATATCATCGGCGTAAATAACAAATAGAGCGTAGAGTACTCTCTAAACGAAGGAATACTGAAGACTAGACTAACAATGAGTATCGATGAAACAAAGCAGAGAAACAACCTCGTTGAATTAACAACCGTGTAGATATACTGCAGGCGTATCTTAGACCCCTTATTGGCTGCTACAAATCTTGTCCCTGTAAGATTGAACCCATAGTAAGCAAAGCCTATAAAATAGTTAATCAGCGCAAGGGCAAACATAATCTGCCCATACCCATCATTTCCAATCACTCTGAGCAAATAGGGCAATGTGAGTAGTGGAATAAGAAAATCAATCCCCTTCAGGAGGAACAAGGAGAGAAAGTTCCCCGCAACAATCTTGTTCTCCTCACTCAGAGCTTTCTTTATCCTTGACGGAGTCACTGCTACTTGATTGTTTAATTTACTGGACACTACACACCCTATTCTATCTACTCTAGGATTATCTTAAGTACTTGTTGCATACCCCGTTCTGTGATACGACCTTGATCGAGGTTGGCATTAAGCTCCACCAGATCAATTGACTTAACCAAATCCGACTGCATAACCTGCCTAACGAGGGTATACGCAAGAGTTGGCGTGATGCCATCCTTTTCTGGGACACCCGTACCAGGGGCGTATCTAGGGTCAACCACATCCACATCAAAGCTGAGATGGATATGGTCAATACCTTTGCTCTTGATGTCAGAGAGGATATCAACGATAACCTCTGCGGGATCTGAGGCGTTGAGCTGCTCGGAGCTACGGATGTACATATTGAGCTTAGCAGCCATCTCTTTCTCCCCAGGGTCTAGAGCTCTAGCTCCCAAGAAGTAAATGTTTTGAGGCTTCAAGAGCGGGCTTACTCCCCAAAAATTAGCGATATCAGCCTCTCCATACCCCATGAGATAGGAGAGATGCATGCCATGCATATTGCCTGTTGAGGAGCTAGCCTCCGTATTGAAGTCTCCATGTGCATCGATGTATATAACGGCATAGTTGTCAGCTCCTTTAGCTAGACCAACGCCAGCGATACTACCGAAAGCCATCACATGATCACCTCCCACACATAGGGGAATATGTTGCTGCTCTATCGAATGCTTGACCAGCTCAGCCAAGGGACGGGATGCTGTTAAAATAGGCTTGAGGAACTTGATCTTAGGGTGTGAAGCATACTTCTCCTCTATAATAGCAGCTCTTGGCGTACAGGATAGGTCGCCCAAGTCATTCACTTGATGTTTAGTGGAGGTATAACAACCATCCGTCCTAAGGATCGAAGGTGTAAGCTCGTTACCGTCTTTGTCGCAGCCCAAATTTATAGGAAAGCCTATAATATCGAATACACTCATTCTCTTTTTCTGTTACAGCCGTTGGTCGTAGGTGCCGGCGGGGAGGGCGGACTTTACGTCGTAGACAACCGCATTGGCGGCTTTCAGGGGAGCGAGGTCAAGTGCTTCATATTCTCTATGGGCAACAGCCAAGATAACGGCATCGTAGCGCGCTTGGGGGAGGGTATTGTGCACCTCTATGCCGTATTCGCGCCGAGCCACTTCGGAGTTGGCCCAGGGGTCTTGGATGGTAACGTTCACGTTGTAGTCGCGCAGCGTCTTTACAATGTCGATCACTTTGGTATTGCGTACATCGGGGCAGTTCTCCTTAAAGGTAAAGCCGAGAATCAGCACATGGGCATTAAGCACCTGAATGCCCTTTTTGAGCATCAGTTTAACCACTTGGTCCGCTACGTAGGCTCCCATTCCGTCGTTCATGCGTCGTCCGGCGAGGATGATTTCGGGGTTATAGCCGTGCCGCTGTGCGCATTGCGCTAAGTAGTAGGGATCCACTCCGATGCAGTGTCCGCCCACGAGCCCCGGTTTGAAGGGCAAAAAGTTCCATTTAGTGCCGGCGGCCTCTAAAACTTCTTGCGTATCGATGCCCATCCGATGGAATATCTTCGCCAGCTCATTGACAAAAGCTATATTGATATCGCGTTGAGAGTTTTCGATCACCTTAGCCGCTTCCGCTACTTTGATGCTGGGCGCCAGATGGGTGCCGGCGGTGATTACGGAGCTGTAGACGGCATTCACATACTTGCCGACTTCGGGCGTGGAGCCGGAGGTGACCTTTTTGATATGCTCTACGGTATGCTGTTTATCACCGGGGTTGATGCGCTCGGGGCTATAGCCGGCATAAAAATCTTGATTGAGCTTAAGACCCGATACTTTCTCTACCACCGGAATGCATTCGTCTTCAGTTACGCCGGGATAGACGGTGCTTTCGTACACCACTACATCGCCGCGGGCAATTACCTTGCCGATGGTGGTGCTGGCTCCGATTAAGGGGGTCAGGTCGGGGGTATGATTTTCGTCCACGGGTGTGGGTACAGCAACTACATAAAAGTTGCAGTTGCGTATCTCTTCAAGGTCGGAAGTGCAACGGAACCCGTTGTTCAGAGCGGATTGCAGCAATTCGTCCGAAACTTCCAGTGTAGCATCGTGCCCCTCCATCAGAGCGGCCACCCGATGCGGATTCATATCAAACCCGATGGTGGGGTATTTGGTGGAAAAAAGGCGTGCAAGGGGCAACCCTACATAGCCTAAGCCGATAACGGCTATCCGAGTGTTGTTAATGCTATTCATACTTTCACTATTTAATTTGATCTACAAGTTCTGTCGGTACCAGTCGCAAGCGATGGCGAGGCCCTCTTTTACGGAGTAGCGCGGTGCGTAGCCGAGCAGCTTCCGTGCCTTATCGATGCATGCCAAGGAGTGCGGTATGTCGCCCACGCGGTTGGGTCCGTGGAGCGGTTCGATAGCGGCCACTTCAGGGTCGTGCTTCGCCAAGTTATCCTTCAAGTAGCCCACTAACTGATTGAGCGTAGTGCGCTCGCCAAAGGCCACATTGTATATTTGGTTTACCGCGTCCGGATTGGTGGTTTCTATGGCAAGGCGGTTTGCCTGTACCACGTTTTCCACAAAAGTAAAGTCGCGGCTGTAGGAGCCGTCGCCGTTGATTACCGGTTGTTGGTGCTCCATCAGTGCTTTAGTAAAAAGCGGTATCACGGCTGCGTATGCGCCGTGCGGATCCTGCTTGGGCCCGAACACGTTAAAGTAGCGCAACCCGATGTATTCAATTCCGTAAGTACGCGCAAAAACATCGGCATAAAGCTCATTCACGTACTTAGTTACCGCGTAGGGGCTGAGCGGGCGGCCGATGTTCGGCTCCACCTTAGGCAGTGTAGCGCTATCCCCATAGGTGGAACTACTGGCGGCAAATACAAAACGCTTTACTCCGGCATCGCGTGCCGCAATCAGCATATTTACGAAGCCCGATATATTGACTTCGTTGGTTGTGGCGGGATCTTTTACGGAGCGCGGAACCGAGCCGAGTGCCGCTTCTTGCAGTACATAATCCGCTCCCTCGCAAGCCTTGCGGCAATCCTCGGGGCGACGTATATCCCCACCTATAAAGAGGTAGTTCGGATGGGTAAGAAACTCCGCTATATTTTGTGGTTTGCCGGTAGCAAAGTTATCCAGGCAACGTACTTTGTAGCCTTGTTCCAAAAAGTGTTTGGTGAGGTTGGAGCCTATAAAGCCGGCACCTCCGGTAATCAGGATGGTTTTGTTCGCGTATTTAGTCATAATGATCTATTTGCCCAACGGTTGCAAAGGTAACCTATTAAGCCGAATGAAAGAGCAATGCAGCCGTCTGTTTGCGTTTCGTATAAAGGTATGTTCATTCGGTATTGCGGTGCAAAGGTAGTACATCGTCCACGGCGGAATGTATCGAAACGTATTAAAGTGTATCGAAGTGTATCGTAACGTATCGAAACGTATTAAAGTGTATCGAAGTGTATCGAAGTGTATCGTAACGTATCGAAACGTATTAAAGTGTATCGAAGTGTATCGTAATGTATCGGACGGAGTGGGGTAGTGTGCCGTGGAAATCCGTGCGTTAGGCGTGGTGCCGCCATAGGTTTGCGCCGGTTAGCGCGTGCGTTCCCACGGGATGAGGCGCCGGGCGCGCAGATAGTTGGCGGTGCGCGATAGTGGTCGGGCGAGCGGAATGCCCAGCATTTCCGGTATCAGTAGCGTTTTGATGGTTCCTTTTACCGGAGCGGAGGCAACTTGCCCGATAGTTAGCTTGGGAAAGCGCGGATTGCGGAGCGTTTTGCGGTTACCAAACGCCATTACGCCGCCCACCGCTATTCGGGCGCGTCCGGCCAAAGCGGCTTGCTGCAGGCGGTGCCTATCCAAGGGCGGTAGCGCGTTGCCGTGCTTTTCCTCTTCGCTCGGCGCCATAGCATCGGATTCGGGCGCAGCCACCATTCGCTCAATGCGCTCCAGGATGATTTGCCCCTCAAGGAAGCGTTCCAAATCGATATTCTCCGTTATGGAGGCGGTATTCACGTAATAATGGTAGACCGGTTCGGCATCATTCATTATATAGATGCGCGGACGGTTGTACAGCAGTAGGAGCGTTAGTATATACCTATCTTCGAGGAAGTTCAGTCGTTCCACCTCTTCCAAGCGACGTAGCACCGTTTCGTTGAGCAGGCTTCGGCGGATCATCTTGTTCCACAGGCCCGAATGAATGTAGCCTCGCAGGATTTCCTCAAAAAAGAGCTGCCCATCGATTGCCCCTTTGATACCTAAGCGCGCCAATCGGTAATCATAAAGGCGTGCTTCCATATCTTGCGGCAGCATTTCGCCATCGGATTGGCGTATTCGTTGGAAAGGTGCCAGCACGAAATCGGCGTTTTGTGCCTCCATTGTTTCTATAAGGCGGCGATAGGCTCCCTCAGGCACCACATCATCCGGATCGCAGTGAATCAGATAATTGCCCGACGCGTGGCGCAATCCGAGCGTACGTGCCGAAAGCACCCCTCCGTTCGGCTGATGAAAAACGCGTATTTCGCCCGGGTATTGCGTGGCGAGCCGGGCGCATAGCTCCGCGGAGCCGTCCGTGCTGCCATCGTCCACCAGCAACAGTTCTACGGGAACGCCTTGGCGCAGCACGCTCAGCACAGCGCGTTCCAATACGTCGCCCACATTATATATAGGCATCACAACCGATACCAACGTACCGGGCGCGTCAGTTTGGCTTTGCAGCGGATTTGCGGTGCACATAAAAGATTTGCAACAAAAGAAAGACTAATTCCACCACACCGGCGAGCACTAACGCGAGCGCCACGGAGGCAGCTGAGCGGTGTATGCTGACGGCTATATAGCCAATGGCTGCCAGCGATGCCAAACTGACCAATTGATTGATGAATACCGTTCGGTATCGGCCCGTTGGAATCAGCACTAAATCAATGAGAAAGCCCGAAAACATCCACACCACCAAAAGCGATGCCAGTATAATTAGGATGGGTTGCGCCACCGGCACCAGTTCCTTGCCGGCAAACAGGCGCACAATCCAGCCGCTGCACAGCATGAGTGCAATCATGCCGGTAACGCCTACAATCAATTCCTTGCGGAGAATTCGCTTAGCGCGGTCGAGGGAGAAGCGCTGCACCAGGTTGGGGAAGAGTGCCGCGTGCAACGAGCGGATCGCTATGTTGGCGGCGGTCATCACCTTGTAGGCAAGGTCAAAGGCGGCAAGTTCCCTCATTCCCAGCAGAATGCCGATGGCATTGTTCATCCCCATTATCTTAATGGTGTTGACCATATTGGAGAAAAAGAGCGGCGTCGCTTCGCGCGTATAAAGGCGTAGCGTGCCGAGCGAAACCCGCTTTATCGCGATCCGCTCCTTGCGAAGGACGTACAGCAGCGAGCCGAGCATGGCAAAGAACGTCGTTACCGAGGCGCACAGCGCATACACAGCCACATCCTCCTTGCCGGTAACAAACAGCACCACGCCTACCAGTAGCAGTACTTTGGCTGTAAACTGTATGATCAGGTTTACGCGATTCTTTTGGATCGCCTGATAGTACCACGCGGTGGAGAGCACGTTGATGGGAATCATCAGGGCGAGTGCCGCGTAGAGCGCCAAATGTTCCCTAAAGAGCGGAATGGCCAGCACGAGCCCCATATAGAGCGCCGTACCGGCGAGCGCAATCAGCCCCTTGCCGGCAAGAATGGCGGATAGCACTTCGCTCTTAAGCCGCTTATCGTTATTGCCGTCCGCTACCGCTACGTACTTGGCACCCACGGTATCGTATCCGAAGGCAACCAACGCCAAAAAGTAATTGACAAACGAGAAAGCAAAGACAAAACTACCGTAGCTTTCCGCACCGAGGCGACGAATCAGCAGCGGATACAGCACGAGCGAAAACGCCGTATTGAGGAACGAAATGAGTGTCATGGAGAAAAAGTTCTCCATAATCCGCCCATTCCGCCGCAATAGAGCGACGTTGCCCGTGATTATTGCCTTTAATCGACCCACCGCAGCGAGGGTTTACCGGGCGTTATCCTCTGCTCTTTCGAAGTTGAGTTCGAACTGTTTGAGCTTTTTGGACGGCAGATAGGATACGCGCACGTTGCGAATATCCCGTTGCGCCACAAATTTGCGCGGCGCATCAAATCCCTTGCTCCCAAAGGTGAGCCGGAAATTGCCCAAATCGCCCATCTGAACCGAGTAGCCCTGCTCCAAATAGAACCGGAGCATATCGGTGAGCGCTGTTACCAAGCCCACTATATCGCCGGAGGAAAAGGCGGTAACCTTTTCCAACTGTTGCACCAGCTCCTCAAACGTTACGGTACCGCTCGTTAGGGGCAGTATCCGATACTTCTCTTTGCCCGCGTCCTTGCCCACGGCAACACGTTGCTTTACGATTTTGTACTGCATCTTCTATGCTCTTTATATAGGTCGTTTCTGCTCTCTGTTCCTCTGTTAACGGAGGCCTCCTCCTATGGGAACGGAAAAAAGTCTATAGGGTATGCGAAAAAACTCTATAGACTTTTCCCAAAAACTCTATAGACTTTTCCCAAAAACTCTATAGACTTTTCTCGGAAACTCTATAGACTTTTCTCGGATACAAAGGTACGAAAATTCCTTTTGCATCGTAAGCGCCTGCGGATAGCTCCCAAAGCAGGGCGGCATGGAGGGGGAACAAACCGCTTTCGGCATTATATGTTTATATTTGCGCACGGTATGGAATAGGTGTGTGTGAATACGATGACGCAGCAGGAAAAAGAGGAACAGCTGATAAAAGCTAAATACGACGAGCTGATCGATGCCTATTTGGCGAGTAACCATCGCCGTAAGGTGGAACGCATCGAAAAGGCATTTAACTTCGCCAAAAAGGCACATGAAGGCGTGCGCCGGCGTAGCGGTGAGCCGTATATACTGCACCCGTTGTCGGTTGCCGTAATCGTTTGCAAGGAGATGGGGCTCGGCTCCACCAGTATTGTATGCTCGTTGCTGCACGATGTAGTGGAGGATACCGAGTATACCGTGGAGGATATACGCGCTCTGTTTGGTGATAAGGTGGCGCAAATCGTGGAAGGGCTCACCAAAATAAGCGGCGATCTGTTTGCTGACCGTAAGTTGGAGAGCGCACAGGCGGAGAACTTCCGCAAACTCATTATCACGATGAACGACGATATACGCGTCATTCTGATCAAAATTGCGGATCGGCTCCACAATATGCGCACTTTGGATGCCATGCCGGAGCGCAAACAGCTCAAAATAGCGGGCGAAACGCTCTTTGTATATGCGCCCATAGCACACCGTTTGGGGCTGTTTGCCATCAAAACCGAGCTGGAAGAGCTCAGCTTCAAAATAGAGCACCCCGAGGAGTATGCCGAAATAAGCGAAAAGATACGCAACAGTGAGGCGCAACGCAGCGAACTGTTTGAGCATTTTGCCGCGCCACTGCGCGAACGATTCGACGCCATCGGGCTAAAGTACGAGATCCGTACCCGCGTGAAAAGCTGTTACTCCATTTGGCGTAAGATGGAACAGAAGAAAATCCCCTTTGAGGAGGTTTATGATCTGTTCGCTGTTCGCATCGTTTTTGAGTCCGATGAGTCGGTTAGCGATAAAAACCGCTGCTGGCAGATCTATGCCATCATCACCGATATATACCGCGTGAAGCCGGATCGTATACGCGATTGGGTCAGCAACCCCAAGAGTAACGGCTATCGCGCCCTGCACCTCACCGTGATGGGCTCCGACGGCGCCTGGGTGGAAGTGCAAATACGCAGCCGTATGATGGACGAAATTGCCGAATTGGGCGTTGCCGCGCATTGGAAGTACAAGAACGATACCATCGAAGAGGACTCCGAATTGGAAAAATGGCTCGAAACCATTCGCAAAATATTGGAACATCCCTCGCCCGATGCGATGGACTTCCTCGATACCATCAAACTAAACCTCTTTAACGACGAAATAAAGGTATTTACGCCCAAAGGCGATACCATTACGCTGCCACAAGGCGCTACGGCGCTGGACTTTGCCTACGCCATACACGAGGAAATAGGCATGCACTGCATCGGTGCCAAAGTAAATCACCGATTGGTACCGCTCAGCAGTCCGCTACAAAACGGCGATCAGATCTCCGTTATCACCAGTGCGAAGCAATTCCCCGTGCCGGAGTGGCGCAACTACGTAACTACCGGTAAGGCAAAGAGCTTTATTGATCTATACCTACGCAGGCAACGGCGCGATTTGGCGGCGAAAGGCGAGAAAAAAGTAGTAGAAGTATTCCGCAACGACGGACTTACCGTTACGGCAAGCGAGTTGGACCGCGTAGCCAACTACTACAATTACCACAAACGTGAGGACTTTTTCTACGCCGTGGGGCAAGGATTGGTCACGCTGCCCGAGAGTTTCAAAAATCTCGCTAAGGAAGGCGACAAAAAAGATTTCTTCTCCCGTCTGTTTGGCTCCTCACGCCGTAACAAGGATTTCCGCAACAATGCAGCCGAAAATGCGCCCGATGCCACAAAATGCTACGTTCTGGAGGAACACGACTTCAAAACAAATTATACCATTGCCGATTGCTGTCACCCAATTTATGGGGACGAAACCATCGCTTTTATCAATCCTCAGGGCGACGTGGTGCTACATAAGCGCAGTTGTCCGGTAGCTACTCGGCTGAAAAGTAGCTTCGGAAACCGCATTGTGCAAACCGAATGGGGCGATCACTCCCACAGTTTGTTCGAAGGAAGGATTCAAATCAAAGGATTGGATTCTACCGGTATCCTCAACTCAATAGTGCAAAACATTGCTGAGGACTTCAATTTGGGTATCACTAAGGTGGATATGGAATCGCGCGACGGTATTTTTGGCGGTACCATCACGCTGATGGTGCACGATACCGATACCATCAAGCGCGTGTGCGAGGGTTTGCGCGCCAATCCCTCTATAACGGAAGTGACCCGCATCTAACCTGCGCGCTTTTATCGGCGCGTGACGGTAACGTGCATGCGTCGCGTGCTTTGGAACGAGAGATTTAGCAGAAGCGCTTTTTGTGTGCCGGTCGATTTATCGCTAATGGTTCCGCTGATCGGGTAGCCGCTCTTGCGTTCCATTTGATAGGTAAAGTTTCCCTTTCGGTCCAGTGCCATCTTCTTATCTTTCACGTGTTCGCTAAATTGGCCTTGGATGGTAACTTTTGTATCGGTTACGGAGGTCAGAGTTGACGTAACGCTATTCCCGGCTCCATCGCTCTTCTTTCTCTGTTCATCAATAGCAGCCGCTTGTGGTGCATAAGCTCGCGATACGGCATCCTGCAATAGGTCGATAATTCGTTTTGAAGTATCATCCCCCGGAACTTGTACCGGCTTAAAATAGGGCGTAAGTACGGCTATTACCGAGCTTCCGCGTAATTCGTCCGGTTTTAGTGCATCCGAAAGGGCTTGATTGGCTTCCTTTTCGTATTTGCCTATTCCAGTGGTTTTCATGGATACATTTACTTTATTTACGGTGCATTTTACGCGATAATTTGCCCCCTGAATGCCTAATACCTGTAGGGTGATGCCGTACTCTTCGCTTGTGTTAAAGGTGGCTTTGCCCACGATCGGTATTGTTGTCGTTGTTAGGGAGTTTATTTTCACCCAAATTCCCAGCCTATCCCCCTCCTTGAGCTGTAAACGGATATCGTATTTCTCCTGAGCCGATAAAGCCGTGCATACGCCAAAGAGCGGCAGAATTAGGCAGCAAAAAACGAAAAGCCGCCTAAAAGCAACCAAACGGATGCTTCCGAAAAACAGATTAATCTGCCGAAACAAAGTACTTTCACTCCTCAACAACATAGTAACTTTTCCTCCCATATTACAACAAATGTAGAGAATAATCCGCAACTGTTGTATCGCTCATCGTCCGCGTAGTGCTCTTCTTAACACAAAAGCCATCCAAACGTAACAAATGCCCCATAGAACCCGAGCGAAACTTATATACCTACAGCCCGATCGATTGAACTCGACGCCTCAATGAGGTAAGCAAGCGCGAAACCCCGTATGCGCGTTTTTCGCTACTTTTGTGGAGGAAAGTGCTTTTCGGGATAGGTTCGTCCCCCCGGAAGGTGTTGATAAGGAGAAAGGAACAAAGATGAGTGAGGATCTGCATTTGGAGAATGTCAGGCGGGAGTATACGAAGCATTCGCTGACGCGACGCGATATGCCGGAGAATCCCTTTGACTTGGTGGATCAATGGATTGAGGACGCTTTTAAGGCAAAAGCCTTAGAGCCTACGGCACTAATCGTAGCTACCTCTACACCGGATGGGCATCCCAGCGTGCGTACTGTACTACTGAAAGAGGTTCTGAACGAAGAAATCATTTTCTATAGTAATTACGAAAGTAGAAAAGGACAGCAGATGGCGGCTAATCCGCACGTGGCGGTCACCTTTTTGTGGCACGAAACGGAGCGGCAAATCCATATCGAAGGCACGGTTCGGCACTTGGAACCGGAGCTGAGCGATGCTTATTTCAGGAAACGCCCCTATACAAGCCGCGTGGGAGCTCGCATTTCACCGCAAAGCCGTCCTATCCCCAATCGTGAATACATAATGGTTCAGTTCGCAAAGGAATCGCTCAAATATGTAGGGCGTTCGGTACCGCGCCCCGATACGTGGGGCGGATTTGCCGTAAAGGCGAGCAGAATTGAGTTCTGGCAAGGGCGAGCAAGCCGTCTGCACGACCGCTTTCTGTACCAAAAACAGGAGGACGGAAGTTGGTCGATTGAACGAATTGCCCCTTAAATCTGTTATAGGAAAGATGAACGAAAATGAGCAGACAAAGAGCCCCGTATTACTCTGCATTGAAACCACTGCGGAGGTTTGTTCCGTTGCTTTGATACAAGGCGCGGAGCTGATTGGGGAATGGGAGAGCGAACCGGGGCGTAATCACGCCGCTACAATTGGCTCGTTTGCGCAAAAAGCTCTACAGAGTGCCCGATCAGCAGGGCTCAAGCTTGATGCTATTGCCGTAAGCGAAGGTCCGGGAAGCTATACCGGATTGCGCATCGGAGCATCGTTTGCCAAAGGCTTGGCATTCGGTTGCGATATTCCCATTATAGCTGTTTCCACACTACGCAGTATGACTGACGGCTTCACGGAGGGGCTTACCTATGCTCCTGACGCTCTTTTTTGCCCAATGATCGATGCGGGACGTATGGAAGTCTATACCGCTCTGTACCAAACGAACGGATCGGTGGAAACAGAGGAGCAGGCAATGATCGTTGACGAAGCAAGCTTTTCCGATCAGTATGCCCAAAGGGAGGTCTACTTCTTTGGTAGCGGTGCCGCTAAATGCAAGGATGTGATCAAATTGCCCAATGCTCATTTTGATGCATACGCACCGCATGCACGCGACTTACGTAAGGAGGCGCTCGCCGCTTTTAGCAAAGGACATTTCGTTGATACGGCGTATTGGGCCCCTAACTATCTGAAGCCCTATATCGCCAAAAAGGCAAAAAACAAGGTTTTGAACCGATAACCACAAACAAACACGAGTATAAACGAGTATGAAGATAATAGTATTAGCCAAACAAGTGCCCGATACCCACAATGTGGGGAAAGATGCCATGAAGGCAGACGGCACGGTCAATCGTGCGGCTCTGGAGGCAATCTTCAATCCGGAAGATTTGAACGCTTTGGAGCAAGCTTTGCGCATTAAAGATCAATACCCGGATACCCAAATTTCGGTTCTCACGATGGGACCGTTCCGCGCAGCCGATGTATTGCGCGAATCGCTGTACCGGGGAGCTGATGAAGGCTACCTGCTTACCGACAGAGCTTTTGCCGGTGCCGATACGCTTGCTACCAGTTACGCGCTCTCTATGGCGGTGCGTTACATCGGAATTCCTGATTTGGTTCTTTGCGGAAGGCAAGCTATTGACGGTGATACAGCGCAGGTTGGTCCGCAAGTTGCCCATAAATTAGGGATCAATGCGGTAACCTATGCGGAAGAAATAGAGGAAGTGGGCAAACAAGATATCGTTATCAAACGGCGATTGGAGCGCGGAGTTGAACGCGTTCGTGCCAAATTGCCCCTCTTGGTTACGGTAAATGGCTCGGCGGCGCCCTGTCGTCCGCGTCACGCCAAACTGTTACAGCGATTCAAATATGCGCTCGCTCCGTGTGAAATGGAGCAGGCGAGTGAGGAAAAACGCGCTTTGGTGGCCAAGCGCCCCTATTTGCAACTGCACGAACTTACCGCCGCAGGGGTCAATGCTGCCCCGGAACAGTGCGGATTGGCCGGTTCTCCCACAAAAGTTAAGACCATCCAAAACGTGGTATTCAAGGCGAAAGAGGCGTTACGTATAGATGCTTCCGAAGCCGGTATCAACGAGCTGGTGGCTTCGCTCATTGCGGAACGAATAATTGGATAACGGATTCTCCTTAGAACCATACAGAATATGAATAACCTCTTTGTTTACTTAGAGATAGAGAATAATGCCGTTGAGGAGGTAAGCCTGGAGCTGCTCACCAAAGGGCGTTGCTTGGCTCAGGAACTGCAATGCGGCTTAGAGGCAGTTGCGATATGCGCGGATGCCTCGTTGATTGCGGATTCCGTTGCCCCTTATGGCGTTGAACGGTTGCACATCTTTGAAGATGCCCGCTTGGCTCATTATATGACTAAACCCTTCGGAGCAATCGTAACCAAGCTTTTTGCCGAAGAAAAACCGCAAATAGCACTCATGGGTGCCACTTCCGTAGGGCGTGACCTTGGGCCTTTGGTATCCAGCGCTTTGCACAGCGGATTAACGGCGGATTGCACTTCATTGGAGATTGGTGGCTATACCGATCCGAAGAGCAAAAAGGAGTATCCCCAACTTTTGTACCAAATACGCCCCGCTTTCGGCGGAAATATAGTGGCAACTATCGTTAATCCGGATTGCCGTCCGCAAATGGCTACGGTTCGTCCCGGGGTAATGAAGAAAGAGCCTCTGAAAGAGTACGATGCTTTGAAGCTCGAAATAATACGCCACAAAGTGAGTGACTATATAAGCGATGAGGACTTTGTAGTTGAAATTTTGGAGCGTAATATAGAGGCACGCAAAGTAAACCTCGGTGCCGCATCGGTAATTGTAGCCGGTGGATACGGCGTAGGAAGCAGGGAAAACTTCCAAATGCTTTACCAATTGGCGGAAACGTTGGGTGCCGAAGTGGGCGCATCGCGTGCCGCAGTGGATGCCGGCTTTATCGATCACGACCGGCAGATTGGGCAAACCGGCGTAACCGTTCGCCCAAAGTTGTATATCGCCTGCGGTATTAGCGGTCAAATTCAGCACGTGGCAGGCATGCAGGACAGCAGTATTGTCATTTCCATTAACAGTGATCCCGAGGCGCCCATCAACTCCATTGCCGATTACGTTATAATCGGTCGTATTGAAGAGGTTATTCCGCGTCTAATCGCTGCATACAAAAAGAACAGTAAGTAACCCACGGTAAGCATTATGGCAAACTTTTATAAAGATACTCCCGCGCTTGCGTATCATCTGAGACATCCGCTGATGGAGCGCATCGTTGCGCTTAAAGAGCGCGACTATAACGATAAGGAGCAATTTGACTATGCGCCTCAAAACTACGAAGATGCGATCGATAGTTACGAGCGTGTACTTGAAATTGTGGGCGAAATCTGTGGCGATATTATTGAACCCAATGCACAGGATGTGGATCAGACCGGTCCTACCCTTAAGGACGGACGCGCCTGCTACGATCGTTTTACCCAACAAAACTTGGATGCCGTACGTCGCGCCGGCTTGATGGGAATGGCTATTCCGCGCCGTTACGGTGGTCTGAATTTTCCCATAACACCATACATTATGGCGGCGGATATCGTGTCGCGTAGCGATGCTGGCTTCGAAAACCTATGGGGGCTTCAGGACTGTGCCACAACGCTGTACGAATTTGGTAGCGAAGATCAGCGTCAACGCTTCCTGCCCCGTATAGCCTTGAACGGCGAAACGATGTCGATGGACCTTACCGAGCCTGATGCCGGTAGTGACCTTCAGGCGGTTATGCTCAAAGCAACCTATAACGAAGGCGATGATACGTGGCGGCTCAACGGCGTAAAGCGTTTCATCACTAACGGTGATTCGCATATACATTTGGTGCTGGCACGCAGTGAGGAAGGAACGCACGATGCGCGCGGTCTTTCGATGTTTATCTTCGATAGCAAGAACAACCCAGGCGTAACCGTGCGCCGCATTGAGAATAAGATGGGTATCAAAGGTGTGCCCACGTGCGAATTGGTATTTAATAATGCCAAAGCGGAACTATGCGGCACGCGCCGAATGGGGCTCATTAAGTACATTATGGCGCTGATGAACGGGGCGCGCTTGGGCATTATGAGTCAGGCAGTCGGCATCAGTGAGGCGGCTTGTCGCGAAGCGTATGAATACGCGATAGAGCGGAAGCAGTTTGGGCAAACCATCGATCAATTCCCCGCCGTGTACGAAATGCTTGCGCTGATGCGTGCCAAGACGGATGCCGCACGCTGCCATCTGTACGAAACCTGTCGTTTTGTGGATATGTACAAGGCGTGGGACGATGTGGCTCGTGAGCGTAAACTGACGCCTGAAGAGCGTAGCGAGCAAAAGCACTATACCAAGCTTGCGGATGCCTTTACGCCTATCGGCAAGGGAATTAGTACCGAGTTTGCCAACCAAAACGTATACGATTGCGTGCAGATACACGGAGGAAGCGGCTTTATGAAGGATTACACCTGCGAACGCCTCTATCGCGATGTGCGCATCACCAATATCTACGAGGGCACTACACAGCTTCAGGTGGTTGCCGCCATTCGTTATGTAACTACGGGACTATACTTCGATCAGATCCGCGAATACCGAAAGGGCGCGTGTCCCTCCGGATGGGAGCCGCTCAAGGAACGTATGGGTAAAATGCTGGAAATAGCGGAACGGCTTGTTAAGGAGGTATCCGAAGCGAACAACCAGGAGTTGCACGACTTCCACGCACGCCGATTAGTGGAAGCTACCTCCTATACGCTTTTTACGCATCTTTTGTTCCAAGCCGCTGCGGAACGCCCCGATTTGTACGAACGTTCCTGTCGCGTTTTCCTCAACTATGCGGAAGCTGAAGTGATGAAGATAGCCCATTACATCGATACGTTTGATACCGAATCCCTACCGCTCTATCGCAACGAACAGAAGGATACGGACGAAAACTAAACGTCCATCGATCCCATCATCCGAGAGGTTCCTTTGGTGCTCTGCACCGGAGGAACCTTTTTCTTTGCCCTAACCCCACCGCTGCCCCGTCCCTTGCCTCCGCAGCCTCCGTCCTCACGTATTCTTTCACTCGCTTCTACGTACATCCTCAACCATTTCTACGTACCTTCTCAATCTTTTCTCTATACTTTTCCTACAAATACTTTAAACGATTTATATAAATCACTTAAAGGATTTATACGCGTAATTAAAACGATTTGTACAAATCATTAAAACGATTTATAGAGAACCTACGTACAAATGGTCGAACATCAACGTACAAACAAAGAGACTTCAACGTACGGAAGCGGAACATCAATATGAGAGTGGAAATGATAGGGTTATGGGAAAGCAAAACTGTCTCCGCACTCCCGATGCGTAGTAGTGCATCGAAAAGGGGTCATATATACGTGTTGCGTGCGGTTGTGTTACGTGAAAGCGTTATCTTTGCACCACGGAGAAGGGTGCGTTCGCGCAATGCGTCTGCTTTGCGTATGTGAATCAGTGCGTAACGCGCCGGTAAGAGCGTAAGCGGAAAAGCAAGAGAAGCAAGGGAAACAGCCGAATGAAACAGGACGAAACGAAGTACATATTTGTAACGGGTGGGGTAGTCTCCTCGTTAGGAAAGGGAATTATAGCCGCCTCGGTAGGCAAGTTGCTCCAGGCACGTGGCTACAAAGTAACGATTCAGAAGTTCGATCCCTATATCAATATCGATCCGGGAACGCTTAATCCGTATGAACACGGCGAATGCTACGTAACGGATGACGGATGCGAAACGGATTTGGACTTGGGTCATTACGAACGTTTCCTCAATGTGCAAACGTCGCGGAGCAATAATGTAACCACGGGACGTATCTACCAGACGGTTATTCGCAAGGAACGGCGCGGGGACTATTTGGGCAAAACCGTGCAAGTAATCCCTCATATTACGGACGAAATCAAGCGTTGTGTTAAGCTCTTGGGCGAAAAGGATCGCTACGACTACGTAATAACGGAAATCGGCGGCGTTGTGGGTGATATTGAGGCTCTTCCCTTTATTGAAGCGGTTCGGCAGCTCAAGTGGGAAATGGGCAATCGCTGTATAGTGATCCATCTGACCTACGTTCCGTTTATTCGGGCAGCTAAGGAATATAAGACCAAACCGACGCAACACTCCGTAAAACAACTACAGGAAAGCGGTATCCAACCGGATATATTGGTCCTCCGCACAGAGCATCGCTTGGAAAAAGATCTTTTGGAAAAGGTGGCTCTATTCTGTAATGTGGCTCCCGATGCGGTAATTCAAAGTATCGATATGCCTACGATATACGAAATACCGCCTCTGCTGCTTAGTCAGCATATGGATAGCACGCTACTAAAGAAAACGGGCGTGGAACCGGGGCCCGATCCGGATCTGAAGCCGTGGCGCACCTTTGTGGAACGTATGAAAAAAGCATCCGAAGAGGTGCACATAGCTCTGGTGGGCAAATACGTATCTCTACAGGATGCGTACAAAAGTATCGATGAAGCGTTGTTGCAATCCTCAATTTACAACGACCGCAGACTGAAGTTAACACTCGTGCAGAGCGAAGGATTTGAGGCAAAAGATGCCGATAGCGTATTGGGGCAATGCGATGGTATCGTAGTGGCTCCCGGCTTCGGCTCGCGAGGCGTTGAGGGAAAACTGACCGCTTTGCGCTATGCACGCGAAAAGGGTATCCCTACGCTCGGTATCTGTTTGGGAATGCAATGCATGGCCATTGAGTTCGCTCGTAATGTTTTGGGCTATAAAGATGCCAATACGGCAGAAATCGATAGCCAAACGGAACATAAAGTAATTGATCTGATGGATGCGCAAAAGAGTGTAACCGATTTGGGCGGCTCGATGCGCTTGGGCGGTTATCCTTGCCAATTGAAGAAAGAATCGAAGTTAGCGGAGGCTTACGGGAAACAACTTATCAGAGAGCGACATCGCCACCGCTACGAGTTCAATAGTGCTTTCTTGGACGAATTTGAGCAACACGGATTCAATGCCGTAGGGGTTAATCCCGATAATGGATTGATTGAAGCGTTGGAATTGCAGGGGCATCCGTGGTATATAGGGGTGCAGTACCATCCGGAGTACAAAAGCACGGTGCTGAATCCGAGTCCGCTCTTTATGAGCTTTGTGCGCGCAGCCATCGCCTATCGGCAAGCTAAGGGAAAGAAATAAGAAGCAAAGAGAATCAAAGCGAAAGAATAAGTGGTGCCGCGGATGCACAATGTCGGCACTTGCAATTAATGATAGCCAATGGATAAGAATACCATTATAGGGATGATCCTAATAGCCGTAGTGATATTCGGCTTTTCGATACTTAATCGTCCCAAACCGCGTAGTAATACGGATCAGCCGCGTACGGAAGTAGTTGCGGAAAAGACGGAGCAGCCTGAAATCGTGACGGACAGTGTGGCGCCAAATGTAGCAAGCGGAGCCCTTTTTGCGAATAATGTCGCTACCGCTTCGCAACAGATTGTTTTGCAAAATGACCGCCTCGCCGTAACGTTTGATACTAAGGGCGGCGTTCCGGTACGTGCTGAGCTTAAGGAATTCAAAACGTATGACGGCAAACCTCTATACCTTTTTGACGGAGATGCGCTACTGAACATCTTTTTCCGTACGGTGGAAGGACGGATTAGTGAATCCAAAGATCTTACGTTTCAGCCGGTTGCAGTGAGCGATTCAACGCTTACGCTCCGATTGTCGGCAGATAGTGCCGCGTACATTGATTTGTGTTATCGGCTCCGCAAGGACGACTATATGCTGGATCTAACGCTTGCAGGTAACCATACGGAACGGATTTTCCCCGGCAATCTGAGCTTTCTGGATTTCGAAATGGCACAGAAGATGCCTCGGCAGGAAAAGTCGTGGCAAAACGAGAATAACTATACCGGCATTTATTACAAATTCTCGGATTCTGATGTGGAACGCTTGCGCGAAACAAAGCAGCAGAGCGATAAGTCTGTTGCGGATCGGCTTCATTGGATCGCTTTTAAGGATAAATTCTTTGCTACGGCACTAATCGCGGGCGATGCGGCTCATTACTTTGAGCATAGTGCTTTATCCCAAAAGACGCTTCCCAAGGATGGAATGTACACAAAGGAGGTTTCGTTGGCGAGTAGCTTCCCCTTTACTGCTCGAGAAGGCAGTTCGGCAACCTTTATGCTCTATATGGGGCCGTTGGAACATCATTTGCTAAAAGATTACGATCAAGATGTAAAAGCTGCCGATAAGCTGCATCTGGAACGATTGGTATATGTGGGCGGCAGCCTTTTTCGATGGATCAATCTATACCTAATTATCCCGGTGGTAGACTTCCTGAGCGGATTCGTGAGCAATTGGGGAATTATCATTTTGCTGTTAACGCTGATTATCAAGTTGGCACTTTCTCCGCTTACGTTTAAAAGTTATATGTCTCAGGCCAAAATGAGGGTACTAAAACCTCAGGTTGAGGCAATTAACAAAAAGTACGCGGGCGATGATCAAGCAATGATGCTTAAGCGAAGTAGGGAAACAATGGCTCTATACAAAGCGGCAGGTGCCAATCCGATGAGCGGATGTTTGCCGATGCTCTTTCAGATGCCATTCCTTATCGCTCTGTATATGTTTTTCCCTACAGCCATTGCGTTACGCGGTGAGTCGTTCCTATGGGTCAAGGACTTATCTTCGTATGATGCAATTCTGTCGTGGAATTTCAATATCCCCATTTTAACGGGATTAATGGGTAACCATATCAGTCTGTTCTGTTTGTTATGGGCGGTGACCAATATTCTCTACTCACGCTATACAATGAGTCAGAGTGCAACGGGTCAGAGCAACCAACAAATGAAGATGATGAAGTGGATGCCTTACATAATGTCCATTATGTTCTTTTTCTTCTTCAACAATAACGCCTCCGGGCTTTGCTACTACTATTTCATCTCAACACTGATTACCATAATCCAATTTGTGGTGAGCCGTATGATGATTAATGAAGAAAAGGTACTGGCTCGAATAGAGGAAAATAAGAAAAAACCGAAGAAAAAGAGCGGATTTGCGGCACGTTTGGAAGAAGCACAACGTAAACAGATGCAACTGATGCGTGAACAGCAGAAAAAGCAGGGAGGCAGACGATGACCGATATACTTAAGCATGAATGTGGCATAGCCTTAGTAAGGCTACGCAAGCCCCTGCCCTATTATCAGGAAAAATACGGTACCTGGATGTATGGGCTGAATAAGCTCTATCTGCTTATGGAAAAGCAGCATAACCGTGGGCAAGAGGGTGCCGGAATGGCAGTAGTCAAATTGAGTGCTCCTCCGGGCGAAGAGTACCTTTTTAGGGAACGAGCTGAAGGTAGTAGTGCAATAAGTGAAATCTTTAGTACCGTACATCACGAAATTGCCGATAATTATAGTGCCGAACAATTGCACGATGCTCATTTTGCCGAGCAGAGCATTCCCTATGCCGGTGAGTGCTATATGGGTCATTTGCGCTATAGTACTACAGGAAGGAGCGGACTTACTTTTGTTCATCCAATGGTTCGCCGCAGTAACTGGCGCGCAAAGAGTTTAGCTTTGTGCGGTAACTTCAATCTGACTAATGTAGATGCCATTTTTAAGGCAATTACGGATAATGGGCAGCATCCCCGCGTTACGAGCGATACACACATTATGCTGGATCAGATTGGGCATGCATTGGATCGCGAAGTGGAACGTCTATACCGGATAGGCAAAAGTGAGCATAATCTGGACGGAATGGACATAACGCACTTCATTGAAGAGCGTATAGATATTGCCAATGTGTTGAAGCGTTGTGCGCCTCTATGGGATGGAGGGTACGTAATGTGCGGCGAAACAGGCAGTGGCGAGGTTTTTGCATTTAGGGATGCACACGGTATACGTCCCGCCTTTTACTACGCAGATGATGAAATAGTAGTAGTGGCGAGCGAGCGCGCCGTGATACAAACGGTAATGTCGCTCACTTTTGACGAAGTGAACGAACTTAATGCCGGCGAAGCACTCATCGTGACGCAAAACGGTGAGGTGCATACGGAACGGATTCTCGAAGCAGAGAAAAACGAAGCATGCTCCTTTGAACGTATATACTTTTCTCGTGGTAGTGACAAAGAGATCTATCACGAACGGAAGGCGCTCGGCAGACAATTAGTGCCGGATATACTGAAGAATGTAGATAACGATTTGGAACACACGGTGTTTTCCTTTATTCCCAATACTGCCGAAGTGGCTTATTACGGAATGACGGAAGGATTGCGCGATCATCTGAATAAAGAGAAAGCGAAAGAGATTAGCCGTTTGGATCACCCTTCCGAAGAGGAAATCCTCACAATCCTTTCCAAATCGGTACGCACCGAAAAGGTGGCAATTAAGGATATTAAGCTACGAACCTTTATAGCGGAAGGAAACAGCCGGAACGATTTAGCGGCACATGTGTATGATGTTACTTATGGAAGTATTGTGCGCAATGTGGATCGCTTGGTAATTATAGATGATAGCATTGTACGAGGTACTACCCTAAAGCAGAGTATCTTAAGAATGCTCACCCGATTGGGACCAACCAAGATAGTAATTGCGTCCAGTGCGCCGCAGATTCGCTATCCTGATTGCTACGGAATTGATATGCGTCATATGGATGAATTTATCGCTTTTCGCGCCGCTGTGGCTCTGCATCATAGGTTAGGTACCGATTCGCTCATAATGGAGCAATACCGAAAGGCACTTACCTATGCGCAACGACCTAAGTCGGAGCCGGTGCCCAATGTGGTAAAAGCTATATACAAACCTTTCTCGGTAGAAGAAATTACCCGACAAATTGCCGAGATGGTGCGCCCCGAAGAGTGTACTTGCCCCATTTCGATCGTATTCCAGTCTATTGAAGGGCTGAGGGCGGCTATCCCCGAGCATCCGGGTGCATGGTATTTTACCGGTGATTATCCCACGCCGGGCGGATACCATTTGGTAAATGAAGCGTATATTCGCTATGTGGAGGATATCTATATTAATCATCCCAAATAAGAAGAGATTATGAAAAAAGGAGTATTGGTATTGGAGGATGGTACGCGCTTTGAAGGAGTTTCCTTCGGTTCAGAGCGTAACGTAATTGGGGAAGTAGTCTTTAATACGGCTATGAACGGCTACCCGGAGAGTTTGACCGATCCGAGCTATATGAGGCAAATATTGGTGGAAACTTATCCGATGATTGGTAATTACGGGATGCCTCAGGATGCCCGTGATGTAAACGGACTCTCCACGGAATACGAAAGCGACCATATTTGGGTGGAAGGCCTTATTTGTGCCGATTACTCCGAGCATTTTAGTCACTGGGATGCCAAATGTTCGCTTTCCGATAAACTGGTAGCGGAAGGCGTACCTGCCCTGAGCGGTATCGATACAAGAGCTTTAACCAAGCGGCTCCGTGAGCAGGGATCAATGAAAGGTACTATACTTATTGAAGGAGTTTCGGAGCAACCCACTGATCCGCATAGCGAAGAGGATAATTTAGTGGCTTTGGCTTCCATAAAGGAACCTATAACCTATGGTAGTGGGGCAAAACGTATCGCAATGTTGGATTGCGGTACCAAAAACAACATCCTCCGTCAATTGATACGTCCCGAGATAACTTTGATTCGTTTGCCTTGGGATTACGACCTTACAACGCTCCGTTACGATGCGCTTTTCATTTCCAATGGTCCGGGCAATCCTAAGCAGTGTGGAAAGGCAATTGAGCAGATTCGCACCACCTTTAATGACGAAAAGCCGATCATGGGGCTATGTATGGGTAACCAACTGATGGCTTTGGCTGCAGGTGCCGATATCTATAAGCTGAAGTATGGTCACAGAAGCCATAACCAGCCCGTTATGGAGTGCGCAACGGAACGCTGTTTTATTACAAGTCAGAATCATAGTTATGCGGTCAATAACGATACGTTGCCTGCCGATTGGCAATGCAGCTATATCAATTTGAACGACCATACCAACGAAGGCTTGCAGCATAAGCACAAACCGTTCTTCAGCGTGCAATTCCATCCCGAAGCGTGTGGCGGTCCAACCGATACGCTCTTCCTTTTTGATCAATTCATTGATTCAGTAGTAAATCGTTAAGTAGGCATGAAAGAATCCGGTATCAAAAAGATATTGTTGCTCGGTAGCGGAGCACTGAAAATAGGCGAAGCCGGCGAATTTGACTATTCGGGCAGCCAAGCTCTTAAAGCGGTGCGCGAAGAGGGCATTCGTACAGTGCTAATCAATCCGAACATCGCCACGGTGCAGACCGGCAGCGAAATTGCTGATGAAGTATACTTCCTCCCCGTAACACCCTACTTTGTGGAACGTGTTATCGAAAAGGAACGCCCCGATGCCATCCTGCTCTCTTTTGGCGGACAAACAGCGTTGAATTGCGGCGTAGCGCTATACCGTAACGGCATTTTGGATAAATATGGCGTAAAGGTGCTCGGTACTCCGGTAGATACGATTATTGCTACTGAAGACCGCGAGCTGTTTGTGGATAAACTCAATGAGATTTCCGTAAAGACGATTAGTAGTCGCGCCGTGGAAAGCATTGAGGCGGCGGCTTCTGCTGCCGATGCGCTCGGTTATCCGGTTATTATCCGTGCCGCCTATGCGTTAGGGGGATTGGGAAGCGGTTTTTGCGATAATCGCGAGGAATTGGTAAAGTTGTGCGAAAAGGCATTCTCTTTTTCGCCACAAGTGCTTGTTGAAAAGAGCCTTAAGGGATGGAAGGAAATTGAGTACGAAGTGGTGCGCGACCGATACGATAATTGTATCACGGTCTGCAATATGGAGAACTTCGACCCCTTAGGTATCCACACCGGCGAAAGCATAGTAGTGGCGCCCTCTCAAACGCTCTCCAACGATGATTACCATATGCTCCGCGAGCTTTCGATTCGCATCATACGTCATTTGGGTATTATCGGCGAATGTAATGTGCAGTATGCACTTGATCCGGAAAGTAGGGATTATCGGGTAATCGAAGTGAATGCACGTCTTTCGCGTTCTTCGGCGTTGGCGTCCAAAGCAACCGGCTATCCGCTTGCCTTTGTGGCCGCTAAGCTTGGATTGGGATATGCCCTGCATGAGGTTTCCAATAGTGTAACTGGAACAACTTGCGCCTTTTTTGAACCGGCACTGGACTATTGCGTCTGCAAGATACCGCGTTGGGACTTAGGCAAGTTCCACGGCGTTTCCCGTCTTTTGGGTAGTAGTATGAAGAGCGTAGGCGAGGTGATGGCAATCGGCCGCACCTTTGAGGAAGCTATCCAGAAAGGGCTGCGCATGATAGGGCAGGGGATGCACGGCTTTTGCGAAAATAAGGAGCTGGTTATTGACGATATTGATGTCGCATTGCGTGAACCTACCGATAGGCGCATATTTGTGCTCAGTAAGGCGCTCCGTCAGGGTTATACGGTGGATTCCATTCACGAATTAACCAAAATAGATAAGTGGTTCCTCTACCGCCTGAAGGGTATTATTGATACCAGCGAAGCCCTCGCCAAGTACGATACCGTTGAAAAGGTTCCCGATGAGCTCCTTCTGAAGGCGAAAAAACAAGGATTTAGCGATTTCCAGGTAGCACGCGCCATTATGGGTATGAGCGAAGACGATATGGAGGCTGCCTCTATGGCAATTCGTAAAAATCGTCTCTCCCGCGGAATACGTCCATATGTAAAGCAGATTGATACGTTGGCTGCCGAGTTCCCTGCTAAAACGAACTACCTCTACCTCACCTATCACGGCATTGAGGACGATGTGCGCTACGAGGCGCACGACCGTTCCGTATTTGTACTGGGAAGCGGTGCCTACCGAATTGGAAGCAGTGTTGAATTCGACTGGTGCGGAGTCAATGCGCTACACACTATACGGCGTGCCGGTTACTCATCCGTGATGATTAACTACAATCCCGAAACGGTGAGCACAGACTACGATATGAGCGATCGTCTCTACTTTGACGAATTGACCTTCGAACGGGTGCTGGATATTATCGAATTGGAACAACCGCACGGCGTTATCGTATCTACCGGCGGACAGATCCCCAACAACCTTGCCGTTCGTTTGGATGCCGCCGGCGTTCCCATCTTGGGCACTTCCGCGCAAAGCATTGATAATGCAGAAGATCGCCACAAATTCTCCGCCACAATGGACGGAATTGGCGTGGATCAACCAGCGTGGCGCGAGCTTACCTCTCTGGAAGATATCGAAGAGTTTGTGGAAGAAGTGGGTTATCCGGTATTGGTGCGCCCCAGCTACGTGCTCTCTGGTGCTGCAATGAATGTATGCTCTAATCAGGGCGAATTGGTGCGCTTCCTCAAGCTCGCCGCCAATGTGTCCCAAAAGCATCCCGTTGTAGTGAGCCAATTCATTGAGCATGCCAAGGAAATCGAGATGGATGCCGTTGCTGATAAGGGCGAAATCGTTGCCTATGCCATCAGCGAGCACATTGAGTTTGCCGGCGTGCATTCGGGCGATGCCACCATACAATTCCCGGCACAAAAGCTTTATGTGGAAACGGTTCGTCGCATTAAGCGCATCAGCCGTCAGATTGCGGAGGCACTTTCCATCAGTGGCCCCTTCAATATTCAGTTTTTGGCACGCGACAATGATATTAAGGTGATTGAATGTAATCTTCGTGCCTCTCGTAGTTTCCCCTTTGTGAGCAAGGTGCTTAATATCAATTTCATCGAGCTCGCAACCCGTATTATGCTCGGTTTGCCTTACGAACGCCCGAACAAGAGTGCATTTGATCTTGATTATGTAGGCATCAAAGCGTCGCAATTCTCCTTTAACCGCCTGCAACAAGCTGATCCGGTTCTCGGGGTCGATATGACTAGTACCGGTGAAGTGGGTTGTCTCGGGGACGATACCGATGAAGCCGTTCTCAAAGCGATGCTTTCCGTTGGTTATACCATTCCCAAGCGAAGCATCCTCATCTCCAGTGGCGGATACCGGCAGAAAGTTGATTTGCTCGAACCTTGTCGTTTGCTTGCCGAACGCGGTTATAAGCTTTACGCCACCGATGGCACGCACAAATTCCTCCAAGATAACGGCATTCCTTCCATTCATGTCTTTTGGCCTGATGAGGAAGGTAATCCGCAAGCCTTGAAGATGCTCCACGAGCGCGAAATAGATATGGTAGTTAATATCAATAAGAACCTCTCCCAAGGGGAACTGACCAACGGCTACCGTCTGCGCCGAACGGCAATTGACCTCAATATTCCGCTGATTACCAATGCACGCCTTGCGGCTGCATTCATCAATGCCTTTACCCACCTCTCGCTTGAGGATATTGGCATCAAGCCGCGGAGTGCCTACAAATAACCTATTCCGATTGAAGCAGTTCGCCCTATCACAGGCGAACTGCGCTCAGCGAATTACTACCGACAGCATACTCTTGGGTGCGTGGACGGGTATTCCCGAAGCCGATGGTACGCAAGAAGTTATTGATGCCGGTTGCGGTTGTGGCATTCTGACCCTAATGCTAGCCCAACGCTTTCCCAATGCGCACTATCGAGCGATCGAAATAGATCCTCCTGCCGCGCAAACGGCTATGGGTAATGTGGCTGATTTCCTTCGGGAAAGGGCGCATTGCCGTATTGAAGTTTGTTGTGCAGACTTTCTCCGATGGAGCCGAACGAATCTCTCTGCCGCATCCGTTGATCTGATCATCTGCAATCCGCCTTATTTCAAGCCTGCTCTTCCTACCGCTACACGCGAAAAAGCGCTAGCTCGCTATACCGAAACGCTCTCTGCCGAGCATCTCTTTGCCGTTGCCGCTTCAGTGCTGAAGCCTTGCGGCGCGCTCGCTTTGGTAACGCCCTTTGCCGATAGTAGTGCATTGCGTCGGACAGCCGTCTATTACGGTATGGCGCCTTGGCGGCTGGCTGAGGTGGTTACCGTGAGGGGAAAAGCTCCAAAGCTACTTTTGAGCGAATGGCGATTAGCTACCTCCGTGCACTTACCTATGGAGGAACAGATTGTTGTGCGTGAACCGGATGGCTCCTACAGCGATGACTATCGACAGCTCACCGCGCCCTACCTACTCGATACCGCCAAGTAGTTCTCTAGCTACTTTTGAGCGAATGGCGATTGTCTGCCTCCGTGCACCTACCTATGGAAGAACAGAGCAAGCCACTGTCCCCTCCGCCCCATACCATCAGAGCCGAGGATGGGAGGAAACAAAGCTTTTGTACGGAGAAGTCGGAGCAGAGGGTGGAAGGTAATGAATCGTTTGTCCTATGCGGTCGGAGAAAAGTCTATAGAGTTTCGGAAAATACTCTATAGACTTTTCCGGAAAACTCTATAGACTTTCTGGAAAAACTCTATAGACTTTCCTCGGATACCCTATAGACTTTTCCTTGATACCTCCGTCCAACCGCTCGGACATCTTGGAACCAACGATTTGATCGTATGGGAGAACCGCTCCGTTCCCATCGTACCACCGCCTCGCCTCCTCGTCAGAAAGCAGTGCGAACGTACATAGGTCGCTTGATGAAGGTGCGCAGAATTGGTGCTGTTTGTGCGTGGTTTGGTGGGCGAGGATGCGCAGATGTGGGGCGGTTCGTGCGTGGGTTGATGGGTGAAGGGGCGGAGGCGTGAAACGGCTCCGCAATGCGGTAGGGTAGGGGATGCGAAGAGTGGTGGAAATCAGTATGGATCTACGTCAAAGCCTACGGAAATGCGGTTCTTGACGTTAAGCCGCTGCCGGACGGCATCAACGGCTATGCGGATGCTTTGGCGCACTGCGCGGCTGGCATATTGAGGATGCAACTTGAGTACAATGTGACGGATGTAACGCTGTTTCACTCGCGAGACGAAGGGTTCAAGCGGTCCGTCTACACGAATAAAGCAGGGCAGCGTTGCCAGCACCCCGGTTAGCTCCGTTGCATAATGTTCGAGGATGCTCCGGTCGACGCCTTTCATTTCAATGCGAATCATTCGGCAGAAGGGGGCAAAATTGAGAAATTTACGCTCGGCGAGTAGTTGTTCAAGGAATGAATTGCGTTCGCCGTTTCGCAGCGCATCAATGAGCGGATGATCCGGATCGGTAGTTTGGAATAGAAAGTTGGCTTGAGGGTATCGGACGGAGAGCATATAGCAAAGCGAGAAGAGCTCTTCGTCGATGCGAAAATCGGGTATAGAGGTGAGTTTGTTCCACTCGGAAAAAACTATCAGCGAGATGCCTTCAAGCGCGGAAAGGCGCGTGAGCATACGGGTTCCGATGAAGATATCGGCATCGCCGTTATGGATGGTACTGCGGAGTGCATTCCTGGTGGCGAGGCGCGCCGTTGTTTCCGCATCGATGCGTACTAAGCGCGCTTCTGGCAGTTGTTCCGTTAGCTCAGTTTCAACTCGTTCGCTTCCGTAGCCAACCTGTAGGAGGGGTACATCGCCACGCCCTTCACGAGCACAATCGGGGCAGACGTGCGGAACGACGGTGGTATAGCCACAATAGCGGCAAACGAGCCGATCGAGGCGTTTGTGATAGGTGAGCGATACATCGCAATTACGGCATTTGGGACTAGCTCCGCATTCAGGGCAGAGCAGGTAGGGCGCAAATCCCTTTTGAGAGGTAACAAGTAGCACCTTTCCACCCTGAGCAAGGTGCGTGCGAATGGCCTCTTTAAGCGGAACGGAGATAATTTTGCCCCATCGAAGACGCCTAATTTCGCGTTCTCGTTTTAGGTCAATCGCTTCAACGGAGCGCGGGGTTGCTTCGGGGAGGGTACTCAGAAGTCGGAACTTACCGATTTGAGCATTGTAAAGGCTCTCCAAGGATGGATTGACAGAGGTGAGCAATAAGGGAATGCGTGCGTGCAGAGCGCGCCAAACGAGCATATCGCGAGCGTGATAGCGCGGAAAGCTGTCCTCCTGCTTGTAGTAGGGGTCCTGCTCTTCAAGTAGAACCATCAGCCCAACGTTATGTAAAGGTGCCAGAGCGGCAGGCCGGTGTCCAACGATTACCAGCGGCGATGCGCTCTCCTTAATGGTGCGGATGGCTTTGGCGCGCCGGAGGTCGTTGGCGTTTCCATCGAATCGGACGAGTGGCACGTTACCGAGACCGCGAAAAAGACGGAAGAGCGCGTCGCTGCCCTCAATGGTACTAAAGGGAGGAACTACCAGTAGCACGCTGTGCCCGTTAGCGAGCGTGTGGTGAATCTGTCGGGTTATAGCGTCTGTTTCTTCCTGTATGGTGCTGCAGAGAAGCAGGTTGGGCTTGTCGCTCTGTAAAGGTTGCTCGTTTGGAAGTAGGGTGCTTTGCTCCGGTTGCGATAAGTTTTGCTCCGCTTCAGGAATGGCGTAGGAAAGAGTGAGGAAGCCTTCGTTGAGCAGTAAGCGCAACGTGGCGTTCCGTCGGGTAGCGTTGCCGATTAATTCGGCTTTGGAAATGGGTGCGTCTGTGGATAGGTTTCGCTCGGATTGAAGGAAGAGAAGCCGCTCGAGTAGTGCCTTGCGGGCCGGTTGGCGGCTTTTACTATCCAAAAGTTCCTGTAATGCGTTATCTCCGGTATAAGCCTCAGCAAGCGCGATTTGTGGCTCTCCGAGGCGTGGCGTAAGGCCGGAGACAGCTTCCTCTGGGAGGAGAATACCGTCCTCAACCAACGTTTCGAAGCGCTTTCCGGCTCCGTGCCCCAAAAGGGATATTACATCGTCAAACGGGAGCGGTTTGTTTCGGTACGGGCTGAGGAGGGAGAGCGCTTCACCGGTCTCCTGATCCTGAGGGTCGTATTCGTCCAATCGGTCGGCATCAATATGAATGAGCGTTTTGCTTTCGGGTAGAAGCGTTTTAGGCAAAGCGAGCCGCATGATCGTTCCTTCTGAAACCATATAGTACTCTGCCATCCATTGCCAAAAGTCAAGTTCCTCTCGGCTTACAACCGGGTGGCCGGGCAGTACCGCTGTGATGGGCTTGAGTTTAGCGATCGTTTCGGGGTCATCCTCCTTAAGACGAACGATAACGCCTACATAGAAACGCTTTTTGCCGAACGAAACCAGTACGAACACGCCTTCCGCCACGGAGCATTCCATATCGGTAGGCACGCGATAGCTGAAAAGGCCTTCAACGGATAGAGGAAGAAGAACTTCTGCCGTCACAAAGAGCGTTTATGCTTGTGTCGATAGGTATTGATGCATAGCGGCAGCCGCACGCCGTCCATCGCCCATTGCGAGGATAACGGTTGCACCACCGCGTACTATGTCGCCCCCGGCAAAGATGTAGGGCAGGGTAGTTTGGTTATCGTTGTTTACTACCAAGGTGCCCCGATCGGTTACATCCAATCCGGTGAAGGTGCGTGGCACTAATGGGTTGGGCGATACGCCGATGCTCACGATAACCACATCCACTTCAATCTCCTTGATTGCCCCTTTTATGGGGACCGGTCTGCGCCGTCCGGAGGCATCGGGAGCACCTAACTCCATTTCCTGAAGGAGCATTGTGCGGACGCGCCCCTGCTCGTCAGCTTTATATTCAATGGGATTGTGCAAATTGAGGAACTCAATTCCTTCATCTTTTGCGTGATGTATTTCCTCGATGCGGGCAGGCATTTCCTCTTCGCTGCGTCTGTACACAATCATAGCACGTTCCGCTCCTAATCGCTTTGCGGTACGGACGGCATCCATAGCTGTATTGCCACCACCGATAACCGCCACGCGGCGACCTAAGAAAACCGGTGTTTCGCTGCCGGGTGTCCCGGCGTGCATCAGGTTAACGCGAGTGAGATATTCGTTGCATGACATAACTCCGATATAGTTTTCGCCCGGAATGCCCATAAAGTTGGGCAAGCCGGCTCCGGAAGCAACAAACAGCCCCGCAAAACCCATATCCTTTAAGTCATCTTGGTTCAGGGTTGCCCCGATAACCATATTGGTTTCGAAGTTAACTCCCAAGCTGCGAAGGCTATTGATTTCGGCATCTACCACGTTGTTCGGCAGACGAAATTCGGGAATCCCGTAGCGTAAAACCCCACCTACCTCGTGAAGTGCTTCAAAAACGGTTACATCATAACCTAACTTAGCCATATCGCCGGCGAACGAAAGTCCCGCCGGTCCGCTTCCCACAACAGCCACTTTTTTGCCATTGGACTTTGGAGAGCTCGGTGTTTGTCCGGAAGGATTATTTCGTGTCCAATCTGCCGCAAAACGTTCCAAATAGCCGATTGCAACAGGCTCTTTGCGCATAGTGTGGTATATGCAATGCGCTTCGCATTGTTTTTCCTGTGGACAGACGCGCCCACAAACGGAAGGAAGGGAGCTTGTTTCGCGCAGAACGGCATCCGCTTCACGGAAATTGCCCCTTTCAATATTCTTGATAAATGATGGAATATGTATTTCTACGGGGCATCCCTCCATGCAGGTCGGCTTGGGGCAATCCAAACAGCGTTGGGCTTCCACAAGCGCCTGTTCCTCACTGAGCCCTTTATTTACCTCAAGCGTGAGAGAGGTTATGCGCTCCGCAACATCCGATTCGGGCATTTTGACCCGTGCAATGGCGGTGCGCTCGTTAGGCTTGTGCTGCTTGCGTAACGCTTCGCGCCAAGATTCGTTTCGGCGTTGCTTTATCACTTCATAGTTGATCATATCGGTTTCTCCTACTTCGGTTGTTTGTAGGCGTTCAGTCTCATTAGTAATTCATCGAAATTAACCTTGTGGGCATCAAACTCGGGGCCATCCACGCAAACGAAGCGCAACTTACCATCCACGGTGATGCGGCAAGCACCGCACATACCTGTTCCGTCAACCATAATGGTATTCAGTGAGGCAATAGTGGGGATTTGGTACTTTTGGGTCAGTTGAGCCACAAACTTCATCATGATAGCGGGGCCAACCGTAACGCACTTATCTACATGTTCGCGTTGGATAACGCGTTCAATTCCTTGCGTGATCAACCCTTTTTCGCCCAATGAACCATCATCGGTCATCACGATCACTTCGTCCGCGGCTTTGCTCATTTCATCTTGAAAAATGACCAAATCCTTTGTTCGACCCGCAATTACCGAGATAACCCGGTTACCGGCATTGTGAAACGCTTCCACGATAGGGAGTAGGGGTGCGATACCCACGCCTCCGCCGGCGCATAATACGGTACCCACTTTGGCAATTTCCGTGGGACGGCCCAAGGGACCTACGATGTCGTGAATGCAATCCCCTTCATTTAAAGATACGAGACGGTTGGACGAATCGCCCACACCCTGTATCACAAGCGTGATAGTGCCTTCGGAAAGGTCAGCCTGTGCAATGGTCAGCGGAATGCGTTCGCTGTGATCCGTGGCCCGTACGATGACAAAATGTCCGGCGCGCCTTGCCTTAGCAATGCGGGGCGCTTCTACACGGAGCAATGCCACTTTGGGCGATAAGTAACGTTTCTCTAATATCTTAAACATATGGTTAATTGCTTTCTTAGCGATATTCCCTAATTGGGTTCCCTAACTTCATTGCAAATATTGTGCCACTTCTAATCTCTAAAGACCGGGCCAAATAGTTTTATTTTCCGTGGGTTGCTCTGCTTCAACAACTTGCTCAATTTCGTCGGGTAAATGATAGAAAAAATCCAACCCGACAAAATCTTCCAATTCGTCCACCGATAGTGCCAAAGTGGCCACTCCTCCCTTTACTTTCTTAGGATGAGCCGTTTCGGTCAAAAAGGCTATAGCATGCCATTCGCTACCATTTTGGCGAAGAATAGCCATCCAGTAGTATTTAGGAATTACCAGTTTGTTATTGCTTTTGTACGATTCAATCTGATCGTCCCGAATGGTACCCCCTTTTGCCACATAGAGTTTTTCCTCTTTGCCCATTGAGCGTGCCCATCCCTGTACAATTTGCTCCAATTGCACCCAAACGCCACTATTATGTTCGTGAAGTTGCGGACTCATGTTGGTATAGTAAAACGTTTGTTTGTTTGCCTCTTCCGAGTACACTCTGTCGTGCGATGCTACCATATGTCCACGCGCATAGGTACTGCTTTCAAAGTCAGAGCGATACACTTCGTATTTGGTGGGAATAAGCGGATCCCAACTCCATGCGTTACTGCGTCCTGCATTGACTTGCGATGTATAGGAATCAAAAGAGAAGCAAACCCAGCGCGAATGGTACTTTTTGCTGTTCCATTCCAGCGAATAATTTACACGACTGCCATTTTCCACTTTGTGGGTTATATAAAAATCATTCGGATCACCGCTTAGACGTGGCATTTCGAGCAAAGTGGTATCTCCAAGGATGCGTTCTTTATCATTGTTCTTGCCTTCCTGCACAATCTTTAACGTATCTGCCACCGAAGTACCTACTAACGTAGCCACAAGGGAAAACTCGCGCAGCCCCCCTTGATTGCTTTTTACCGAAACCGCGACGGCATTCTCTCCGGCAGTACCATTAAGCGGAGTTGTAGTAAGCGCTTCATTATCTGCGCCTTGCGTAGTGAGTTCCCAATCGTCACTCGCTATTATACGGACAAAAAAGTCCCGTGCTCCTTCTTGTAGGTATAGGGAATGGCTATCCTCATTAGTAACGATGCTGATTTCTTGCGCTTTCTCCTCATTCTTCGGAGTATTGCCGCATCCGGGAAAAAGGGATAGAGCAAAGAAAAAAGATAGTATTATATTCAAAAACCTTTCCATAATTACCATCTGCCCGTATGAAGAACTTCTTCAAGGGCACGACGCTTTTTATCGCGTTTAACTTCCGTGGAATAGCCCAAAACGATATCAAAAACTACCCGTTTGCTTTTGGGAACCCCCAATTGCCGAGCCACTTCGTTACCGTTTAAGGAACCGATGATGCAACTGCCTAATCCCTCAGCCTCAGCCGCTAAGCAGAGGTATGCCATAAAGATGCCGATATCAAATGGAACAAAGTTTATGTTACGGATCAGATTTCCGATGGATCCTAATACAGAGCTACGTTCCGCGATAATGAAGAGGTGCGCCGGTGCCGTTGCTACAAACTTATTGATGGCTACACCCTTAAGAGCAGCCTGACCAATTTTTGCCGCTTCGGCGCGATCGCTAACCGCTATTACCGAATAGGGCTGTTGGTTTACCGCCGAAGGAGCCGTGATAGCCCCTTCCACAATCCGTTTCACTGTGTCAGCATCTACATCGCGTTGCAGATCAAACTTGCGGTCGCTTTGGCGCGCCCTGAACAATGCGTAAAGAGCTTCCTTATCCATTATCAAAAACTATTTAGTTTGGCTAAGTACTTACCGATAATATCAAACTCCAAATTGACTACCGTGCCGGGCTTGATACAGCAAAAGTTGGTATGCTCAAATGTGTACGGAATGATAGCCACTTCAAAACTATCCCTCTGTGAATTACATACGGTTAAACTTACGCCGTTTACCGTTACGCTACCTTTCTCAACCGTAGTGTATCCGCGTCGAGCCATTTCGTCCGGAACATTGTAGGTGAACAAAAAGTAGTAACTGCCGTCTGCTTCGCGTACTTGTTTACAAACTGCCTTACAATCAACATGACCCTGAACAATATGACCGTCCAGACGGCCGTCTATTTTCATACTGCGCTCCAAATTGACCTTATCTCCAACGCGGAGCAGCCCTAAGTTACTGCGTTCAAGTGTTTCGCGTATGGCGGTAACTGTATAGCAATTGCCCTCCTGCTTTACTACGGTCAGGCAAACGCCATTGTGCGATACACTTTGGTCTATTTTGAGCTCGTGGGCTATGGATGCTGATAGGGTCAAATGCAGATTTTCGCCTTCGCGTTCCAAAGCGGTTACTTCGCCCATTCCTTCTACTATTCCCGAAAACATATCCTTATGATTAATTCATTTCCTTACTTATCGCAAAGATACTCATTTTGCATCGCTCTTTGGATATGCGGTATTTATTTGCAATAGTTAGATGCCCTTTTGTGCTGTGCTATAGAGCATTACGCATAAAAAAACTACTTTTGGGCAGAACTCTGGAAAGATCAATAGGGATACTTTGGAAACGTAGTGCCGAAGTGAGTAATTTGTACCTAACTAACTGCCTATAAACACCTTACGGCTGTACGCTTATGGGAAAAAGGTACCCTGATGAGGGCTATTCGTCAAAGTCGAATTCGTCCCCGAAGAAAAAGCTTTCCGGCTCTTCGTCCAGAAATGCGTCCAAATCGCGCCGCTCCTTTTTCGTCGGGCGTCCCTCGCCTTTGGCGCGACCGATAAAGCCAGATAGCTTTTGCAGCTCCAAAAGTTCGAATTGCTCCGGAGGCGTGATGTTTTCAACATACTCCGCAACGAGTTTTGCTCCCATACGATTCTTGGGAATGGCGCGTATTTTAAAGCTGTACGTGATAGGTGGTTTTTTTACTTCAAACGTATCGCCACACTGTACCATACGCGATGGCTTGGCAGGAATTCCCTTAAGCGTAACGCGTCCCTTTTTACACGCTTCGGCTGCTTGACTACGACTTTTGAAAATGCGTACGCACCAAAGAAAACTATCTATCCGAATGCTATCCAAAAGAACTGTACCGGTTTGGCTAAAAGAGCTTTTTGTTATGGTGGTTCATACTGCGGGAAACGCCTTCTAAACAACTGTCTATTATGGCATTAACCGCTTCCTCCAATATTGGAGGCATATGCGATGTTTCGGTTTCGGTAAAGTGCCCCAGCACATAGTCAATTTGGCCTCCACGGCTGAATGCGTGCCCGATGCCGATGCGTAACCGCGCATAATCGGCGGAACCCAGTTGTTGTTCAATATGTTTAAGCCCATTGTGACCCGCTGCACTACCACCGGCTCTGAGCCTTATTTCTCCAAAGGGAAGGGCCAAATCGTCTACAATCACACGGATGCGTTCAATGGGGATTTTTTCCGCTGCCATGTGGTAGCGAACGGCATCTCCGCTGAGGTTCATATAGGTAGAGGGCTTGATGATTACCAATTCCGCGTTTTTTACCTTTCCGCGCGCTATGGAGGCATAACGAGCCGTACTGAAGGAAATCTCCATTTCTTCAGCTAAACGATCCGCTACCATAAAACCGATATTATGGCGCGTATAGGCATATTCCGCCCCTATATTTCCCAGACCTACGACGAGATACTTAGTCATTTCAACGCAACAATGCAGAGCATACACGTATGCTCTGCATTATAGGGTATGATTTTTTTGCAAATTATGCTTCTGCCGGTGCGGCTCCAGCTGCTGTGCCTGCTGCCGTCTGAGCAGCTCCGCGCGCTGCACGAGTCAAGCGTACCGCACAAACTACAGCGTTCTTGGCGTTCATCAGTTCTAATCCTTCGAAAGAAAGATCGCCCACCTGAATGGTTTTACCCAATTCCAACGGGGTTACGTCTATATGAAGCTTTTCGGGGATATTCTGATAGGTTGCCTTTACTTTCAGTTTGCGAAGTTCACGTACCAATTTACCGCCGGCACGTGCCCCTGCAGCATGACCATCCAAGGAAATGGGCACTTCCATTACGATGGGCTTTTCTTCGTTTACTTCCAAAAAGTCGATGTGCAGAATGCGATCAGTTACAGGGTGGAACTGGATTTCACGCAGTACGGCGGGCACAACCTTGCCGTCTACATCCAAATCAACCACAAAAATATCCGGTGTATAGATCAAATTGCGTACATCTGCATCCTTTACCAACAGGTGATGCGTTGCACCGCCACCATACATAACCGTGGGGATTAAACCCTGTTTACGATACTCTTTGGATGCTTTTTTGCCGAGATCTGTACGCGTCTCAGCCTTTAATTCGAACCTCTTCATCTAAGTCGTTCTCTAAAGTGTTACTCAAAATTAGTCTTGCTAATTTCCCATCACACGCACCCACTTCCCATCGAGAAGCGGATCTTGAGGAGGAAATTGGTGGGCCCAATAGGATTCGAACCTATGACCCTCTGTTTGTAAGACAGATGCTCTAAACCAGCTGAGCTATGAGCCCTCACCAAATAGTGTTATAATCGTAATAATCTGCTCCCGATGGGGTAACGCTTTTGTGCGTTGTAAAGGTGTGGGCCCAATAGGATTCGAACCTATGACCCTCTGTTTGTAAGACAGATGCTCTAAACCAGCTGAGCTATGAGCCCCTTTCCTTTTTTTGCCCTCGCGAAACGTCTCGCACAGACGCTTCCTTCGTTTGCAGTGGTGCAAAGGTACAACTTTTTTCCAATGCAACAATATTCTGCGGCAAATTTCTTTCCATTTTCCCGCTTTTGCCCATGATAAACAGCCACGGCTCCCTTTCGCTAAGCCCAAAATGAGCTTTGTTATCCCCAACTGTACCGGTACTGTTTTAGCACTTATGGGAGTTGGACGGCCTTCTCTCAGCCCTATTGAGGCAATGTGGAGTAGCTAGCGGCAATACCTATATACCTTTCGTCGGAAACTTATATACATCTCATGGGAAACTTATATACCTTTCGATTGAAACCTATATACCTTTTGCGCGTTACCCTGAGATGCCCGTCCTCATCCTCTGATACCATACGATAGGGGAGTAGCGCGCTTATAGATGGCATTTGGGCGAAACGAGTTCTGACGAATCTACCAATCAGATCATATAACAGGAAAGAAGAAACAAATGCTTCACAATATATCCGTATATTTGCAAAGGAAGGAAAACTTTTCACGCTTGCAAAGTGAAAACGGAACGAATAAAGATGCAACGAGATATTATGATCAAAATGAAAAAATCTATTTTGATGCTGTTGCCGATCGCAGCAATGTTGGCAACAGGATGTAGTAAAGACAAAAATGGCTTGAAGGAAGCGGATAATGGCGTGCGCTTTACCAGCAATATCCCGGCCATAACCGCAACACCGCGTGCCACCGATGACGGCAAATGGGAGTCCGGTGACAAAATCGGCGTATTTATGATGCCTGCGGGGCAGGGTATTACCAAAGCATTGCCCAAAACAAACGCTATGTATTCGGCTAAGGCAGCAGGAACCAATACGAGCGAATTTACCGCTACGGGCAATGATCTGCTCTCCTATCCCTCATCGGGCAATGTGGATTTCATCGCTTATCACCCATATAAGATTGATTTGACGGGAACAACAATCGATATTGATGTGAAAGCTTCTCCCATCGATTACCTCTATACAAAACAGCCAACTGCCAATGTGGCTAAAACGGCTCAAAAGGTTACACTGAACTTTAATTACGTGCTCCCCATAGTACGCTTCGAGTTTACGGATGATGCCGGCAATGTGGTAAATGCAGCCGATATCACAAATCTCGTTGTAAAAAAGCTTCGCTATAAGGGAACGCTGGATTTGGCTAATGGAGCGCTATCTGTAGCAAATGATCAAAGTAATCTTTCCGTTACGGCAAATAAGTTGCTTTTGCTACCGCAAACTGCCAAGGTGGTGCTGACCTTTACCTACAAGGGTAAGAATTACACTTGGAATGCAGCCGATAATTTCACCTTTGCGGAAGCAACCGCATATACATTTAAGGCAAAGCTCTTGGGTGAAAAGGTAGTTACCGTTGGTGCCGTTACCGGTGTTATCAATGGGCGCAAGCCGGTAGACGTCAATAGCACTCCCGATGAGCTCAATCCTGACGGAAGTACGCCTGCCGTTACTCCTATCACGCTGAGCATCAACCCCACCTCTTTGAGCTTTAAAGCGGAAGGAGAAACCAAAACAGTTACCGTAACCACCAATGCAACTAGCTTTGAGGTTAACGGAACTGTAGCCGGCTTTACCGCCACTGCTAACGTAGCAGCCAAAACGATCTCCGTAACGGCTGAGGCTAATACAGCAACTTCCGCACGCAACGGTTCGTTCAACGTAACCTATACCGATGAAAATAACGCAACTAAAACGGTAGCTCTGTCCGTAAGCCAAGAAGCAAAAGCACAAGCAACCTCCGGTGAGCTGATGTTCAGTGCCTATGCTGAAGGTTCGAGCTATAACAAATACTTGCAGATATACAATCCTACCTCCGAAACGATTGATTTGAGTGCTTACACGATTCACATGGAAAACTACGGGAAAGACGGTAGCCGTGTAGCTACTACTGATGGCAAATTGCAGCTTTCCGGTACATTGGCTCCCGGAGCCGTATTGGTGTTCCGTCATCAGAAAGCTCCTGCCATAACGGCATCGGATATTATTGACAGCAAAGTGTGCAACTTCAACGGAAACGATCCTATCGGTCTACTGAAGAACGATACGGTTATTGATGTAATTGGCCCTTACGGAAAGGGGACTACTACTAATTTTGCAACTGACAAAACGCTTCATCGTAAAGGCAATCAGCCGGCCACTGAATACAACGCTGCAGACTGGAAAGTTCTGCCTAAGGACGATACCTCCGTCTTCGGCAAAAGATAGGTAGCATCCCCTAATTGCAACCCACGAAAAAAAGAGGGCGGAGCACAATGCTCCGCCCTCTCTCGTCTAACTTCTATATCGCTTTTCTACAAACCTTTTGGAGAAAAGGAAAGTGAATAAGTACCAATATAAGCGCTCTTACTTGTGTTGGGCTGCGTTGGAAGCAGCTACGCGCTTTTGATCGGCGATGAATGCTGCTAAGCCGCTATCGGTAAGCGGATGCTTCAGCAAGCCCTTAATGGCGGCAAGCGGGCAGGTGGCTACATCGGCTCCGGCTTCAAGGCATTCAATGATGTGTCTGGTATGGCGGATGCTGGCTGCCAATACTTCCGTTTCGAAGCCATAGTAACGGAAAACGTTTACAATCTGAGCAATTAAGCCTACTCCGTCTCCGCTTATGTCATCAATACGTCCTACAAAAGGCGATACATACGTGGCACCGGCTTTAGCTGCCAAAAGTGCCTGACCCAGGTTAAAGATCAGTGTACAATTGGTACGGATTCCCTCAAGCGAAAGGGTTCGCACCGTTTTGATACCATCTTCAGTTGCAGGCACTTTGACTACGATATTACGATGCAACGCAGCCAGTTCGCGCCCTTCCTTAACCATTTCCTCGTAAGTGGTTGAGAGTACTTCGGCACTCACATCTCCGTCTACAATCTCGCAAATGCGTAGATAATGTTCGCGGCACGCCTTATCTCCGGCAATACCCTCCTTTGCCATTAAGGACGGATTAGTGGTTACGCCGTCCAAGACTCCTAAGTCGTTGGCTTCTTTGATTTGAGCCAAATTGGCTGTATCAACGAAAAACTTCATTCTTTTACTCCTATCGTTATTGTTTATTATTCTTTTGTGGGTTCAATGTGTGGTCCCTCGGGATTTGTGAACCAAGAGGCATACAGCGAATAATTATGAGCAATGCGTTTATTCATTGACTCAGCCTGCTCGGGCGATACCTCTTTGATCATCTTTGCGGGACAACCGGCCCAAAGCGTGTGTGGAGGAATAATCGTATCCTTCAGCACGACGGCTCCGGCAGCCACAATAGCCCCTTCGCCCACAACGGCATCGTCCATCACCACGCTACCCATGCCAATCAGCGCATAATCCTTTATTTTGGCTCCGTGGATGACTACATTATGTCCGATGGATACAAAGTCGCCAATTTCAATTGTAGACCTTTGGTATAACGTATGCAATACGCTTCCATCCTGAATGTTGACATTATTGCCAATGCGAATGCTGTTCACGTCTCCACGCACAACGGCATTGAACCAAACGCTGCAATTATCCCCAAGTATTACATCACCTACGAGGCAAGCCCCTTCCGCAAGGAAAAGGTTCGCTCCAGCTTGTGGTGTAAATCCTCTTACCGGTATAATCTTGCCCATAATATTAGAGCGGAAGCGTTTTGTTACGGAGCCATTCGGCTTCCTCGTTATTTAAAAGTGGCGAAAGCTCTCTGTATACCTTTTCCTGATACTCGTTGTACCACTTGATCTCTTTGTCACAGAGCATCGATTTGTCCACAAGACGATTATCCAAATAGCAGAGTGTAACCGTTTCGAAGCCAAAGAAGCGACCAAAGTCGGTTTGACACTTTTCAATGGTCAGGATAAGGTTTTCAATGCGAATGCCCCATTTTCCTGCACGATAAAGCCCCGGTTCGTTGCTGGTGAAGGTATTTATCGCCATCGGATTGGGGTTATTGTCGGTACGGATGTTCTGTGGTCCTTCGTGCACATTGAGGGCAACGCCTACGCCGTGACCGGTGCCGTGACCATAACTAAGTCCGCGATCCCACAAAGGCTTGCGTGCCAAAATGTCAAGTTGATTACCGCGTGTTCCTTCGGGGAATTGCGCCGTAGCAATAGCAATATGCCCTTTCAGTACTAAAGTGTAATCTTCAATGAGCTCCGGATTGGGAGCAGCTTTTCCCAACGCAATAGTACGGGTTATATCCGTTGTAGCATCTTTGTACTGGGCTCCGCTGTCCAAAAGCAGCACACCTTCGTTGCGCACCGTGTAACAGGTATCGGGCTGGGCGCGATAATGCACTATGGCACCATGATCCATATAGCCGCAAATAGTGTCGAAACTGTCACAAATATACCGATCATCCATAGCACGGAAGGAAGCTAACCGCTTGTCCAACTCCACTTCCGTAAAGGTTTCTCCGGAGGCTAATGCCTTTTCCAACCACATAAAGAAGCGAGTCAGCGCAACACCATCCCTAAGCATGGCATGGCGGATGCTATCACGCTCAGTATCATTCTTGTAGGACTTTAGAATGGTGATTATGGAGGGCGTGGTTTCTACCGAAGAAATTTCACCGGGTAATGAGGCAAAAGCACTATGAGAAATGCGCGTTTTATCTACAAGTAGCTTCTTTTTCGCCGGAACTTTAGCTAAGAAAGGCAGGAATTCTTCGTACGACATTATCGTAACGCCCTCCTTTTCGAGTTGAGACTTTACCTCAGATGTCACCTTTTCGGGAAAAGTGAAGAGAATAGCGCGTTCTTGATCCAAATATCCGTATCCAATTCCTACGGGATTGCACTCTACATCGCTATTGCGGATATTGAAGAGCCAAGCCAGTTCATCCATCATTGTAATTACGGTAAAATCGGCACCACGTTTCTTTATTTCCTCACGAATGCGTGTAAGGCGCTGTGAAGTGGCTTCGCCCGAATACTTGTCCGGATAGAGATAAAACGGATTTTTGGGTATTTCGGGGCGATCTTTCCAAATATCGTCCAGTAGATCGCAAGAGGTATCTATCTTTATGCCGAAAGGTGCCAATCGAGCTTGCAAATCCTCTATTTGAGCCTGACTGAAGCAATTACCATCGCAAGCAACGGTTTTGCCCTCGCCTATAGTGCTGAGGAATTCCTCCAAAGAAGGAACGCCCGGCACATCTTCCTTGTACAACTCAAAAGGAGTGCCCTTTATCTGCGCTGCACTTTGCAGAAAGTAACGTGAATCTGTCCAAAGAATGGCGTTATCTGCCGTTACGGCCACTTTACCGGCACTACCGGTAAAACCACTGATCCAAGCTCTTCCTTTCCAATGGTCGGGCGTGTATTCGCCTAAGTGTCCGTCACTTGAGGGAATAATATAGGCATCAAAGCGATGCGATTTCATTGTGTTGCGCAACGCTTGTACGCGTTCGGTGATGCTATTGTTTTGCTGTGTCATTGTTTATTTGTGTTTTATATAGTTCTTTTTTCATTCTCTGTTTCAATCGGCTGATGCTGAGGCCGTAGCAGATCGAGTACTGTTTTAACCGGTGTGAAGGTATCGGCAGGAACCTCTACAAAGAGCGTATTCCAGTAATACATAGCCCCATTCCACAGTCCCGGGTGCTCTAATGCAATTAAATCGCGTCCGTCTTTGCTCTTTTGTGATAGAAATGCGGTGTCGTGGTTTACAAAAGCGGTCAAATCAAAGGGTTCGCCTTTGTAGTTACGCATATAGCAAACAAGGTCCACAGGATTGAAAAAGCTACTTTCCTTCCATAGGGAATGAGACCGTTCGTTATTCATATCGATCTGAGATGTTTCAAGGATCTGTAACGACGTAGTGCCATCTTTATCACGCACAATGTAGGGACCACCACCGGGTTCTCCTTCATTCTTTACCATTCCGCAAACGCGTATGGGACGATCAAGCTTTTCCCGAATCAGATCGGCAAGCTCTTTATCGGTAGTTTCTTCGTTAGTATTGAGCTCAATGCATAACTTATCACGTAAAAAGAGCTCCATTTCCTCCAACTGTGCCCGAGATACACGCGAACGATCCAATTGCTCCATATATCCTTTGATTCGCTCTGCTGTGGCAATAAGTATACCTCCGAGCAACTTTTTGTAACGAACTGTATTTCCCTTCAAATAATCCGGTGTTACATTATCGATATTCTTTATAAAGATCACTTCTACATCCTGCTCATTCAAATTTTTGAGGAGCGAGCCGTGTCCACCGGGCCGGAGCAGAAGCGAACCATCGTTGTTGCGGAAAGGCTCTCCGGTGCTATCAATGGCTATGGTATCGGTAGAGCGACATTGTGTGGAATAGGTAATATCGAAAAGCACGCCAAAATCGTCTTCGAACTTTTGTCGATACCGTTCAACGTGCGACTTAAAGAGCTCCAGTTCGTCCGGCGCCACTGTAAAATGGATCGCAACGTGGCCGTCCCGATCTTTCTCGTAAAGAGCACCTTCCACTAAATGCTCTGCCGCTGCGCTGCGTCTTTCGTGCTCATATCGGTGGAATAGGATCATACCTTTGGGCGTACTCCCGTAATTCATTCCTTTGTCGGTGAGTAGCAGCTCAATAAGTTCCTTTCTGCGCCCCATTTCAAGCAGTTTGCTTACGCTCATCCAGAGTTTCCGAAGCGATGTCTCGTTAAGTTGCTGCGCAAAGGCAAACGCTTCAATATGATCTAAAAAGGTCTGTTGTTCCTCTGTAAGCGATTCTTGTTCAGATTGATCTAAAAGAGGGTAGAGCATTTTGAACATCCGACTCGCAGCACCACTTGCCGGCACGAACTTAAGCATTGATGCATAACGGCTTTGGCGGTATTGCTCCCAGAGATCAAGATATTGGCGCTCTTCTTCTATAGATATTCGATAGATCCCCTTTTCTGAGCCGGCAGGAGCTACGATTTCGGCATAGGGAGCACCTTCCCTAAGTTGACGTAATTGCCTCGTAGCTTCGCTTTGAGGTATTTCGGCGGCAGCTAATTGCGCTGCATCCGTAGCGTCCCATTGAATGTCGTTCTGTATAGCCATATCCTGTTCTCTTTCCCTTGTAGACTTGCCTGAGCCCATTCTTCACCAATCTATGCGGTAAAGATACTGAATTTGCAAACAATATCCTGCACTATCTTTACAGTCGTTTGAAGTATGGTGTATTATATATGGATGTTTTTTACTACCTTTGCAAACGCATTCGGGTTCAGATGAACATGAGGTTTGTTGCGGATGCATACAAAATGATGAATTGCTAGCTCAGTTGGTAGAGCACATCCCTTTTAAGGATGGGGTCCCGGGTTCGAACCCCGGGCAGTTCACTCTTGTTTTTTTGTGGCTTAGTTCAATAAGAGAGCTTCTTTCCAAATTAATTATGGATGGAAGCTATTTCTTTTTTAGTAGAAAAGGAATTGATCGTGAATCGATTCCTTTTGCATTAGAGTTCGTATAGCTTGTGAGTTAGAACTCTAATTCAATGCCGACGAGGAGGTGTTCGGGCGTGAAGGAGATTCCCCAGCCGCTGTCGGGTAGAGAGGGTTCTTCACCATGGAAAGCGTGGCGAAAACCAACGAATCCCATATGTAGGCAGAGACACAAGCCCTCAGTTAAATCGAGGCAGGCTCCCGGCCGTAGGCCTACTTCAATGCCATGCTGTGTAGCGCCACCATTCGTTTTGGTGAAATTATATCCTATATTGCCATCAATGTAGAGATTGAAAGGCCCTCGGTGACAGTAATAATAACGAACAAACGGGGAAAGGGTAAGCTCATGTTCCGTGCTGATTGTAGATGTCGTCTCTCCGGCAGTTTGCTCAAACCCGTAGCCTGCAAGGAGCCCTACAGCCCAAGTATCGTTAAAGAAGTAGCCAAACTCGGGGTGCAGGTGTAGCTGATTCGTGCGCGTATCCGTATTGTACCAGTAATTTGCCATTCCGCCTACAAACCAAGAGGCGTGATGATCCTGCTCAGGGTGTTGCGTTTCCGTTTGTGCTTCTGCCGAAGTATAGAAAAAAGTGGTACCCATAAAGAGTAACACAGAGAGGAGTAGTGCCTTTTTCATATCTGTATTTTTTGTTGCCACGCTACAAAGGTCGCTATCCTGCAGAATAAAAGCAAGCAATTTTGTTACCTAAAACAGGGTACTTAGCAATATAACGATGAATATATCTTTTACGGCACGCTGATGAATGAATTGTTCGGTTCCATAGGTATATACTCTTCGGACGAAACCTATATACTTATCAGACGAAACCTATATACCTTTTAATTGAGACGTATATACCATTAGTGGAGAGGAATATAACCGCTCATGATGCCTAAGATTGAAGTGTGGAATTTTGTAACGAGTCGAATGGAGTGTTCTCTGTGGTAAGAATAAAAAGGGAGCTTCCTCCATTGAGGAAGCTCCCTTCTCTGTTAGGTACATAGTTTACAAAAGCTATGCAACCTGTGCTTTATAGCTGTAACCAGTTCGCTTATTCAGCGGTCATGATTACTACGCGGTTCCATTCGTTACGTTCGAACGGTTGAACGCTGCTACCCTTTGCGTCTACAACGATGCGGCTTTCGTCTACACCATATTCGTTAACGAGGATGTCCTTAACGGCATTTGCACGACGTTCGGAAAGACCCATGTTGAAGTCTGCGCTTCCAGTCTTTTCATCGGCATAACCCGTTACATAGATCTTTTCGTTATTGTTCTTAGCGTATTCAGCAGTGTTGTAGATATTGATCTTCTGGTTCTGATCAATCTTAGCGCTACCGATGCGGAAGTAAACTACGTTGTTAAGGATGTTCTTAGTAACCTTTTCAGCGGGTTTAGCTTCGGGGCACGGAGGACAGCTTACCGGACGCTTGCTCAGTTCAGCATTTTCAGCGCGGAGGTTGCTGATTTGGCCATTGAGATCGTTAACCAAAGCCCAATCCATAGGAACAACTTCCGTAAATTCGGGAGTTCCGAGGTTGAAAGACAAACCGGCGGTTACGAGAGCCAAAAGGTCTGCGCTGGTTTTACCCTTTACAGGAACACCTGCGTTCTGAACAGAAGGAGTGCTTCCTGCGAAGTTTGCCTTCATAGCCATGCACTGTGCTTCGAGGTTAAGGTCTACGCGACGACCGAGACGGAACTTGAAGATAACACCGGCGTTAACTGCTGCGGAGAAATCATAATCATCCATCTTGGTGAAAGTATCCAACGTTTTGGCATCCTTAGCAAAGAGACCGCCTTCGCGTGTTTCAAACTTATAACCAACACCAACCCCAACGAAAGGAATGAAGTGGAATACGGTTTTAGGATTGTAGGCACCGAAGTAGTTTACCATATCGAACATAAATTCCAGCTGTCCGGCCGCAAAGTAGTTCGTATAGCCTACGTTCTTAGTTTTATCTGCACCGGTGAACTCAAATCCGGGGACACCCCATCCATAGAGGTGACCGCGGCATGCGAAATAAGGTGAATACCACTTACCGAGAGCTACATTAGGCATGCCCCAACCGATACGGTCCATAAAGTTAGCCTGATTGTTAGCTTCTCCCAGCGGCATCATAACGGCACCGCCCTGAATGTCGATGAACCAATGATCACCGGGTTTATCCTGGTTAAATACAGTCTTGCGACCGGGAAGCTGCTGTGAAGCAGGAGCTTCCTCCTGCGCTTGTGCGCTGAAAGTCAGAGCGCATGCACCCATAAGGGTGAGCATTAATACTTTTGCTTTCATATCTGATAGTTCTTTTTTACGTGTTAATTGATTCTGCCTTGCTTACTTTGAGCGTACAATAACAACGCGGTTCCAAGCCTTCGGAGTGAATTGTTCTGTTTCACCCTGCCATTCGGTGGTTACCAAGTTGGAATCTACACCATAGGTATTAACGAGAGCATCGGCAACAGCCTTTGCACGACGTTCGGAAAGACCCATATTGTATTCGGTGTTACCGGTAGTATCGGCATAACCGATTACGAGTACGGCGATATTGTTTTCCTTAACTAAACGTGCGATTTCGCTCAACTGAAGTTCCTGATTAGGAGCAATTACGTCGCTGTCAAACTTGAAGAGAATAGCCTTATCGCTAATAGTAGCACTGGTTACTATTTCTTCAGCAGGAGCTACTTCCGGACATTCGGGGCAGCTTACGGGGCGCTTGCTCAGTTCTGCGTTTTCAGCCTTAAGTGAATTGATTTGGCGATTGAGGTCGTTAATCAATTCGTAATCCATCGGAGTTACTACCTTCCAGTCTGTTTCTCCGAGGTTGAAGTTCAAACCGATAGAAGCAATGGCTGCAAGACCATTGTATGCACCGGTTCCCTTTAGATAGTCTTCCTTAGCTTCACCCTTGAAATCAACGTCACGCTGCGTGAAGTTGAGGTTGCTGTATACGCCCTGTGCTTCCAAGAAGAGGTCAACTCGCTTTCCAAGACGGAAAGAGAAAATAAGACCGGCATTAGCGGTTGCAGAGTGACGATAGGGTTCCTTGAAAGCTTCGTAGAACTTGAATTGGTATCCAAGACCTACAAACGGAATAAAGTGGAAAACACGCTTTGGATTGTACGTTGCGAAGTAGTTTACTACGTCGAACATAAAATCAAAGTGACCACCTACGAAAGCGGTTTTGAGATAATCGTAACCGTTTGCGGTGCTGAATACGGTAGGCATATAGGCACCCTGCAATTGCAAACGAGTTGCAAAGTAAGGATTGTGCCATTTGCCGACTGACAAAGCAGGAACGATATTACCGCCCTTCATATCAATGATGCAGTGTTTCATGTATTCGCCGAACTCTACACCATTCTTTCCACCGGGGTTGGCACCGAAGAATTGAGCGCCTACGCCTCCCTGAACACTAATGAACCAGTGACCGTTGCTCTGTTCAAAAGCGGTCCGATTGGCAGGCAGTTGGGATTCTGTTGCCTCCGGTTGCTGGGCACTTGCTGAGAGTGCCAATGCTCCCATTAGAGAGAGCAGTAAGTACTTTACCTTCATACGTTTAATAATCATACTGTTAGCGTTACTTTCTATTTTTGTTTCTCTTTCTTTTTCTTCTCTGTCTTCTCACTAATCTTCAACGCAGAAGCCACTAATTTGTACCTCTATACGGCTTCTACTCTGCAAAGGTAGGTAAAAGCTCTGATATAGAAACCACCTAACCAACAAATTGTTCACAAACTCCTAAAATTTCCTCTTTGATTCTGCAAGCTGATTGGCTTCCAAATCACGGAGATTATTGTTTATCTCTCTATTATACAATATCATAGGTGATTATTTGGAGTTAAAGTATTCCTCGATTTCCTTTATAGAAGTTTCCTTTTGCATCACGATGCCTTTACTATCTAAAAGGTATATCGAAGGCGTTTTAGTGATAGTGTAAAGTCCATTGTTGCCAATTGCACCATCCTTGTTGTACCCATAATAGGTAGTGAAGGAGGCAATTTCCGCTTCGCCTGAGCGGAATCCCTCTTCATCTTCGTAAGGATATAGGTACAAAAGCACCAAATTTCCGTTAGTTACCAAACGCCTAATGGTGATACTTTGCTCAATTTGTTGCGTAGCTTGCCGACAACGATCGCAACCCGGATCGAAAAAGATCATTAGTACGTCTTTTCCTTCCAAACTTTTAAGGCTATGAAGCCTGCCTTCGGTGTCAGTGAACAGAAATCCTTGTGCTGGACTCCCCGGGCGATTTTTGGCTAAAGCTTTGTACAGAAACTTAGCTCGCTCCGAACGAGCTATATCTACTTTGGAAGAGGTGCTAATTACCTTCAAGATAGGGAGATAGTAAGCCTCGTATTGTTTAGGGGCACTACCTTCGTTATAAAGCAGTCGGGCGTAGCTATCCGCAAATAGGTATAGTAGTTCGCCATCGCTTGCTTCAATCGGTTTAACGAGAGAAGCTACTACACTATCGGGCGGAAGTTCAACGGCTGTATAGACCAAATCCTGAATAGTACGCTCGAGCAATTGTCTATCGGCAAGCCACTTTTGGGGGGAGTAAAAGTCGAAGTTGTCCCAAAAGTGGGTTACATACCAAAGCGCGCGCTTATCAGCTTCTTGCAGCGTTGCCGGAGGCGTCGGCGGTGTATAGGCACGGAAAAGTGTATCCACCGCCTCTTTCTCTTGCGCGTTAGCTGTCAGTTTGCCACAAGAAGCCGATGCAAGACAGCACAAGGCGCCAATCTGCACCAGAAGCGTTACTATTAGGCTACCTCGTAATGTCTTGCGCTCCATTGTGTTTGTTGTTGCTATTCGGCTTCGGAGAAATAGCGCATAAACTGCATTCTGCTGTAAAGAGCCTGATCTTCTTCCGCAGCTTTCAGTTTGCCCCGGAATTCGTCTATGGAGCGATATTGCTTACGTTCCATCCACTCTTCAATTCCGGCAAGCGTGCGCTGTACTTGGTCCACGCCATTCTTATAGAGGGAAGAGCACATTTGTACGGTTTGAGCCCCAACCAGCAGAGCTTTCAGCGCGCAGATGTATCCGTGAACACCTGTAGATGCCGATACGGGAAAATCCTTCAATTCGGCTGCAGCGATACCCACATAGCGCAGTGTATCGGCAATGTCCTGAGGTTCCGTAAAGATGTTACCGGTGGTAATGGCTTCTTTTTCCACATCCACGTCCATACGATATGAGCGATTGAAGAGGGTAACTCCCTTGGCGCCGGCCTGACGCAAACGGGCAATCAGCGATAACGGACAGGAGAAATACTTTGAAATCTTCACTTCTACCGGAACGGATACCGCTTTAACTACACTTCGAACTATATCTACGTATTCTTCAACCACTTTGCCGGGATCGGCTGTGAGCGAAGATTCTAAGCGCATAATGTTTACTTCAAGCGCATCAGCACCGCTCTTTTCCAATTGCGTGGCAAAATCTGCCCAATCGCCACGATGGTAGCAATTGATGCTGGCTATAATAGGAATTTCATTTTCATCCTTTGCCTGCTTAATCAGATCCAGATGTTTTTGCACCTCATGCCCTTTGATATAGTGGTTTACGTAGTCATAGGCTTCGGGATAGTATTCTCCCTGATTGGCTACGTTGCACGACATATTGTCGATTTGCTCTTCAAAAAGCGACTTTATTACCACCGCAGCGCAGCCGGCATTTGCCAACTCTTTTACTTTAGCAGCTGATGCGGTCAATCCACTGCTGGCAGCCACTATAGGATTGCGCAGTACAAGACCGGCGTAGTTTGATGTTAGCTCCTTCATTTTGTATACTAATTTCCTTGTTCTTTACGGATAACAGCCAAAATGGCTCAATAGTTGCGTGGACCCATAATTGCGGTTCCCACGCGGATCAATGTACTTCCTTCTTCTACGGCAATTGACCAATCGTTACTCATTCCCATCGATAGGGTATCAAAGTGTGCATCGTTAGCAAAATGATGTTCCTTTTGTTGTACGAACAGCTGTTTGAGTAGTGCAAATTCGCGCCTTACTTCCTGCTGATCGTCCGTTAACGATGCCATCCCCATCAGTCCCCTGATACGTACAAAAGGCTTTTGTTCAATAGCTTGCTTGCAATATAGTGTAAGCGCGTCCAATTCCTCCGGTGCAATGCCACCTTTGGTTTCTTCGCGTGCAATACGTACTTCCAAAAGGATATCTACCACGCGGTCAACCTGTTCGCAGCGTTTTAGCACTTCGTCGAATAGGCGAATGCTGTCCACGCTATGAATCATGGAAACAAACGGCACAATCTGCTTTACTTTATTGCGTTGTAGCCCGCCGATGAAGTGCCAGCGAATATCCTTGGGCAGATGTTCCGCTTTGGGGATCATCTCCTGCACAAGATTTTCGCCAAAATCGCGTACGCCGGCTTCGTAAACTTCCTTCAATTGCGCCTCCGGATGGAACTTGGTTACCACAACCAAGTGTACTCCTTCTGGCAATTTGGCTCTAATCGCTTGTACGTTATCTGCTATTGTGCCCATTGTTGTTTAGTGTCCGGCGCCTTCAGCCCAAAGCACGTCCATTATATTGGTTTCCGTAACGGAAGCAATTTGCCAATCGCCGATGCCCGATGCTAATTCCTTTTCGATACGTTTGGCGGCTTCTATTACCGAAGCTGCCTTTACGATCATTGTGGCAGGAACGCGCTTTTCCACTCCCTTCTTCTCGTCCAAGGAGATGAAGTTTACTTTACATTTGTAGAAGTAGGTAGCATCTTCGTCATCACTTAGGAAAAGATCCGCCAACTTCTCTTTCTTTATGGAAGAAACGGAGAATTCCCCGTTGGACGTAAATGGCGTTATCTCCTCAATCAGCCTTGCTTCCGCTTCCGTAACCGTATAAGCGTCAATCAAATAGCATTCCTGATTACTTTTTACGGCACCTTCGTCCGTTATCTTTTGGTATCTTACTTTACATTCGTACCAACTATTCATTGCTCAATCATTATCTCCTAATTCGTTGCAAAGGTAGATAAATATAAAAGACGTGGTAGGGTAGCGTTCGCCTTAACGAAGTTCGCTACCCAAACGTGTATACATTACTTCACTCAGCAGTAGTCGAATTCGTTCCGCCATTGGTCGGAACGACAGATAGCTCCATACTCCCGAGGTGGCTGCGCCAACGAGCGGAATGACCTTGGCTGCGGCGCCACTGACCAATGTACGTGTCAGTTGACCGGCAAGAGCTGAAACCGCCTTACGAACAAGCGGATGATTCCGATTGAACTGTTCGTGAGTCATGGTTTCGTTCAAGTTAGGCATCGAATCTCTGGCTATTCCCAAAAGAACATCTTTTACCTCTCTAACGCCTGCTCCGTAACCCAATATCAGCGCAAGACGCGCGTAGGTCTCTTCAGTAGGTTTATTGTGGAAGAAAAAGTCGTCCCAACCATAGAGATATGCCAGCTTCTGAGCCATAATAACCAAGTTGGCTACGAACTGAACCGTATCAGCGGGTACGCTGAGCCACATAGTGGTGGCGCCCATCAGTCCGGCACCTCCGGAAATCAAGGATGCCCGCGTTAAATGCTTACTAACTTCTTCCTTACTGAGGTGATCGAGCAGTTGTGGTTCGATAAAGCTTTCGGGGCGCACAAAGGCTATTTTGCTTAGATCGTCCGATGTACAGAAAGGCTTTAGCGTAGCGGACAGGAATTGGTTCCGGTCCACGCGTGCCACATCATTGTCAAGTACTTTTGTGAGAACCTGTTCCCAATTGATTTTGAATGCCATAATCGTTCTTCTTTATAGGGTAGTTGGTTTACTGCTAATAGATTGCATAACTTTTTTCGCGCATGGCATCGGCATCCGCGTAGAGAATGCTCCACGGATGGAGTGCGGTGAGCATATTCGCCGGATACGCCTTTGCTTGCGGCATCAAATTGACCATATTGCCGATCACAAAGCGCACCTCGCTGCCGAAAGCATATAGTACGATGCTTTTGGCTTCACCTAACGCTTTGAGGGATAGCGTACACACAGCTTCTTCTTCCGGCGTTGTATTGCTGAGAAAGACGCCCTCTTCGTGGTAGAGCTCCTCCTGACCCGGGAACAAACCGGCAACATGTCCGTCCTCGCCAAGGGCGAGCAGTACGAGATCGAAGCGTGGTAGCCCGTCCAAATGAGGAACTACCGAAGCCGTCTCCTCGGCATAATGGCGCGCAGCTTCCTCCGGATTTGCCGCGTCAAGCGGAAATGCGTGCACCTGTTCGTCCCTGAGCGGCACTTTCGAAATAAGATGGCGATGTGCCTGTTCGTAATGCGCGCCGCGTTGTGCTCCGGTCAGCACCTCGCAAGCAAAGAAAAGATGCACTTTGAGCCAGTCGATTTCGGATGCCGCCAATGCGTCGTAGAGAATAGGGGCGGAACTGCCGCCCGTGAGTGCTATATTATAGGTGTCGCTTTTGGAAACTTTATCGGCAATGAACGCTGCCAACTGCCGAGCGGTTTCCTCCGGTGACGGATAACTGATTATATTCATTTTTACTTCTTCCTTTTTCTTCATTCGGGGCAAGCACTTTTTCCCTCTTCGTTAAGGATGCGTTTGCCCTCACGTTTCAAAGATACAAATAAAAAACAACGTGCAAGATGGCCGGCCGTATGGAAGCTGCTCGCTCCTTTCTTCCATCACTTTCGATTACTTCTTCGTACATCCTCAACCGTTTGTATATAAGTTCTCAATAAATCCTTTAAATGATTTGTACGAATCGTTTAAAGTACGCGTATAAATCGTTTAAAGTATTTGTATGAATTATTTAAACAATTTATCGAGTAGCTACGTACCTTTTGTCGAAAAGGATCGAAGAAACGGTCGAGCTGCATGCAGGAAAGAAATAAAAAAGCCCCGAAGAACGCTCTCCATACGAGAATGCTCTTCGGAGCTTTTTGGCTCATTTTATCGGCACCACGGCAAGGCGTTTCCGCTCTTTACCCCGATGCGTGGGTCAGTTCCTTGCAAGCTTTATCCTTCAAATGCCGGTGCGATGGGCACGGCAAGGCAGGTGGGCACGGCGCTTTCGCAAATGAAACTGGGCGGAACGGCTTCCATTTCCGGGGAAGTCTTCGCTTCAAAGTAGCGGTGGAGTTTGGGGATGCGTCTTGCACCTGCATAGCGCGAACGGAAATAGGCACTATCCTCAATGCGCTCAATTACGATGCCTCTGCTGGTGGAGCTGTGCAACATGGTGATGCCGCGCTTATCTACCGCAATGGCGATACCTACATGCCCGATGCGATTTCCGCGACGGGAACCGGAAAAGAAGACTAAGTCTCCCGGCTGCACATCTTTTACCGGCTTAGTTGCCTGATACATTGCCGACGATGAGGCGGGCAGAGCGATATCAAAGCATTCGTAAAGGAATAGAACAAATCCGGAGCAGTCAAAGGGGCGTGACGAAGCACCGCGCCAACGGTATGGCTTCCCTAAATAACGCTTTCCGAGGTTGATCAGGTCGTTGATCATATCCCCGGAAGGGGTTACCTTCATTTGGGCATAAGCTATACAGTCGGGGTGGGGCATAAAGAGTCCCTTTTCGCTGTAAACGGCTGTTCGGTGCGAAGTTTGTGCTATTGACTGCGGGTTGCGCGAATGACCCTTTGCGGCACAAGCCGGGGCAAAGAGTACGAGCAGAGCGGGCAGTAACAGCCATCCTTTGCACTGGTGATAGAAGTTCTTACATTTCATTGCACTTCAACTAATTGGCATTACAATTCGATGACATCTCCTTCGGACGTCAATTGGGAATTGGGGAATATTCGTCTTGCTTCCTCCAGTAAGGGAGCATGATCGTCGTAACGCGCCGAGTAGTGCCCCAAAAGGAGCTTACCCACGGCCGCTTCGCAAGCTATCGTGGCAGCATCTTCGGATGTGGAATGCGCTGTTTCCGTGGCGCGCGCCGCATCTTGCTGCATATAGGTAGCTTCGTGATATAATAAATCGACTCCCTTTAGGAGGGGAATCAGCTTTGTATTGAGTGCCGTGTCGCTTACATAAGCGTAACGGCGAGGTGTACAACCCGGTTTAGTAAGGCGTGAATTGGGAATGATGGTGCCATCTTGCGCCGTAAAGGGTGCTCCGTTGAGAATATCCGGATAATCGGCTATGGGAACGCAATAGAAATCGGCTGCAGCCTTGTCCAGATGCCTTGGAGCGCACTTTTCCTCAAACAGATAGCCAGTAGTGGGCAACCGATGAATAAGTGGCAATGTGGAAACGCGTATCGAGCGATCATCGTAAATGACGCTACTCTCTTCCGCATCGTGCTCATAAACCTCTATCGGGTAAGGCATATCGGGCCAAAAGATGCGTCCCATATCGTCCAAATAACGTTTAATACCCTTCGGACCGAACACACTGAGTGCTCCTTTGCGTCCTAATAGTGCCAAAGTGGAAAGTAACCCCGGTAAGCCAAAAACGTGATCCCCATGCAAATGGGAAATAAAGATGGCTTGGATGCGCGCTATACTGAGCCGGCTGCGCCGAAGCGACAACTGGCACCCTTCGCCACAATCGATGATAAAGAGCTTCCCCCTTATCGAAAGTGCCTGACAGGAAGGGCTGTGGCGCAATGTGGGCAGAGCACTCCCCGCGCCTAATATGTGTAGCGTAAACGGCTCCATCTTCCACAAAGGTAAACTATTCTGCTGAAACAGAATGATTCTATTAGTGAAAATAAAAGCAGGGAACCCTTATTCTATTATGATTAGAGAAAAGGATAAAGGCAAAAAGAAGCCCCGGGAAAGTTATCCCAAGGCTTCCATATCTCTGCCGAAGCGCACGGTGGCACTTCGGACAATTTTCGTTTAACGGAAGATGCGTTCCGTAATGGAACCGCTTTCAGTTGTTAGCACTACAAGGTAGCTGCCTTCGGCGAGATCGGTAAGATCAATGCGTGCATCGGGATGATCGATTGCAAGAAGTTTCTTACCGTCAACCGAGTAAACGGCAACATTTTCCACACGTTCCGCATTGGCAATGTTCAAGATACCATCAGCAGCAAGCTGTGTAGGATAAACGGACGGAGCTACGCTCGGGGCTAATTCCGGTGCCTCATTGCCTGTCGGAGTTTCGTACAGCACGGTGACTGTATAATTGTCGCTGGTGGAACCGTTCTTGTCCGTGAGGAAGTTAATGTCCTTGTTGACTTCTTTCAGCGTTTCACCATTCTTTTTGACTACATATCCTTTAACAAGAGGGAAGGGTACCGCTGTGTTAGAACGTACGAAAACACCCTTTTCTGCATCATCGGTATATTTTACCGCCGATTGTGAAAGTGTAAGACGTACAGCTAAGTAGCCCGGGACGTTGACCCCAACTTTATCCGGATAAGTAAAGAGTGGTTCTGAGCCGGAGAATTTAATTCTAAGGACACAGCCACGATAATCCGAAACATCGTCCTCGGAATCGCTTATAGAGCAAATCTTAACCGGAATATTGGGTTTGTTATTGTAGGATATGCCTGCGAAGAGGAATTGTTGCGGATTAATCTTGTAAGGTCTGCGGAGTTCAACCGTAACCCAATCTTCGTTCTTCCAGTCGTCGGGTATAACCACATCCTGTTCGTAAACAGTTTCAGGCCCGCCGTTCAATATACTTATTTTCAGGTCTTTTGTTTTTGACGTAGGTATAATGCTTACAGCCGAGATGTATACGGAAGAATTATCGTAATTCACCATTTCATCCGCACGGAACTTGGAATACAGTTGTATGTAGGGCGGTACGCCAAGTGACGGGTGACTAAGACGGCCAAATTGCAATTTGTAGGGCTTTAGATTGGAGGGGTAGCCAAAGAGCGATATTTCTTGCAGGTTCCCAGGCTTCTTCCAGCTTACATCTACGCCACCACCCGGAACAGCAGTTACGCTGGCAGGCATTTCACGTTTTACCTCACCAAGGTAGGCACCCATTTGTACCTTATCAGCATCACCAAAGGAATATTCATGCCCGTTGTTATAGCCATCGTCAGGGAACTTATCGCCACCATACATGTAGCGTGCCTGAACAGCGTAAATAACGTGACCATTCCCATTTGTGTTGCTTTGTGCATCGGCAACACTTTCACTGTAGGAATTACCTGAAGTTACATCCTTGCCATCCAGATAGAGTCCATTGCGGAAAATACGATACTTTACGCTCCAGTTGGAAGGTAATTGCTTCGTAGAAACAGGCTCCCACGTTACGTTTACAGTTTTGGCATCCTCAGAAAGCATTACCTTCAGATCCTTAACCGCTTCCAAGGGACGCATGTTATCATTCCATGTGCCTTCCAAGGTCTCTTTTCCTTCTCCTACCGGATCAAGGAACGAATCCATAGAGAAAAGCGAACTGCCGTTTTGTTTGTATTTATCCCAGTGATAGTTCAACCTTCCGTATGAGTCGCTTGAACCGCAACCGGGAGCGCCACCGGTAAGTGTACCAACCAAAAGGTGGTTCTGATTGAATAGTCCGGAGCCACTACTGCCGCCTTCCGTGTCGCCCATATTGTAACTAAATACGAAGTGCGCGTTTGTTCCTCCGATGTATGTTCCATCATCCCATTTGCCAATGCGAATGTTCCCCTTACAGATGGAGATTTTCTTTGAGTCTCCCATGGGATGGTGAATTCCCACAACTTTATCGGGAATTTTGGACGAACGATCCCATCCGCTGTAGTATACGCGGAATGTTTTGGGAACTTTTTTGTTGAGTTCCAAAAGAAGTCCGTCGCTTTTACCACTGATGTCAATGAAACTACTCAAACGGCATCCCACCAAGGTACGACCACGAGTAACCGCGATGCCGGCTTTACTGCAGCCCGGCTTTTCGTAATGGAATGTGAACATCCATTTGTTCAAATCACTTTGAGGTACGTTTGACGCTCCGATACAATGCGCTGCCGAAATAATATATGGCTTAAAGTCCCGAGCCGTATTGTTGATAAGCGTACCGGAACAAAGACCCATATTTTTGCCTATTACCATCATTAATTGTGCAACGGCTGCTTTTTGTGCTTGCCACTCGTTTCCTTCGGGACAATTTACCTCAACTTGGCAAGAGGGGTCGGAATGGTCTTCTCCGGGATCTTCCTGACCACGAAGGCGATTAATTTCTAATCCGCGGAAAATGTATCCTATCCCTGAAATTTTGATTGAGGGAAGCAGGTTTTCACCGGCCGTAAGATAGGGGGCGAATTCCATAATAACCACATCTCCGGGTAGCGCTTCGTTTGCGAATTCGCCATGTTCCCGGTGTGTGGCATGTGTATACGCTCCCAATACGTTTACACGATCGGGTGTATAGATAAATAGTTCGCCACTTCCTTCGGGAATAAAGAAGTCATCGTAATAGAGCGTCATGCTCTTAGCTCCTTTCGATTCGATCCGTAGTGTGTATATAGTTTTCCCGTCTACGGTGCTTTTGCGGGCTTCTTTAATGAAGTCGATCTTTTGGTCTATTATTCTTCCTATTTGGAGTGGCTTTGTTGCAATTCCGTTGGAGGAAGAAGTTGCTGCCCACGTATTGGTACTGATGATATCTTCCGGGTTAAAATCCGGACGTACTCTTACTACGTTGGGTGTGAGCTCCCCACTACGCAACAAACTTGTAGTTGCCGCAAAGGATGGGGGCGTACCGCCAAAAGATTCCTGTGCCTGAGCCCTGAAAGCTCCCGGAAGCAGAATTCCCGCAACGGCAATCAGTGTAGCGAATAGCGATTTTGTTACTCTCATTGTTTTGTTCTCTTTATTGCAGTTCTTCTTTTATACTTAGTCTCAAACACAGCAAAGGTAATGAATTGATAGAAATAATTCTTGAAGTTGGACAGTTTGCTATATTAACTCCTCCTATTTTCTTTTCTATTTCCGAAAAATGGAGATAAAAGCAAACGATTATTCAGCAGCCTTATCAGCTCTGAATGCACACTTCGTTTAGCCTTGCTGTGCCAAATAAAGCATTAGTGAGGCAAGCGATTCGGAGTCGTTCAGCGAAGGAACCAGCATACATTTTTCTCCCCCGAGAGTGGTGAATTCACTGCTCAATGTACAACCGACATCGTACACATTTTCCAGGCAATCGACAAGAAATCCGGGGCATGCAACCAGTACTTTCTTATAGCCGTTCCGGAGCCAATCCGCAGGAGCTTCTTTCAGCATGGGGCGGAGCCATTTGCGTCCCATTGCCGATTGAAAGTACAACTTTACGGGCGGATGATCTTTCGGAAGTCTTTCTGTTATAAGACGCATCGTTTCGCTGCACTGCTTGCGGTAGTTAAATCCGTTCAGACACCCAAAAATCTGGTGGACGATCGGGATACTGTGATAACTAACCGCTATTAAATCGTATGAATCCTTAGCCAGTTCCGCGTTGATGGGAGCAGCTACCGCCTCAATATACCTATCGTTGTTGCCATAAGTGTGTACTGTGCGAATAGGCGTTTGGGGGTAAATCTCCCTAACAAAACGCTTCACACCGCTGAGCGTGGCAATAGAACTACTATAGGTGTGCTGCGGGAAAAGGGAGACGAGAATAATCGATTCAAATGGCCCGTCTGCAAGCAATTGTTGCCGTAGAGCGGAGAGCGCATCTGCGTCCGAAGGCATCGTTGCAAGATAGATTCTATTGTCGTCCGTAGCGAGCCGTTCCGTTTGGGTGCGGAGCCGCTCCCCATAGAGCCGCAACGGCAATTCGCCACCGTATAGAGATGCCAATGCTTTGTATCGCTCTACTGCCGACGGAAGATGATCCGTAATAACATGCCGCTCAATGATGCGCTTGCGAATAAAGCTTGGTGCCGAAATTACGTTCGGATCACCCAAGTAGCCTCTCAGATAATCGGCTACGGCTTCCGATGACGTATTGCTCGGAGTTCCGATGGAAATAAGGATTATTGCTTTCAAAAGATGGCAATGGTAGATGCAATTGTAAATCAGAAAGCCCGTCCCTTACACAAAGGAACAGGCGTACAGGGAACCTACCGGAAGAAGATAAATCCGGTAGCAATGAACCTCACATTAATACTCGTCCGATACGGAGAGTTTGGCTCTCCCTTTGGCACGGCGTGCTGATAATACGCGACGCCCGTTTGCCGTAGCCATACGACAACGGAATCCGTGTTTGTTCTTCCTTTTCCTATTGTGGGGTTGAAACGTTCTCTTCATGGTTATTTATCTTTCGTCTACTTTTTTCTACCGCCTGCAAAGGTACAAATTATTTTTTAGTCTGATAATCCTGTTCCCTTGCTGCGTTCGCTTATTCCGCTTCGGAAAGAAAATATCTGAAAAAGCACATGAACGTGCTTTCACTTCTTCACTTGTCACTAACATCGAATAAGTACATTCATTATTCCTTGTTAAAGCAATAGGTCGAATAATACCATTTAATATGTTATCTTTGCGTTGTGGCAATAAGCAATGTGAAAAGAGGTAGCATAAGTTTGCTTCTATTGTGCATTTATCATTGCTGTGAATGAATACATAAGTATATAGCTTTACAATGAAAGAGGAAATTATTGCTCATGCAGTTCCAAATGGTAAGGGCGAATATTGTGTGCAACCCCTTTTGGAGCATCTGTTGGGCGTAGGGGAACTCGCTCAGAATTATGCCGAGCGGATCACCCCTTGCAAAGGAATCGGGCTAATTGGCTATTTGTTGGGCTTATTGCACGATGTAGGTAAGTACCAGAAGGAATTCCAAAGATATCTTCGCAGTGCGACCGGTCTTGAGCCTGATGGATTAACAGAACGCACCCCGCACAGCCCTGCCGGTGCGCGTTATGTCAATGCGTTGAGAGAAAAAGAATGGGGAAAGAATCTTAACAAGATACTTTCGCTGTGCATTGCTGCTCATCACAGAGGACTATATGATGATCCGGCATGGCGCGAAATGATCAATTCTGTTGAAGTTAGGTCGAGAGAAAAGGCTCTACAAGAGGGGATTAAGGACGAAGAGGCACGTCTTAATGAATACATTGATTCTGTTTCTATTGCGGAAATTACTAAGACTTTGTCCCAGATAGATGAGGAGGATTATCCTTTGTTGCTAAAAATGCTCTTTTCTTGCTTGGTTGATGCCGATTTTATCGATACGGAGCATTTTATGTCGCCTGGTAAAAGTGTGGCGCATCAGAGTGCAAAAGCTTCGTTAGAGCAAATGCGGGAGCGATTGGAACAGTACGTATCGCAATTTGATGGGAAGGGCCGGATTAATGAGGTGCGGACAATCTTTCTCAATCGGTGCCGTTCGCACGGGCGGGCGGCTTCTCGGGGGATCTATTCGCTCACGCTCCCTACCGGTGCAGGCAAGACGATTTCTTCAATGATGTGGGCGTTAGAGCATGCGATAGCACGTGGCTGTGAGCGTATTATATACGTTATCCCCTATACTTCTATCATCACTCAAACGGCTGAAACGTTTAGAGAAATCTTTGGCATGGATAATGTTTTGGAACACCATTCGGATATAGATGTAAGGGAGCAACCGGATGAAGTGCAAGAATACAATAAGTTGCTTACGGAAAACTGGGACTTTCCCCTTATCATTACTACTAATGTTCAGTTCTTTGAGTCGCTTTTCTCCAATCGGGTAGCTCGTTGTCGCAAATTGCACAACATATGTAATTCTGTGGTTGTCTTTGACGAGGCTCAGATGTTTCCTCCCGAATTGCTCAATCCGATGTTGCAAATGCTTCAGAGCCTTAACTATTCTTTCCGAACAGAGTTACTTCTCTGTACGGCAACGTTGCCCATTTTCGACAAAGATTTATCCAATAAAAACAGAGATGGGCAAAACTTCTTTTGCTTTGAAGAGCCTATAGAAGAGGTTGTTCCTTATGATGCCGAGCTCTTCGCTGCTTTTGATAAAGTTACGTATCACTGGTCTCCACTAAAACTATCTACTGATGAACTCGCCGAGCATTTGTTACAGAATGATAGCTTTCTCTGCATCGTGAATAGCCGTAAGGACGCAGCTCGGTTATATGCTTCACTGAAAGAGCGTTATAAAGGCGATGACCTGATCCATTTATCGCGTCGAATGTGTGCCCTTCATATACAAAACCGGCTCAAAGAGATAAAGGATCGACTTCGTTCAGGGCAATCCGTCAAGGTAATTAGCACACAATTGGTAGAAGCGGGGGTAGATCTCGATTTTCCTGTGGTATATCGTGCCATGGCTGGATTAGATTCTATTATGCAGGCCGCAGGGCGCTGTAATCGCGAAGGGCGGATGCCGGTGCCGGGAAAGGTATATATCTTTCGTTTAACAGAAGAGAGAAATGCTAATGGCGAGCTGGGTTTGGCTCAAGGCTCACTGGAGGATATGGTGGATCAGCTGGTACGTTCAGGCACGCCACAACAAGCTGATATCGAGCATTACTACAGAAGTTTCTACAGCAAAGTGGGAAATTTTGATGCGAAAGGCGTTGCTAAGTTACTTTGGGGCGATGAAGACGATCAAGAAGAGAGAATCCGTTCATTGCGTTTTGATTACGAAAAAGCGAGCGATCAGTTTAAATATATAGAAGATCATACGAAACAGATCGTGGTTCCCTATGGCAAGGAGGGAAAAGAACTAATAGAAAAAATCCAACGCAACATTCCGCTAAGGAGAAACGATTATCGCTTGCTGCACCGGCTTTCAGTGGGTATTTATGAAAAGGATTACTTAACTTTGGGCAAAAGTATATTATTGGATGGAAATGGTATACTTTACTTAACGGATGAGCAGTATTACAGCAACGATATAGGTATAGATATCGCTAATATGAATTCAGAACTTTTGATAGTGTCAGATGGAAGAGAGCAATAAAAAGATTTACACGGATACGGAATATTGCCTGCATGTGTGGGGGCCTTTTGCCTGCTTCACACGGCCCGAAATGAAGGTGGAACGGGTTAGCTATGATGTGATTACGCCTTCAGCGGCACGAGCAATCTTTCAGGCTATTTTTTGGAAACCCGCCATACGATGGGAAGTGACTAAAATTGAGGTACTTGCCCCCATTAAGCGGTTCGCCATCAAGCGTAACGAGGTGGCTTCCATTATGGGCAAAGGCAGCAAAGGAATAGACATAACAGCGGATCGGCGGCAACGCGCTTCTTATATTTTGAGGGATGTGGACTATCGCATTTACGCTAAGATGATTTACATTCCGCTAAAGAATCGCTCGCTTGAGTGCCAAAAACACTACAGGGATGTCTATACTGACAACGAAAGGGCAGCAGAGAGTCCCGCAAAGTACCAGGAGATATTTGAGCGAAGAGCCCAGAAGGGGCAGTGCTTTACGATGCCTTACTTAGGGTGCCGTGAGTTTGCTTGTTCCTTTGAATATGTCGATTTGGATGATCCGAAAATTCCTTTGGAACCGAAGCCTATACAAGAAAGCAGAGATTTAAGTATAATGCTTTACGATATGGATTTTGAAGAGGATGAGAAGTGTCCTCCTGCAATGTTTTACCATCCGGAGATGGTAAACGGTGTAATCATTGTTCCTCCACGGGATAGTAACGAAATACTGAGATGATCTTACAGGCATTATACCAATATTACGAAGCAATGTTCAAGGCCGGGCTTATTGCTGCGCCCGGGTTGGAAGTCAAGCCCATTCGCTGGATAATTGTCATTAAGGAAGACGGTTCTTTTGTACGAATAGAGGATCGTAAAGACTATAATGATAAAAAGAGTAAAGGACAGAACTTTCTCGTTTGTGCTGGGAAAAAGCGTAGTGGCATATGTCCACCCGCACAACCTTTTTGGGATAAGCGCAAGTATATCTTAGGTTTTGAAGAGGGGGCTGAGGGCATATCTCCTTGTGTGGATCGGCTTGAATCCTTTAAGGCTCTAATGAACAATATATCAGAGCTTTATCCTCAAAACAAAAGCTTCAAAGCGGTCTGCAATTTTTACCAGAAATATTGTGGAACAGTAGTAGCCTTACCAGAGGATGCTCATACAGATCAAATTTCATCGGAGGATTGGATTACCTTCCAACTGCAGGGTGATACGGAATTAGTTGCTACACAGAGCGATGCGTATCACTACGCTACTCAGAGCAATGAATCGGAGGAAAAGACCGGTATATGCCTAATTACCGGAGAAAAGAAGCCTTTGGCAGCTTTTCATGCCCGAATCTTAGCTCCCGGTTCCCAGTCAGGAGCTACTATTGCCAGCTTTAACGATGCTGCCTATCTATCCTACGGTAAAAAACAGGGAGAAAATGCTCCTATATCCAAATATGCTTCGTTTGCTCATACAACGGCACTTAATAATCTCTTGAAAAACGAGAATACACATTACTTTCTCGGCGATATTAGCTATGTTTTTTGGAATTCTGATGTAGCTAATGATGAGATTAACAGTACATTCCGAACTGTGACCTTTGGAATGAACAATAAGGATGAGGATGTTGAGGAACCATCTGAAACAGAAGGGGATGAACCGAGAAAACGGAGAAGAAATAAAAAAGCAAAAGTACCCAATCCGTTACAAGATAACTTTAAGGTACTGGAACAATTTAAAAGTATCCGTGGCGATCGTGGCAAAGCTCTTCATAACGACGATCCACGGCAATTCTTCGTTTTAGGTATTACTGCCGGAGGTCGTATTGCCATAAAGTTTTGGCAACAGGGTACCATTGCGGAGTTTTTTGACAATACGTACCAACATCTTGTCGATATGAACATCGTAAATTGGGAAAATGTGGGAAGTGAGGAAAATCCTCCCCTACGTTCCCTTTATGGTATAGTGAAAACCGTCTCCACTCCAACTAAGTCAGGGAATTTTGAGGCTAATTTGATCCAAAGCATTGTGGAGAGTATTCTGACCGGAATGCCCTACCCTTTAACGCTCCAGCAAGCTTGTATCAACAGAATCACTGCTGAGCGTACCATTACGGAGCTGCGTGCCGCCGTCCTCAAAGCTTGTATTAATCGTAAAATAAGAAAAGCAAACAATAATCACATTACAGAACTCAAAATGGCATTAGACAAGGAAAACACCAATAGCGCCTATGTAACAGGGCGTCTCTTTGCCGTATTGGAGCAGATCCAAAGCGCATCGCTCGGCAAAGGGGTAAATGCTACTATTCGGGATCGCTTCTACGGAAGTGCCTCTACACGCCCTAATACGGTTATGGGTAGGCTCATTGCGTTATCCAACCATCATTTGGCAAAGTTGCGCAAGGATAAACCCGGATTGGCTATCCATTTCGAAAAACAATTGGAAGAACTTTTTGCGCTGTACGAAGCAAATGTACCCGTATTCCCGGCAGTATTTTCGTTAGACGAACAAAGTATCTTTGCCGTGGGCTATTACCATCAAAAGGCTTTTCGGGAGCAGAAAGCGGATGAAACCGATGATAAACAAAACGAATCAACAGAAAAAGAACTATTTTAATTATATAGCTTTATGGATAATAACATAGTTAAAAACCGGTACGACTTTGTACTTCTCTTTGACGTTAAGGACGGCAATCCCAATGGAGATCCCGACGGAGGCAATCTCCCCCGCGTAGACCCCGAAACGGGTCAGGGGCTGGTAACGGACGTATGCATCAAGCGCAAAGTGCGCAATTACGTGCTGATGACGCAAAAGGCGGATATCTTTGTTAAAGAAAATGCTATCCTTAACGATGCCATCAACGATGCCGTTAAGGAAGCTACCGGTCAGGATGCCAAAACAAAGAACAGCACCGATCGGAACAAAGCTCGCGCGCTGATGTGTCAGCGATTCTACGATATCAGAGCATTTGGGGCTGTTTTATCTACCGGAAACAATGCCGGTCAGGTACGCGGTCCTATCCAATTCACTTTCGGGCGTTCCATCGATCCGATATTCCCGCACGAACATACCGTAACTCGTATGGCTGCCACCGACGAAAAAGAGGCTAAAAGCAATGAAGAAGCTGATGACAAAGGCGGTAATCGTACTATGGGACGCAAAGCCACTGTGCCTTACGGATTGTACAAAATGTTTGGGTTCGTTACGCCTCATTTTGCGGAGGACACCGGATTTACCGAGGAGGATTTGAAGCTTTTCTGGAAGGCACTCAAAGGAATGTTTGATGTGGATCATTCTGCCGCACGTGGATTAATGTCCCTGCAAAAGCTAATTGTTTTCAAACATAGCTGTAAGTTGGGGAATGTGCCTGCACACGAGCTCTTTGAACGGGTCTCCGTTGTGCGCAAAGCGGATGTTGCTTGTGCCCGTTCCTTTGAGGATTATGAGGTGACGATCAACAAAGAAGGCTTAGACGAAAATATAGAGCCCATCATAATGTAGCCTTCCGATAAAGCAAAAACAGAGAACGTCTTTCCGTTAAGAGCGTTCAATCCGTCCGAACTATTCGGCGCGAACGATCCGTGGCAATGTGGGGAAAGAGTTTACTTACGCTAGGATATGAGCCGTCTGTACGTCGTCCTAAAGTCGGCGTAACAGATGGCTCGTTTGTTAGGGAGAAGGCTCGTCCGCAAAAGGTATATAAGTTTCCTTCGGAAGGTATATACATTTCAAACGATAGGTATATACCTATTGCTCAAGAGGTATATACCTTTTGGGAGCGAATGGGTATAGGGGTATAAATCCGCCTGTAATGTGGTATGGAAGTGACAAAGTGCGATAAGAACGACGATGCGTTGATGCTCTCCGGCATTCAGCATTTTCTCTTCTGCCCCCGCCAGTGGTATCTGATTTACGTAGAGCAGATTTGGGTTGAAAATCACCTTACCGTGGCCGGATCTATTATGCATCAACGCGCGGACGAACGAGGCTATCCCATAGCGCGCAACGGAATTGTCCGCCTCAACGCACTACCCATTCGTTCTACGCTGCTGGGGCTCTACGGCGTGGCGGATGTGGTGGAGCTGCATGCCGTTGCCGAGGGCACGGAGGGCGCGTTCTACTATCCGCATTACCGCACGCTAATGAAGGCGGTTCCCATTGAGTACAAGCACGGGAAACCGAAGCAAGATGATTGCGATGCGGTGCAGTTGGCTGCTCAGGCCATGTCTCTTGAGGAGATGTGGCACACCTCTGTTCCCGTAGGTTATCTCTTTTACGGCGAAACAAGGCACCGGCTCACCGTTCAAATTGACGAACGGTTGCGAAACGAAACACGGTGCATAGCCAAGCAGATGCACAAAGCCTTTACCTCTTTTGAGCCCATTATGCCGGTGAAAAAACCGGCTTGTCGCTCCTGTTCTCTAAAGGATCAATGTATGCCCACTATTGTGGGCACAAAGTCGGTACGGAACTATCTACTAACGAATAAGTTATTCGATTGAAGTGAGAAAGTTACTCAATACGCTTTATGTGCTTACCCCCGAAAGTTATCTGCGCAAAGATGGGGAAAATGTGGTGGTAGAGGTGGACGGCGAAGAGCGGTTCCGTTGTCCGATACACAACCTTGAAGGCATCGTAACATTCACCTATTCAGGCGCTTCCTGCGGAGTGGTTATGCTTTGCTCCCAATATGGCGTAAAGATTAGCTACATGACTCCTTCCGGTAAATTCGTAGGAAGCTTTTACGGCCCTATAAAGGGCAACGTATTATTACGCCGAGCGCAATACCGTATGGCGGATAACCCGCTACAGAGCAAAGAAATTGCCGCTTGCTGCGTAGCGGCCAAAGTGCACAACCAACGAGCCGTTTTGCAGCGTTTTTTGCGCGATTATCCGCAACAGGAGCCAATCCGCTCCACTTTTGTTGATGCCATCGATACGCTCAGTGCCGTAACGAAAAAGCTCTCCGCAGTGGGTAGTTGCGACGAAGTGCGTGGTATTGAGGGCGATTCGGCACGAATTTATTTTGGGCTGTTCCATACGCTTTTGTTAAACGACAGCTTTGTTTTCGTTTCAAGAGTAAAGCATCCGCCAACAGATCCTATCAATGCGTTACTTTCGTTCTTCTATTCGTTGCTTTCGCATGAAGTGCGTAGTGCCTTGGAAGCAGTGGGCTTGGATCCCTATGTAGGTTTTTTGCATGCCGATCGCCCGGGGCGGCATAGCCTTGCCCTTGATCTGATGGAGGAATTACGAGCCTATGTGGTTGATCGCTTTGTACTTACGTTGGTAAATCGCCGTCAGGTTGCTCCGAGTGATTTTATTGAACAGGCTGAACAGAGTGTAATGCTCAAAGAGCCTGTCCGTAAGGCACTTATCGGTTTATGGCAAAAACGAAAACGAGAAGTAATAACACATCCCTTTACACGGGAGAAAATGGAACTGGGCTTGCTTCCCTACGTTCAGGCACAACTGTTTGCGCGCTTTGTTCGTGGGGATTTGGATGGGTATCCACCCTTTTTAATGACTTGACTATGTACGTACTAATTACTTACGATGTGCAAACATCCGATGCCTCTGGAGCTAAACGGTTGCGCAAAGTGGCACGTTTGTGTCAAAATAAAGGGCAACGTGTGCAGAATTCCGTATTTGAGTGTAGCCTCAGTTATGCCGAACTTTTGCAGTTGCGCGCGGATATTGATGCTGTAATTGACGCTGCGGTGGATAGTATACGCATCTATCAATTAGGAAAGAACTACTATTCTCATATGGATACCCTCGGAGTGGATAAATCGTTCGATATCGAAGGCGAACTGCTCGTTTAAGGCCAAAACGTCAAAAAACATATGGTATGATACGTTTTAATACACTTCGATACATTAGGATACACTTTAATACGTTAGGATACACTTTGATACGTTAGGATACACTTTGATACGTTAGGATACACTTTAATACGTTAGGATACACTTCGATACGTTTCGATACACTTTGATACAGTTTAATACATTTGGGGTATGTGGCTTGTTGTACCTTTGCAGCGTTCTTTATAGGAATAGGCGGTAGCCCGGGCGAAGCAAGCGTGCTTTCTACAGCGTTACCAAATGCCATACTATGGGAGCAGCGTTCTTTGACATATTGAAATTGGCAAGGAGAATTCCGCGAGCAGGAAGCTCTGTTTGGGTGATTTCTACGAACTAATATGGTGGGTAAAATATATCTTTGTGCATAACCATAGCAAAAGCACAGTTATAGGCTGTGGCCCTATGAGCACGAAGCGCTATTTGCGAACCGGATGCGTACGTTGAATCGGCGAAAGGTTCGCGGAGTAAGCCTAATAACGGTTATAAGACCCAAGACCTCTATTCATCGGTTCAAAAAGCTTTCCCGAATTGAGGTTCGCGAAATGCCCTTTGAAGTATCGATAAATAAAGGTACCTTTACGGAGTAAGTCGCTCCCCGCTCGGGGAGCGTGAGTTGAAACTGGAAATTTCGCTCGCCCATCGTGCGGCGTATCGTCGCTCCCCGCTCGGGGAGCGTGAGTTGAAACGCAGGAGCTAACCCGTGGTATGTGTGCGGTATGGTCGCTCCCCGCTCGGGGAGCGTGAGTTGAAACTTTTTTGCCCCTGCCCTGTCGTTCTGCTACTTCCCGTCGCTCCCCGCTCGGGGAGCGTGAGTTGAAACTGTTATCTCCTTTTTTGAAAGCTTTATTGATTTCGGGTCGCTCCCCGCTCGGGGAGCGTGAGTTGAAACCGCTATTGTCGTTGTCGGCGACGTGAGGAACAAGTCGCTCCCCGCTCGGGGAGCGTGAGTTGAAACAAGCTACCTTTCTCTCGTGCCGCCTTGAGCGCCGGTCGCTCCCCGCTCGGGGAGCGTGAGTTGAAACCCGTTGCGGCTGAGTGCCCACTCCATCTCGTATGTCGCTCCCCGCTCGGGGAGCGTGAGTTGAAACTATGAATCGCTCTATATCAACCGCGTGCTCGCGGGTCGCTCCCCGCTCGGGGAGCGTGAGTTGAAACAACTATGGTCTATACGACCGATACACGAATATAGTCGCTCCCCGCTCGGGGAGCGTGAGTTGAAACTTCGATAGAGTTCGCTTCGTCTAATACTCCGCAACGTCGCTCCCCGCTCGGGGAGCGTGAGTTGAAACGTATCCAGAGAGGAGCATCTCCAATGTCTCTTTGTCGCTCCCCGCTCGGGGAGCGTGAGTTGAAACTCCGCCATGACGGCAAGCGGCGAGAACCCTGCATTGTCGCTCCCCGCTCGGGGAGCGTGAGTTGAAACATGAGAAAGGGTTTGCTAAGTCAGCTCCACCGGAATGTCGCTCCCCGCTCGGGGAGCGTGAGTTGAAACAGGTTGCTCTCCATACGCTCAAGCCGTGCGCCGGTCGCTCCCCGCTCGGGGAGCGTGAGTTGAAACTAACATCTCGGTAAAAGAACGTAAAAACGCAGAAGTCGCTCCCCGCTCGGGGAGCGTGAGTTGAAACCAGCGGAAGTAGGTCGTCTCCGCAAGCCCCGCACGGTCGCTCCCCGCTCGGGGAGCGTGAGTTGAAACACTCGGAGCGTGCATACTGTCTGATAGTCTTCAGTCGCTCCCCGCTCGGGGAGCGTGAGTTGAAACATTGGGATGTATCTCGGGATCGCAAAAATCGAGCGTCGCTCCCCGCTCGGGGAGCGTGAGTTGAAACACCGCGGTACTCAAAGAATACCTCTTACCCTCTGTCGCTCCCCGCTCGGGGAGCGTGAGTTGAAACGCAATCGGGACGCATACGCACTCATCCGCAAGGCGGTCGCTCCCCGCTCGGGGAGCGTGAGTTGAAACGTAGCATCTCTCACACATACACAATAAGAGGTGTCGCTCCCCGCTCGGGGAGCGTGAGTTGAAACGCGATGTTATCGTCTTTAGTGCCTTCGTAGATAGTCGCTCCCCGCTCGGTAAGCGCGAGTTGAAATGCATGGCTGGGACTGTAGTTCCTATGATTCTGCGTCGCTCACTGCTCCCCGTTCGTGGAGCGACTTTTGCATCCAAAGAGTTTCATACAAAAGTTCTGAACAAGATACGTTTGCGCTGAATTGTGGCGCATCAGAGCGGATTATACGCTGTTTCTAAATGTAGGAAGTGGTTGATTCTGTTGTGGTTAGGTGGGTTGAAACTGCTTAAAACGATGAGCGTGTACGTTGTTTTACTTTCTTTATTTACCTTTGCGCTACTGAAGAATGTGTAGACATTCTATAAAAGAGGAGAAAATATTTGTGGGTGATGTACCCCGAAGCAAGGAAGTAAAACAACATAATTATTGAATTAATATAGGAGAAGAAACTATGAAACAGTTCACAAATCTGTATCCCGTGAGTAAAACTTTACGCTTTGAACTGATTCCTCAAGGGGAAACGCGAGCGCATCTTAACGACCTTATTGCGGAGGACGAGCAGCGGGCGGAAGACTACAAAGAGGTAAAAAAGTATATAGACCGCTACCACAAATGGTTTATAGATGACTGTTTGAGCAAAGTGCCAAACTCCCCATTGGGAGAGGAAATGATCCGGTTACTCAACAAATACATAGATGCAAATAACGAAAAGGACGGCGAAGGACCGGATAAGGTACAGGACGACCTCCGAAAGCTTATTGTCAAAGCATTGAAGAACGGTGTATCCTTAGATAAAGATCCCGAGCAGGAAGAAAGATTTAAAAGCCTCTTCTCGGAAGAGTTGGTCAAAAACATTCTCCCGGATTTTGTTCAAACTGAGGAGGAGAAGAACAATGTTGCGAAGTTCCGTGATATGACTACCTATTTTGTCGGTTTTCACAAAAATCGAGAGAATATGTATTCGGAAGAGGCTCAAACTACGGCTATCAGCTATCGGCTTATTCACGAAAACCTCCCAAGGTTCCTGGATAATATTGCGGTATACGAAAAGATTAAACCGGTACTATCCGACGAAATTGCGTCGCTTGAAGAACAACTTCACCAAAATGGGTACGTGGAAGCGTGTTGTATCGATTCCCTCTTTTCGGTTGACTTCTATTTAAGGGTACTTACTCAGAGGGGAATAGAGCAGTACAATGCTGTAATCGGTAAGATTGTGAACGACGAATCGGACGAAATTAAAGGGCTAAATGAACGTATAAATCTATACAATCAGGTGCACAAAAAAGAGAAACTCCCCCTTTTCAAACCGATGTACAAGCAAATCCTTAGTGATAGAGAGCAACTCTCCTGGCTTCCTGAAACATTTGAAAACGACGCAAGTCTGTTGGATGCTGTAAAGGGTTTTCATCAAGATTTACTGTCGAACGACATCTTATCGCGAATAGACAAACTGTTATCAAGTTTGCAGGATTTCAATTTGGATCAAATATGGATTGCCAATGATGTTCAATTGCGAGGCCTCTCCAAAGATCTATACGGGGATTGGAGTCTTATTGATAGAGCTTTGGGGATTGAACGCTCGGGAGATGTAGTACAAGGGCTCACGGCGGCCCAAAAGAAAGCTGCCACAGCGGCAAAAAAACGGTCGAGTTTTTCTATTGTCGAGCTGAATGCCGCCACTCGTTCCAGCGTTCCGGACGAAAAGTACGTACCCGTGCAAAATTATTTCTGCGCAATGGGAAAGGTATGCGCGCAGGGCGAAGCTACAAGAGAGAATTTTGTTACACGTATCTGCGCCGCCTATCAGGAATTAGAGGAATACATACCCTCCATTCGTAAATCATTGCTACAGGAAAAACGGGCTACTGAGCTTATTAAAAACTACTTAGATGCATTAAATGACTTGCTGCGATTTATCAAGCCTCTTTTGGGACGAGGAAATGAAACGGATAAAGATGCCAATTTCTATGGTGAGTTTTCTTTTTTGACGGATTGCTTGTTTGCCATAGTTCCTCTTTACAATGAGGTGAGAAACTATCTGACGCAAAAGCCCTATTCTACGGAAAAGTTCAAGCTGAACTTCAGGGGATCAACACTATTGAACGGATGGGATAAAAACAAAGAAAAGGATAATCTTGGCGTGATCCTACGGAAAGAAGGAAAGTACTTTTTGGCCATAATGAACAAAAAGCACAATACACTTTTTACCGAGGGTAAGCTACAGCAGCATACCGGTGGGGAGTGCTACCAGAAAATGGAGTACAAGTTAATCCCCGGCTCCAAAATGCTTCCTAAAGTCTTTTTCTCCAAAAAGAGGATTAGTACCTTTCAGCCGAGCGAAGAGCTTCTTTTGAACTATAGGATCGGCACCTATAAAAAGGGAGAAAAGTTCAATTTGGAACATCTGCATAAACTAATCGATTTCTATAAGCATTCCATAGCGGTTCATGAGGATTGGAGTAAATTTGATTTTCACTTTTCGGATACCTCCTCTTACCGGGATATTTCCGGTTTTTACAAAGAGGTGGAACAACAGGGCTACAAACTCACTTTCCGGAATGTATCGGTTAGTTACATTAATCGATTGGTGGAGGAAGGAAAGTTATATCTATTCCAAATATACAATAAGGACTTTTCGGAGTATAGTAAGGGAACGCCAAATCTTCACACACTTTACTGGAAGATGCTTTTTGATCCGGAGAACTTGAAAGATGTAGTATACAAGTTAAGCGGAGAAGCAGAAGTATTCTTCCGGAGGAAAAGTTTGGATGTTTCACACCCCACTCATCCCAAAAACGAACCGCTTGAGAAGAAAAATATAAACAACAAAGGGGAAAAGAGCCTGTTTTCTTATGATCTTATAAAGGATCGCCGATTCACGGTGGATAAGTTCCAGTTCCACGTTCCCATCACAATGAACTTTAAAGGGGAACAGGGAGATCGGGTTAATCAAATGGTTCAAAGCTACGTCCGTAATAATAAGGGGCTAAACGTAATTGGAATTGACCGGGGGGAACGCAATCTTCTCTACCTTGTGGTGATTAATGAGCATGGAGAAATATTGGAACAGTTTTCTCTTAATGAGATAAGGAATGCCTATAATGGAAAAGAACATAAGATCGATTACCACACATTGCTGGAGGAAAGGAGCAAAAAACGTCAGGATGCACGGCAAAGTTGGCAAACGATCGAAGGAATAAAAGATTTGAAAACCGGCTATCTGAGTCAGGTAATACACGTTATCACTCAGCTGATGGTAAAGTATAATGCCATCGTGGTACTGGAAGATCTCAATTTTGGCTTCAAAAGCAGCAGGCAAAAATTCGAGCAGTCTGTTTATCAGCAGTTTGAAAGGAAACTTATTGATAAGCTTAATTTCTTGGTAAACAAAAAAGTAGCACCTAACGAAGTGGGAGGCTTGCTCAATGCATACCAGTTGACTGCGCCTTTCGAAAGCTTTAGAAAAATGGGAAAACAAAACGGATTCCTCTTCTATGTACCGGCATGGCATACGAGCAAAATTGACCCTCGTACAGGTTTTGTAAACCTTTTGGATACGCGCTACGAAAACGTAGCAAAAGCAAAGGAATTCTTCGCTAAGTTTGCCTCCATTACGTATAATCCTGAAAAGAAATGGTTTGAATTTGCCTTTGACTATAAGGCGTTTGGAAATCGGGCGGATGGCTCCCGAACCAAGTGGACTATTTGCTCCTATGGCGAGCGGATTGAAACGTTCCGAAATCCCGAAAACAATAATCAGTGGGACACTAAAAGCGTACCTCTCACCGAGCGTCTGACGGAGCTCTTTAGTAAATATGGGATAGATTATACTACTAATCTCAAAGAGCAAATACTGAATCAGACGGATAAAGCGTTCTTTGTAGAACTGTTGGGGGCACTAAGGCTAACGCTACAACTGAGAAATAGCCGTAAAAGCACCGGAGAGGATTTCCTTTTCTCCCCGGTTGCCGATGAAAACGGATGCTTTTTTGATAGTCGCAAAGCAAACGATAATGAGCCAAAGGATGCCGATGCAAATGGCGCGTATCATATTGCCCTTAAGGGACTTTGGGTGTTGGATACCATAAGAAATACGGAAGAGGGCAAAAATCCCAAACTTGCCATCACAAACAAGGAGTGGCTTAGCTTTGCGCAAGCAAAACCCTTTGCCCATGAGTGATTACCTACGGCAATGCCCTACATAGGGATGTGGATGTGGTTTATTTATGATGCAACCCTCAGAAATTATGTAGAACGTTCTACTTATCTAATAAATTGATTATATGAGGATTAGACCTCAAAATTGGAACCTTTGGTAAGGTGAGGTGGGGTAAAGAAGAGATCATTGACATTTTGATATTTGTTGGGTAGTAAAAGAAATTGATTGTACCTTTGCATCGGAAGAGTCTAGACTATCTTTCTAATTTCTACTGTTGTAGATAGGTCAGCTTCCGTGGCGACCCCCCTCGGTCTAGACTACTTTCCTAATTTCTACTGTTGTAGATGCGGCTATATCGCCAAAGGGTTGCAGGGCGTCTAGACTATCTTTCTAATTTCTACTGTTGTAGATAGGGCATGAACGGACGGGAAAGAAAACTGTCTAGACTATCTTTCTAATTTCTACTGTTGTAGATTTAAATGTTACTTGTTTTGCCATATATGTCTAGACTATCTTTCTAATTTCTACTGTTGTAGATGACCTATCCGGAATGTGTATGGATTTTAGGTCTAGACTATCTTTCTAATTTCTACTGTTGTAGATTCGTTAATCCATCCCTTTGCTTCCGCTGTCTAGACTATCTTTCTAATTTCTACTGTTGTAGATAACGGCGGTAAAAATCCTACAGAATAACGTCTAGACTATCTTTCTAATTTCTACTGT